>Ga0126304_10000093_pt1 | contig 26348 bp, 27 predicted proteins | sample Plot25_FD_92538 | JGI IMG/M metagenome (GOLD analysis project Ga0126304, IMG submission 92538) | Serpentine soil microbial communities from UC McLaughlin Reserve, CA, USA - Plot25 | ecosystem: Environmental > Terrestrial > Soil > Grasslands | place: USA: UC McLaughlin Reserve, Lake County... | reverse complement strand
CCTCGACCGACCGACGGCGTTCGGGCCAGGTCTCGTAGCTCGCGGCGACGCGAGCTCCCGCCCGGCACGCCGAGGCCAGGGCGTCGCCGGGCGAACGTCCCGCGGCGAGCGACGCCAAGAGCACGCCGTTGAAGGCGTCCCCGGCGCCGGTCGGATCCTTCTCGATCACGCCGTCCGTCGCGTTGCGGATCACGAGCCCCTCCCATGACATCAGCGCGCCCTCGTCCCCCTGCTTGAGGCACACGACGTGGAAGCGACGCGAAAGCTCGTCGACCGCGGCGACGCCGCGCCGACCCGTCAGCTCCTCGGCCTCGCGTTCGTTCGCAAGCAGTATCGTCGCGGGCGCACACGCCTGGAGGAACCGCGCCGCCCCGAACGAGCGGATCATCGGCCACGACGCCGCGTCGACCGCGACGAACCGCGCGTGGGCGCGCTCGAGGGCGGCCACGCCGGCCGCGGAGGTCGGCTCGAACAACAGGGAGTACCCGGACACCAGGACCGCGCCCGCCTCGAGGCGTTCGGGCAGGTCGTCGGGCGAGAGCCGGCCGCCCGCGCCGCGGTCCGCGACCATCGAACGCTCGCGCGGCTCGTGGACCACGAGCATCGTCCCGGTCTCGGCGGTCCGGTCGATCGCCAGAGCGGGTTCGACACCGCGGGCGATCAGCTCGTCGCGAACCAGCGCGCCGGCGACGTCCGAGCCGATCCGGCCGTGGACGCGGGACGTCGCGCCGGCCTCCACGGCCCAGACGGCGGCGTTGGCCGCGCTTCCCCCCGGTCGAACGAGGACCCGCCCGTGGACATCGCCGCCCTCCTCCAGTCCGTCGGAGTCGACCCGCACGTCGATCATCACGTCGCCCACCGTCACCACGTCCATCGCGCTGCAGCCTACCGGGTACGGTTTCGGGGATGAGAGCCGGGATGCTCCAGTGCGGCGAGCGCGTCTCCATCCGGCACATGGAGGCGGTGGACGAGGCGGCGTTCCTTCGCGCGGTGCGTTCGAGCCGGAAGCTCCATCGACCGTGGTCGTACCTGCCCGAGACGAGCGAGGACTTCCGCGACATGCTGGTCCGGCCGCTCGGCGAGTCGTACCTGATCTGTCGCAACGAGGACGGGGCGCTCGTGGGGAGCGCGAGCCTCGGCCACATCGTGTTCGGCAACCTGCGGAACGCCTATCTCGGGTACTCCGCCTTCGTCCCACACCAACATCGCGGGTTGATGACCGAGGGGCTCGAGCTCGTGTTGCGCCACGCGTTCGGAACGCTCGGTTTGCACCGCGTCGAGGTCAACGTCCAGCCCGACAACGTCCGCTCGATCGCGCTGGCCGAACGTCTCGGGTTCCGTCGCGAGGGGTACTCGCCGCGGTACCTGAAGATCGGCGGACGCTGGCGCGACCACGTCCGGTTCGCGATGCTCGCCGACGAGTTCGCGCCCGCGGGGATGCGCCGGCGACCCTAGCCCTTGGGATCAGCCGGCCTCCGCGATCCCGGCCGACTCAGCCGCCCATCGCCCGAACGCGTCCCAGAACGGGTCGAGCCCCGGGTGTTCGAGCGGCCGGTCGCCGTCGCGGGTGACCAGGAGCACGCCGTCCGCCGCGCCCGTCACCTCGCCCGCGATCGCACCGTCGATCCCCGCCGCCCCCAGCGCTCGGACGAAGGCGTCCGCTCGATCCGCGACGACGGTCGCGATCAGGGTGCCCTCGCTGATCGAGGTGTACGGATCGATCCCGACGTGCTCGCAGACGGCGCGCACCTCCTCGCGCACCGGGATCGCATCGAGCTCGATCCGCATGCCGACCTCCGATGCCGAGGCGACCTCGGTCAACCCGCCCAGCACGCCGCCCTCGGTCGCGTCGTGCATCGAGGTCACGCCCCGGTCGCGGAGCCCGAACCCCCTCGCGACGGCCGCCTCGGGCACCACGGTCATCCGCTCGAACAGCGCGTCGGCGCGTTCGACCACGTCGGCGCCGACGCCCTCGGTCAGGCGTTCGGGGAAGGTGGCCGCGAACAGCGCCGTGGCCTCGATGGCGGCCCCCTTCGTGACGATCACCGCGTCGCCAGGCCGGGCCATCGTCGGCGTGACGAACCGATCCTCGGGGCCCGCGGCGATGCAGACGGCGCCTCCGACCATGGGCCAGGCGCAGCCGTCGTACCGCGCGGTATGCCCCGTCACGACGGCCAACCCGATGTCCTCGCACGCACGATGGAAGGCATCCCAGAGCGAGGTGAGCTCCTCGTCGGTGATCTCGGGCGGCAGGTTCAGGTCGACGGCCATCCACCGGAGCGGGAGACCGCTCGTGGCCGCGTCCGAGGCGAGGATGTGCACCGCGAACCATGCCGCTCGCTCCCACCCGTAGGCCGGCACGACGAAGACCGGGTCGGCCGTGAGCGCCATGGCAACGCCGTCCGCCACCCGGACGACGCCGACGTCCACGCCGTGCCGGGGGCCGACCAGGACGTCGTCGTCCTTCGCGCCGAGCCGCCGCAGGATCACCTGCTCGAACAGCTCCGCCGTCGCCTTCCCCGTGCGCCGCTCGCTCATCCCTTCCCTTCCTCCCAACGGTCCACGGCGTCGACCAGGGCCTCGGTCGCGCGGACCGGATCCGGCGCCGCGCCGACCGCCGACACCACGCAGATCCCCGCCGCTCCCGCGTCGAGCACGTCCGCCGCGTTCACGGCATGCACCCCCCCGATCCCCACGACCGGCAGCGCCGTCTCCCGGGCGATCGTCCGAAGTCCGTCCAGACCCCGCGCCTCGGCCTCGGGCTTGGTCGTGGTCGCCCAGACGGTGACCCCCAGGTAGTCGGCGCCCGCCACCTCGGCCGCGCGCGCCTCATCCGTCGTCGAGACGCTGACCCCGAGGACCGCGGTCGGGTCGAGGACCTCCCGCGCCGATCCGGGGTCGTCGTCCTGCCCCACGTGGGCTCCGGCGCCGACGCTCGCCGCCACCACCACGCGGTCGTTCACGACGAACAAGGCACCGGTCGCGCGGCACCGTTCGACGAGCTCGGCCGCGAGTGCCTCGAGACGAGCATCGGTGAGCTCGGGGGCGCGGAGCTGGACGGCGGTGGCGCCCCCGGCCAGCGCGGCCTCGGCCACGTCGCGATGGCTCCGACCCGGCACGAGGCCACTCGACGTGAGCACGTAGACGCGGAGCGAACGTGCATCCAACGTCGACCGCGCCTCCCTCCGCCGGCATTACCCGGATCAGGTCGGTTCGGGTCGCCGCCGCGATCTGGCGGCCTCTCAGCCCGGTCGCCCGAGCTCCCCGGTCGTATGCAAGAGGTTCTGGTGTCAGGATAGCCGAGGCCCGCGTGTCAGCGGTTCGCGGACTGGATCCGGGCGATACGCAGCTCGCGCCGGAACCGCTTCCAGTCGCTCTTGCGCGTCGAGACGACGATGTCCGTCCCGATGATCAACAGGCCGTACGCGAGGATCGTCCACGCCGCCCATCCCGGGGCGCCGCTCGCGGGCCAGAACGCCAGCGCCAGGAACGGGCCGATCTTGCTCGCGATCGCCCCCGAGGCATGCATCCAGGCCCGCGCCTCCGGCGCGACCCGCAGATAGGTGGCGTAGTCGATCTTCAGTCCGGGGACCGGCGGGATCAGGTCGCGGACGTAGTAGGAGAGGAACCGCATCCCCATCGCCCGGCCGACCAGCCAGTGCGCCGGCACGTGGAACGTCGCGGACCAGTCGAGGGCCGCGAAGATCAACGCCAACCCGGCGAGCTGCTCCGAGTCCGTCGTCAGGGCGAACGCTACCGCCACGGCGCCGGCGAGCATGCCCACCACCAGCACCGAGTTCCCGAACCAGACCGGGACGCGGAGCCGCGTCCGCGCCTCGAACGCCTTCTGATCGATCCGGCCGGCCTGTTCCGCCCAGTGGTGCGCGAGGATCGGGTCCGCCTTCACCCTGGCGAGCAGGCGCCAGAACCCGAGCGCCCGAAGATCGGTCCGGCCGGCGTCGACGGCGGCCTCGATGCGCTCGAATTCGGCCGGGTATCCATCCGGGTGGCTCACCTGGGCTCCACGGTTGACGCACGTCCGCACGCTAGGATGTTCGCTCGGACGCGCCCCCGGGCCCAGGTAGTCCGCCCGCAACGACCGAACAGCAACGGGAGGCGACCATCTCGAAGAGCACCATCCCCGAGCGGTCCGCTCGCGCGGATCTCACCTTCGCGCTGAACACGCTCGACGGCCGGTACCACGTCGTCGATCGTATCGCCGCGGGCGGCATGGGCGAGGTCTACCGCGCCCGCGACGCGGTGCTCGAACGCCCTGTGGCGATCAAGGTCCTGCACCGGAACCTCGCGGGCGACGCGGGCTTCATCGAACGCTTCCGGCGGGAGGCTCGGGCCGCCGCCAACCTCAACCACCAGAACATCGTGGCCGTCCACGACTGGGGAAGCGTCGACGGCATCTACTACATGGTGATGGAGTACGTCGCCGGCCTCTCGGTCCGCGAGATCCTGCACGCCGAGGGCCTCCTCGCCCCGGCGCAGGCAGCCGACGTGCTCGAGCAGACGCTCGCGGCACTGCAGCACGCGCATCGGCAGGGCATCGTGCACCGGGACGTGAAGCCGGAGAACCTGATGGTGACGCGTGACGGCGTCGTCAAGGTCGCCGACTTCGGGCTCGCGCGGGCGTTCGCCGACGCGCAGATCACCGAGGCCGGCAACGTGACCGGGACCGTGCAGTACCTCGCGCCGGAGCAGCTCCAGGGCGAGCCCTCCGACCCGCGCACCGACCTGTACGCGCTGGGGGTCGTCGCGTTCGAGCTGCTGACCAGCAGGCTCCCGTTCACCGGCGAGACCCCGATGGCGATCGCCTACCAGCACATCCACGAGCCGATGCCGAGACCGTCCTCGGCGAATCCGGCGGTGCCGGCGTCGCTCGACGGCTGGGTGGCCTCGATGACCGAGAAACAGCGCGAGCTCCGTCCCGAGTCGGCGGCCGAGGCCCGGCGCGATCTCGAGGCCGAGGCGCGTTCGCTGCCTGCGGCCCCGCCGATCGCGTCGCTCGTGCCCGAGGTCGCGGTGATCCCCGACGGCGGCGTCGCGGCGCCCGGCGCGGCTCGGTCGGATCATCCGGCCGAGACCGTCACGATCCCCGGACGCGACCTGGGGCGGTCGAAGCGGAAGCGCCGCAGGGGCCGGTGGGCGCTCGGGATCGTGCTGGCGCTCCTCGCCCTCGGCAGCGCGGCATGGGCCTCGTGGACCTATCTGATCCCGCACGAGGTCGACGTCCCCAGGGTCGTCGGCCTCACCGTCGAGCACGCCCAGGCCCAGCTGTATCAGGCGGGGCTCGTCGTTCGGATGACGGAGGGCCGCCATTCGACGAAGGAGCCCGGGGGGAACGTGCTCGCGGTGCAACACCCCGAGGGAACGACGCTCGAGCGCGGCGACCGCGTCACGCTGGTGCCCTCGCTCGGTCCCCCGCCGGTGCCGGTCCCGAACCTGGTCGGCCTGCCGCTGGCCGACACTAAGGCCGCGCTCCGCGAGGCCCACCTCAAGGTCGGCGAGGTCACGAGGGACTTCAACGAGCGTTTCGAGGCGGACCAGGTGGTGCGTCAGAGCGTGCGGGCCGACGCGAAGGCGCCGCGCGGCAGCCGGATCGATCTCGTGGTGAGCAGGGGACCGACCCCGGTCCCGGTCGAGAGGGTGATCGGTCTGCAGCAGGACGAGGCTGCCGCCGTCCTCGAGTCCCAGGGGTTCGTCGTCGACGTGGAGGAGGAGTTCTCCGACCAGGTCGACAGGGGCGCCGTGATCTCGCAGGCGCCGGCCAAGGGCGCAGACCTGCAGCCGGGCGAGACCGTCGCGATCGTCGTCTCGAAGGGACCCACCGAGTTCCCGATGCCGAACGTCGTGGGGACGGAACGCGACGCGGCCGTCGCGAGGCTCCGGAGCCTCGGCCTGGTGGTCGACGTCGCGGTCGTGCCGGGGCAGGACGGCTCGGCGGTCGTGTACCAGGAGCCGGCGAGCGGGACCACGGTCCGTGCCGGCGACCTCGTCCACATCTACGTGGCGTGAGGGTCGGCGCCCACCTGCGGAGCGGTCTCCGCACGGCGATCCCGCTCGCGCGCGAGACCGGCGCCGAGGTGGTCCAGCTCTTCATCTCGAATCCCCGAGCATGGTCGGGTCCGCGCCTGGAGACCGCTCAGGCGTTCGGCGCCGAGTGGCGCGCGGCCGCGATCGGTCCGCTGTTCGTCCATGCGCCCTACCTCGTGAACATCGCGTCGCCGAACCCCGAGTTCCTGTCGAAATCGATCGAGCTCTGCCGGCGTTCGGTCGCGGCGTGCGGCGTGCTCGAGGCGGGCGGGTTCGTCGTCCACTCGGGAGCGGGCGGCGAGGCGGAGGTCGCCGACGCGCTCGACCGTTCGGCGACCGTGCTCCAGGCCACCCTGGCCGAGACGCCCGACGAGACCCGACTCCTGGTCGAGCTGATGGCCGGCACGAGCGGGGCGGTCGCCTCGACGCTCGGCGAGGCGCGGAGCCTGTTCGACGCGGTGGACGACGACCGGCTCGGGCTCGTCCTGGACACGTGTCACCTGTTCGCGACCGGCTACGCGCTCGACGAGCCCGAGGGCGTCGAGGCCTTGTTCTCCGAGCTGCGGGAGCTGGATCTTGCCGATCGCCTGCGCCTGATCCACCTCAACGACGCGAAGTTCGAGCGCGGCTCCAAGCGCGACCGGCACGAGATCGTCGGCGAGGGCGCCATCGGACTCGAGGGCTTCCGCGCGATCGTCACCCAGCCCGAGCTGCGCGACGTGTCCGGGGTGGTCGAGACGCCCTCCTCGGGCGAGCGCCGCCGAGAGGAGCTCGAGACGATCCGCTCCCTCGCCGCCTGACCCACCTCGACGTATCGTGGCCCGATGGATGCGACGACGCTGACCGTCGTCATCGAGATCCCCGGCGGTTCACGGAACAAGTACGAGCTCGACCACGAGACCGGTCGCATCTACCTCGATCGCATGCTGTTCACGGCGACGAGGTACCCGGCCGACTACGGCTTCATCGAGGGCACGCTCGGAGGCGACGGCGACCCGCTCGACGCGCTCGTCTTCGTGGGCGAGCCGACGTTCCCCGGCTGCCGGATCCAGGTCCGTCCGGTCGGTGTGTTCGTGATGCGCGATGCGAAGGGGATGGACGAGAAGGTGCTCTGCGTGCCGCTGCGCGACCCGGCCTGGTCGCACGTGCGGGATCTCACCGACCTGCTGCCGACGCTCCTAGCCGAGATCGAGCACTTCTTCGCCGTGTACAAGGACCTGGAGGACGAGGTCACCGAGACCGACGGCTTCCGAGATCGTGAGACCGCGCTGAACATCATCCAGGAAGCGCGGGAACGAGCGGCCTCGCAGGTGTAGCCGGGACGCTCGTTACGGCTCGAGCTCGGCCCGAGGGCCCTCCTGGTAGGAGTAGCGCTCCTCCGCCCAGGGCTCGGCGTGGATGTGGTACCCGCGCACCTCCCAGAAACCGCGCTTGTTCTGCGCCGAGAACTCGAGCCCACGGAGCCACTTCGCGCTCTTCCACGCGTAGCGTTTCGGCACGACCAGGCGGAGCGGGAAGCCGTGCTCGCCGGTGAGCGGCTCGCCGCCGTGGGCCCACGCGACAAGCACGTCGTCGTCCAGCATCGCCTGGAGTGAAAGGTCCGAGGTGTAGCCGTAGTCGCAGTGTGCGATCACCCACTTGGCCTCGTCTTGAACGCCGGCCTTCTCGGCGAGGACGCGGAAGGGAACGCCGGTCCACGTATTGTCGAGCGTCGACCAGCCGGTGACACAGTGCATGTCCGCCTGGACGTCGACCGGGCCGAGCGCCTTCAGCTCGGCGTACGTCAGCGAGTAGGGGTTGTCCACGAGGCCGTTCACCTCGAGGTTCCACGTCGACTCGTCGAAGTCCGGGATCGGGCCGAAGTGCAGCACGGGCCAGGTCTTCACCAGCCGCTGGCCGGGCGGGATGCGCTTCGCGATCTCCTCGGGGTATCTCGGGCCGAACAGCTTCACGGGAGCCTCCTAACCGGCCGCCACGGCCCCCCAGGCCGCGATCGCCGTCTCGACGTCCTCGTCGGCGATGTCGACGTGCGTGACCATACGGACCTTGCCCGAGACGACGCTCGCGCCGATGCCGTGTCCCTCGAGCCGCTCCGCGACCTCGAGGGGCGCCATCGCCATCGATGCTTGCGTGTCGGCGAAGACCATGTTCGTTTCAACATCCGCGGGATCCAGGCTGCCGGGGACGATCTCGGCCACGGCCTCACCCAGGCGGCGGGCCCGGTCGTGGTCCTCGTGGAGGCGTTGCGCGCCCTCCTCGAGCGCGACCAGTCCGGCGGCGGCGACGACCCCGGCCTGGCGCCAGGCCCCACCGAACAGGATCTTGATCCTGCGACCCTCGCGCATCTCCTCCGCCGAGCCGCAGACGAGCGAGCCGATCGGCGCCCCGAGCCCCTTCGAGACGCAGAACATCAGCGTGTCGACCTCGGCCGCGTACTCGGCAACGTCGACGCCGGAGACCGCGCTCGCGTTGAAGATCCTCGCGCCGTCCAGGTGGACCGCGACGCCCGCCTCCTCGGCCACCTTGCGGATCGCCCGGAAGTCCTCGACGTCCATGACGGTTCCCCCCGCGTGCCCGCTCGTGTTCTCCAGGCAGACGAGGTCGACGATCTCGACGTCATAAGGCTCATCCGGCTCGAGCGCGGCCCGGACCTGGTCTGCGCTGATCCGACCCCGGTGGTCGCCGTGGACGGTGCGGTACGCGATCCCGGACAGCACCGCCGCGCTCATCACCTCGGTCGAGGCGACGTGCGAGAGAGGTTCGGCCACTACGAGGTGCCCGGGACCGGAGAACTGCAGGCGCAGCGCGATCTGGTTGGCCATCGTGCCGCTCGGGACGTACAGGGCGGCCTCCTTGCCGGTGAGCTCGGCAGCGCGCTCCTGCAGCCGGTTGACCGTGGGGTCGTCCCCGAACCAGTCGTCGCCCACCTCGGCCTCCGCCATCGCCCGGCGCATCGCGGCTGAGGGCTTGGTCACGGTGTCCGAACGCAGGTCGACCCGGAAGCTCTTCATGGGCATCGAGTATATGGATCGCCCACCGGATCTCAGTACAGGAACATCGGCTTGCCGTCGACGTGGCGGATCTTGGGGCGATACGCCTCGACGTCGTAGAGCGCCCCCACGTCCACGCGCTTGACGCCCTGGCGGAGGACGGGGAGCGGCACGTTGGTGTAGTTGCCGTTGCGGAGCGCCACCAGGCGCCCGAACTGGCGCTCGATCACGAGGTCGGCGGCCATCACCGCGTAGTTGATCGCCACCATCAGGTCGAGCGAGTCCGGCGAGCCCGAACGCATCAGGTAGCCGACCTGCTGGTAGATGATCCCCTCGCCGGTGATCTCGCGCAGCGCCTCGCCGGTCACCTGCCCGATGCCCCCCAGCTTCAGATGCCCGTACGCGTCGGCCATGCCCGCGTGCACGGTCTCGCCGCCGACCATCGTCGCGCCCTCGGAGATCGTCATCATCGCGTAGCCGCTCGGGTTCGCGCGCTTGTCCTCCAGGAGCTTGGCGGCGAGCTTCTCGATGTCGAACGGCACCTCGCTGATCACCGCGCGCTCGACGCCCGACAGGTAGGAGGACACCAGTGACGTCTCGCCGCTGTACCGCCCGAACACCTCGACCACCGCCAGCCGCTCGTGAGAGCCGGCGCTGGTCCGCAGCTGGTGGATGAAGATGACCGTGCGCGTGATCGCCGTGGAGAACCCGATGCAGTAGTCGGTCCCGTGGACGTCGTTGTCCATCGTCTTGGGGATCGCGACGACCGGGACGCCCTCCTCGTGGAGGCGGAGCGCGAACGAGAGCGTGTCGTCGCCGCCGATCGGGATCAGCGCGTCGATGCCGAGCCGGTCGAGCACCCTGAGGATGTGCGGCGTGTGGTCGGCAGGCCCCTCCTGCTCCACCGAGCGGAGGAACTCCGGCTGCTCGGACGGTCGGACCCGGGCCGGGTTCGTCCGCGAGGTGTGCAGGATCGTCCCGCCGCTCCGGTCGATCGTGCGGACGGCCGACGCGTCGAGGTCGACGATGTTGCTGGCGACGGAGACCGGGTCGTCGGGATCGCATTCGAGGAGGCCGCCCCACCCGCGCCGGATCCCGGCGACCTGGTGGCCCTCCTCGGACGCCCGCAGCGTGGCCGCCTTGATGCATGCGTTGAGGCCCGGAACGTCGCCGCCGCCCGTCAGGATGCCGATCCTCACGCGCGCCTCCGCTCCTCGAAGAACAGCTCCGCGACGGCCACGAGCTCCTCTGGGACCGGTCGGACCTTGGCGGCCTCCGTGAGCGGCACCTCGCCGATCCGATCGCCCTGCAACGCCACCATCTGGCCGAACCCGCCGCTCGCGATCAGGTCGGTGGCCGCCGCCCCGAACCGGGTCGCGATGATCCGGTCGGTGGCGACCGGCGAGCCGCCGCGCTGGACGTGACCGAGCACCGTCACCCGCGTCTCCCAGCCGGTCAGCTCCTGGAGCCGAGGCGCGACCTCGTACGCGATCCCGCCGAAGCGCGGCGTGCCCCGAGCGTCCCTCGGATGGTCCGGCATCGGCATCGTGCCTTCGGCCGGCATCGCGCCCTCCGCCACCACGACGATCGAGAAGGAGTGGCCGGTGAGGTGGCGGCGGCGGAGCACCGAGGCGACCTGTTCGAGATCGAACGGCCGCTCCGGGAGCAGGATCGTGTCGGCGCCACCCGCGATCCCCGACGAGAGCGCGATCCACCCGGCGCTCCGTCCCATCACCTCGACCACCATCAGCCGATCGTGGCTCTCGGCGGTGGTGTGGAGGCGGTCGATCGCATCGGTCGCGACCTGCACGGCGGTCGCGAACCCGATGCACGCGTCGGTGCCGGACAGGTCGTTGTCGATCGTCTTCGGGATGCCGACCACCGGCACGCCCTCGGACGACATCTGCGCCGCGGCGCCCATCGTTCCCTCACCGCCGATCGTGACCAGGGCGTCGACCCCCAGGTCCACGAAGGTCCGGCGGACCCGGTCCACCCCCTGGTCGTGGTACGGGTCCGCGCCCGAGGAACCCAGGATCGTCCCGCCGCGGTGCAGGATCCCCTGCACCGACGACGGCGTGAGCTCGAGGACGTCCCCGTCCATGACACCGCGCCAACCTCTGCGGAACCCGAGGACCTCGAACCCGTGCGTGATGATCGCGGTTCGCACGACGGCGCGGATCGCCGCGTTCAGCCCGGGGGCGTCACCGCCCGCCGTGAGGACGCCGATGCGTGTGGTCATCCGTCGAGCTCCTGTCGGGCATGCCTGCGGTCAGGGTCCGGTCGCCGGGGGGTGACGAGAACATGGATTGTACGGACCGGCCGGCCGACCGGTCCGGCGGCGGCCCAGTGCCTCCGGCTCACCGAGAGGCTCGGGTAGCATGGCGTCGTGCTCGCCGCGTGGGGTCTGCTCGAGTGGACGTTCGTCCTCCTCCTGGTCGGCCTGACGGGAGCGGTCGGGCTCGCGTTCCTGTACATGGTCGGGACGCTGTTCGTGAACCCGGGACGGCGCAAGCGCTCGGTGTGACCCGCGCCGTCGCCGCGACGGGCTAACCCTCTGCCGCGCGAGACCCGAGCTCGCGGTCGAGCAGCAGCAGCGGCGCCGGCTCGCCCCCGAGCGTCTTCAGAGTCTGGACGATCTCGGCCGCGGTCCGCTCCTCCTCGACCTGCTCGGTCACGAACCACTGCAGGAAGACCTGGCTCGCGTAGTCGCCGTGCTGCACGGCCATGCCGTAGAGCCCGTCGATCATCATCGTCACGTTCATCTCGTGCGCGAGCGCCTGCTCGAACGCCCCCTGCGGCGAGCCGAAGTCCGACTGGGGTGCGTCGATGCCCGTGAGCATCACCCGGCCGCCCCGATCGACCACGTGCCGAAGGAACTTGAGCGCGTGCTCACGCTCCTCGTCCGACTGCAGCTTGAACCAGTGCGCGAACCCAGGCAGCGCCTGCTCTTCGCAATAGGCGGACATCGCGAGGTACAGCTGGGACGAGTAGAGCTCGGCGGCGATCTGGGTGTTCATCGCGTTCTCGATGTCGGGTGAGAGCATCACCGATCCTCCTTCCGGTGCGAGGATCAAGACTACCCCTGCCCGGCCAGCGTGAGCTCGGCGACGAGGGGTCGGTGGTCCGAGGCTTCGCGTACGTCGGGGCCCGGCGGGACCAGGACGCGTTCGACCACGATGCCCTCGGAGACGAAGAGGTAGTCGATCCGCGCCGTCGGTTGGTCGGCAGGGAAGGTCTCGCCCTCCGCATCGCCGCCGAGCAGCCAGGCATCGCGGAACCGCTCGGACAGGAAGCCCACGGCGCGGCCATCCGGCCTCTCGTTCAGGTCGCCGCCGGCCACGGTCGGGCCGTCGACGCCCTCGACCAGCGCGGCGAGCGCGCTCGCATGGGCCAGCCGCTCACGTGGATGCAGCCCCAGATGCATCGAGATCGCGTAGAGCCTCGCGCCGGGGCGTTCGAGCTCAGCCACGAGCGCGCCACGCGGGTAGAGCCAGGGCCCCCCGTCGAAGCGGTGCTGCCGATGCACGACGATCCTCCACGGCGGCCGGACGAGCACCGCGTCCTTCACGCGCCGGCGGAGCGGCGACCACGGGTCCGCGGCCAGATCCATGCCGAGGGCCCTCGCGAACCGCCGGACGCGCCACCTGCCGTCGGTTTCGTTCAGCAGCAGCACGTCGGGCCGGAACCGACCGACGAGGCGCACCAGCCGTTCGGGTCCGTCCCGGAACCCCCGGACGTTGTAGACGACGACACATACGCGCATCCGAACCACGCCTAGTTGGAGACGATGCTCGTCCCGGACTCCCCCGACAGGACCGCGACCGCCACGTCGAGATCGCCGATGGCCGACCGCCCGCCGACCTGTTCGACGAACCGGACCGCGGCCTCGACCTTCGGACCCATCGAGCCGGCACCGAACTCGCCGGCCTCGAGCATCTCGCGCGCTTCGGAGGCGGTCATCCGCTCGATCGCCTCGGCGCGCTCGGTCCCGAACCCCCGCTGAACGGCCTGCACGTCGGTGAGGATCAACAGGGTGGTGGCCTGGACATCGCGGGCCAGGATCGCCGCGGCCAGGTCCTTGTCGACCACTCCCTCGCGGCCGATCAGCCTGGGACCCTCTTCGACTACCGGGATCCCACCCCCGCCAGAGGCGATCACGATCGTGCCGTCGCCGACCAGGGTTCGGATCACGGGGGCCTCGACGATGGAGTACGGGTCCGGCGAGGGCACCACCCGACGGAACCCGCCGTGCGGGTCGGGCCTCAAGACCCAGTTCCGTTCGGCCTCGAGCTGCCTCGCCTCCGCCTCCTCGTAAAAGGGTCCGATCGGTTTGGTCGGGTCCGCGAACGCGGGGTCGTCGGGCCGCACGCGTGTGAGCGTGAGGACGGTCGCCACGGGGCGCTCCATCCGACGCTCGAAGAAGACGTCGCCGATCGTGACCTGGAGCAGGTAGCCGATCAGCCCCTGGCTCTCGGCTCCGCAGACGTCGAGCGGCATCGGGTGGACCCACCGCTTCGCGGCCTCCTGCTGCAGGAGGATCCGGCCTACCTGCGGGCCGTTGCCGTGGGTGACCACGACCTGCCAGCCGGCCGTCGCGATGTCGGCGATGCCCTCGGCCGCCGAGCGGGCCGAGCGGTGCAGGTTCTCGAACGTGTCGTCCTGCCCGCGACGCAGCAGCGCGTTCCCGCCGAGCGCGACGACGACCCGCTCCATCGCCGGTCTACTCGAGGACCGGCTTGAGCACGTCGAGCAGGGTCGGCGAGTCCGGAAGCACCTCGAGGTCGTACCGGACGCGCACCGCGGGCTTGCGGATCTCGATCACCCGGCGGAGGTCGATCGGCGTTCCGATCACGACGACGTCCGCCTCGGCCGAGTCGATGATCTTCTCCATCTCGGCGAGCTGGCCGTCCGAGTAGCCCATCGCAGGCAGCACCGGCCCGACGTCGTACTTGCGGAAGGTCTCGTCGATCGTCCCGATCGCCCAGGGCCTCGGGTCGACGATCTCGGCGGCACCGTGGGCGCGCGCCGCGACGACCCCCGCGCCGAACTTCATCTCGCCGTGCGTCAGGGTCGGGCCGTCCTCGACCACGAGCACACGCCGGCCCCCGATCGCGTGCGGGTCGTCCACGGTCACGCGGCTGTTGGCCTTGACCACGGTCGCGGACGGGTTCACGCGGCGGATCGTATCCATCAGCGCGTTCACCTGTTCGATCGACGCCGAGTCCATCTTGTTGATCACGATCACGTTGGCCATGCGCAGGTTGGCCTCGCCGGGGTGGTAGCGGGTCTCGTGACCGGCGCGGAGCGGATCGGCGACCACCACATGGACGTCCGGCGTGTAGAAGGGAAGATCGTTGTTCCCACCGTCCCACAACAGCACGTCGCACTCGGCTTGCGCCCGCTTGAGGATGTCCCCGTAGTCGACGCCCGCGTAGATGATCGTGCCCGAGGTGATGTGGGGCTCGTACTCCTCGCGCTCCTCGATCGTGGTGTCGTAGCGGTCGAGGTCCTCGAGCGTCGCGTATCGCTGCACCCGCTGCGCCTCGAGGTTCCCGTACGGCATCGGATGCCGAACGGCTACCACGCGTTTGCCCGCGTCCTTCAGCGTGCCCGCGATCGCGCGGGTCGTCTGGCTCTTGCCCGACCCCGTCCGTACCGCGCAGACCGCGACGACGGGTGCCGTGGCCGTCAGCATCGTCTCGCGAGGGCCGAGCAACACGAAGTTCGCGCCGGCCGCGAGCGCCTGGCTGCCCTTGTGCATCACGTACTCGTGGCTCACGTCCGAGTAGCTGAAGACGACGTCGTCGACGTGCTCGCCCTTGATCAGCTGCGTGAGCTCGCTCTCGTCGTGGATCGCGATCCCGTTCGGGTAGCGCTCGCCGGCGAGGCTGGGCGGGTACCTCCGATCGTCGATGAACGGGATCTGCGTCGCGGTGAACGCGACGACCTCGTAGCGTCGGTCGCCGCGGTAGGCGACGTTGAAGTTGTGGAAGTCGCGCCCGGCGGCTCCCATGATGAGGACACGACGCGACATGGCGGGTCCTTTCCAGGGTCCGAGGGTTTTGATGCGCGGAGATCCTCGCCGGCCCGCGCACGACGGGACCCCGGCGAGGCCCGCTCTTCACGGAGGAATCTACCCGGGACCGACGGGTTCCGGCATCAGCCCTTCGGCGACGGCTCCTCGACCCACCCGGACGCCCCCACCCGCCCGAACGGCCTGGCGAAGTGGCTCACGGCGACGATCCAGCCCTCCTCCCGAGCACGTTCGACGAGCCGGACCCGGAAGCGGGATGCCTCATCCGCGTCCACGTCGTGGTTCGTCGGATGCTCCGGCCTCGCGATCTGCATCGGCGTGTGGAGGAGATCGCCGGTGAACAGCATCGATCGGTTGCCGTCGTCGAGCACCACCGATCGATGGCCCGGCGTGTGCCCCGGCGAATGCGCCACGCGCACACCCGGCCATACCTGGCGATCCTCGGCGCCGAGATCGACCATCCCGAGCTCGAACAGACGCTGCATCGCACCGCGGGCCCAGTTGGGACGGTCCGCTCCCACGGATCGAGACCAGTCCGCCGGATGCACGACGTGCAGGGCGTTCGGGTATCGAGGCTCGCCGTCCACGACGGAGCCGCCCGCGTGGTCCGCGTGCAGGTGCGTGTGGACGACGATCCGAACCTCCGCCGGGACCACCCCCGCCCGCGCGAGCGCAGCCTCGAGCGGGGTGTGCTCCGCCCACGGGCGGACCGGCGGGAAGGGGCTCACGCCCGCGTCGACCAGGATCAGTCCGGTCGGGGTCAGGACGGCGAACGCGTGGACGTGCCACGGCCACGCGTCCTCGCCGACGAAGGCCCACGGGTAGCGAGCGCGTTCGGCGTCCCAGTCGACCTCGGCGCCCGGCATCTCGTCGGAGAGCTCGAGCGGCGCGTAGCCCTCGCAGACGACCGAGACCTCGATGCGTCCGATCCGGATCGGCCCGTGCATCCTGCCCCGACCCTACCGCCAACCTCAGCCGTCCAGGTCGGACGGGGCGTCGACGTCGAACAGGGTTCGGCGCTCGGGGTCCAGCGCGAGCCAGGTCGGTCCGTCGATCACCGCGAGCCGGAGCGCATCGAGCAGATCTCGAAGGGCCCGATGTCCGTCGTGCAACAGCGCGTGCGCGATCTCGAGCGCCCTCGCGGTCCGGACGACGCTCGGCAATGGGCGGAACCGATCGCCGTCCTGCAACGCCACCGCCTCGACCTCGGCCTCACCCGCGACCTGCAGCATCTCGAGCAGGACCCGGGTCTGCAGGTCCGGCATGTCGCCGGCCGTGACCAGGGCGAGCTCGGTCCCGACGGCGAGCAACCCGGCGTGGACCCCTGCGAGCGGACCCTCGCCCTCGGCCGGGTCGCGAGCGAATCGCGCCGGGGCGCCGATCGGCATCGGGGGCTCGGGGGTGTCGGGTGCGAGGACGACGATGACCTCCGAACACACCTCGCCAAGACGAAGGACCGCGTGCTGCAGCATCGGCATCCCGCGGTACGCCTCGGCGAGCTTGTCGCGACCGAACCGCGTGGAGCGCCCGCCCGCCAGGACGACGCCCGAGACCTCAGGCAGGCGGTTCCCCCGTCGGCCGTCCGTCCGCCCGGTTCTGGACGAACTGGAATCCGAACCGTCCCTTGATGCACAGGTGGCCGCTCGTCACGTCGTTGTCCGAGGGCGAGGTCACCTTCACGATCGAGTTGTCCTGCACGTGGACCTCGAGATCGCAGCCGACGCCGCAGTAGGGGCAGATCGTCTCCGTGACCGTCTGCCGCGACTCGTCCCAGGTGCCGGCCCCGCGCATCTCGTGCTCGCTGGTGAACATGAGGGCGCCGGTCGGGCACACGCCGATGCAGTTCCCGCAGTACACGCAGGCGGAATCCGGCAGCCCGACGTCGAACTCGGTCGAGATCCGCGCATCGAACCCCCGACCGGCCACCGAGATGGCGAACGTGTTCTGCGCGTCGACGCCGCAGGCCTCCACGCACTTGTAGCAGAGGATGCACTTCGCGTAGTCGCGGACGTAGAGCTCGTTGTCAACCTTGACCGGCTGATGGACGGTCTCGGCCACCGTGCCGTCCGGCTCGTGATGGTGGCCGGCGTGCCGCGCATCGCGTTCGCCCGCCGCCGCGGGCGCGGCCGGCCCACCGTAGCGAGCGGGATCGGCGCCGTAGTCGGTCTGCCACCGTTCGACGTCGGGACCCGTGAGCCCGACGTCGACGCTCGAACCCAGGAACTCGAGCACCATCTTGCGCGAGAGGCGGACGCGCTCGGAGTCCGTCCTGACCTTCATCCCCGCCTCGGCCTTGCGGGCGCACGAGGGCACGAGCACGCGCGAGCCCTCGAGCTCGACGACGCACACCCGGCACGCGTTCACCGGCGTGAGATTGTCGGCGAAGCACAGGGTCGGCGTGTCGACGCCCTCGCCGCGGAGCGCGTCCAGGATCGTCGAGCCCTCGGGCACTCGGACGGCTCTGCCGTCGACCTCCAGCTCGATCAGGCGCGTCGGCGGCGCGAGGGGGACGACCGTCACGCGGCACCCCCGTCGAAGATCTTCAGCCGGTGGATCGCCGAGTCGACCGCGTTCGCGGCCAGCTGGCCGAGACCGCAGATCGATGCGTCACGCATCACCTGGCCGATCTCGCCGATCAGGGCGAGCTCGTCGGTGAGCGAGCCGTTCGCGCGTCCCCCGATCACCCGCGCCAGGGCCTCCTCCTGCCGAACAGTTCCGACCCGGCACGGAACGCACTGCCCGCACGACTCGTCGCGGAAGAACGAAGCGATCCGCAGCACGATATCGGCCAGGTCCACGTCCTGGTCGAACACCATCACCACACCAGAGCCGAGCGTCACCCCCGCGGCCTTCGAGTCCTCGAACGTGAGCCGAAGGTCGAGGTCGTCGGGCGTGACAAACGACCCGGCCGCGCCGCCGAGCAGGATCGCCTTCAGTGCCTTGCCGGCCCGCACGCCGCCGGCCATCTCGAGCAGCTCGCGCAGCGTGATGCCGTGCTCGACCTCGTAGACGCCCGGTCGTTCGACACAGCCGGACAGGCAGAACAGGCGCGGGCCCGTCGAATCCGGCGTTCCGATCCTCGCGTACTCCCGACCGCCGATCGCGAGGATCTCGAGCACGTTGACGAGCGTTTCGACGTTGTTGATCCCGGTGGGCTTGCCGAAGACGCCGCGCTCGACGGGGAACGGCGGCTTGTTCCGGGGCTCGCCCCGCTTGCCCTCGATCGAGTTGAACAGCGAGGTCTCCTCGCCGCAGATGTACGCGCCGGCGCCCCGGCGGAGCTCGACGTCGAACGCGAACCCCTCCCCCATCACGTCGGGCCCGAGGAACCCGTGCGCGTACGCCTGGGCGATCGCGCGCTCGAGCGTCGCGGTCGCGCCCGGGTACTCGCCGCGGATGTAGATGAACCCGCGCTCCGAGCCGGTCGCGTACCCGGCGATCGTGAGCGATTCGAGAACGGCGAACGGGTCGTGCTCCATGAGCACCCGGTCCTTGAACGTGCCGGGCTCGGATTCGTCGGCGTTGCAGATGAAGTAGTGGGGACGGACCGGCTGCTTCACCACCGCCTCCCACTTCACGCCCGTCGGAAACGCGGCGCCGCCACGTCCCTGGAGCTTCGAGTCCTTCAGCTCGCCGATCACTCCCTCGGGGCCGAGCTCGACGGCCCGTCGGAGCTGCTCGTAGCCGCCCTGCGCGCGATAGTCGTCGAGCGACGTCGGATGATCGACGCTACCGACACGCCGGAGCAGTCGGAGACCGTCGCGATCCTCGGCAGTCTGCGGCGCGACCACCGCCGCCTCTGCGCCGCTCATCATCGTCCAGGGGCCGCCGTGCAGGAACGGATCGAGGCGCTCGATCGACACCGGGCCGAACGCCACGCCGTTGTCGCCCGCCGATTGCAGGAGCGCCGCCGGCGCCCGTTCGCACATGCCGAGGCAGGGGCTCCTGAGCACCTGCTCCGATCCGACCTCCCGGACGACCGCGTCGATCAGGTCCTCCGCGCCCGCGACCTTGCAGGCGATGTCGTCGCACAGGTGCAGGACCGTCGTCGGACGTGGTTCGACCGAGAACATCGCGTAGAACGTCGCCACGCCATAGGCCTCCGCGGGCGGCACCGTCAGCCGTTCGCACGCGTAGCGGAGGCCACCCGGGCTGATCCAGCCCGCGCTCGACTGCAACGCGTGGAGGACGGGGAGCAGCAGGTGGCGCTGGCCGCGGGCCTCGTGCCCGCCTCGTGCCACGCGCCCGTCCGCCTCGGTCCGCTCGCCGCCGGACCAGCCGGAGCTCGCGGCGCCGAGCACCGAGTCCACGGCGGCGCGCTCGTCGTCGCTGGCGAGCGCGTCCGGCAGGACCAGGTCCACGACGACTTACGCCCCCACCGACTCGGAGTTCCTCTCGATCCGGACCGCGCTCGCCTTGAACTCGGCCGTCCCTGACTTCGGGTCGGTCGCGTCGATCGTCAGGATGTTCGTGTCGACCTGATCGGGGAAGTGCAGCGTCATGAACACGAGCCCCGGACGGAGACCGCGATCGACCCGCGCCGGGACCTCGAGCGAACCACGCCGAGAGGTCACGCGGACGATCTCACCCTCCTCGACGCCGAGGAGGGCGGCGTCCTCCGGGGACATGTCGATCGTCTCGCCACGCCGCAGGGGTGACGTGTAGCCGCCGGTCTGCACACCCGTGTTGTACGAGTCCAGGCGGCGGCCGGTTGTCAATCGGAGCGGGAACTCCTCGGTGAGCTCGTCCACCGGCGGCTCGAACGGCGTCACGCTGAACGGCGCCTTCGGCCCGCGCTTGTCGTGCTCCTCTTCCCATAGCCGAGCGTGGAGGAACTTCGTCCCGGGGTGCTCCTCGTCCCAGCAGGGCCACTGGATCCCCTCACCCTCGTCCAACCGCTCGTTCGTCATCCCGGCGTGCATCGGCGAGACGCGCCGGAGCTCGTCCCACGCCGAGCGCGGCGTGACCTCGCCCCAGTCGACGCCGAGCCGCTTCGCGAGCTGCGCGATGATCCAGATGTCGTCCCTCGCGTTGCCCGGCGGCTCCAACACCTTACGGACGCGCTGGACCCGGCGCTCGCTGTTGGTGACGCTGCCCTCCGATTCGAGGGCTGCGTTCGACGCGGGCAGGACGACGTCCGCCATCTCGGCCGTCTTCGTCATGAACAGGTCCTGGACGATGAGTGTGTCGAGGTTCCCCATGAGCTTGCGCGCGCGTCCGACGTCGGCCTCGGAGCTCGCCGGGTTCTCGCCGATCACGTAGAGCGCGCTCAACTCCCCGTGCTCCATCGCCTCGAACATCTGGGTGAGGTTCCAACCGTACTTCGGGATGACGGCGGCCCCGCAGACCTGCTCGAAGCGCGCGCAGGCCTCCGGGTCGTTCTCGATGTCCTGGAACCCCGGCAGCTTGTTGGGGATCGCGCCCATGTCGCCGCCGCCCTGCACGTTGTTCTGGCCACGGAGCGGGTTCAGGCCGCTCCCATAGCGGCCCACGTGTCCGCAGAGCAGTCCCAGGTTGATCAGCGCCAGCACGTTGTCGACGGCGTTGTGGTGCTCGGTGATGCCGAGCGTCCAGCAGATCTCGGCGCGGTCCGCCTTCGCGTAGTCGTGCGCGAACTCGCGGATCACCTCGGCCGGGATCCCGGTCGCCCGCTCGCCGCGCTCGAGCGTCCACTCCATCACCGAGTCCCGGTACGCGCGGTAGCGCTTCGTCGCCCGCTTGACGAAGGTCTCGTTCACGAGGCCGGCGACGATGATCTCGCGCGCCATCGCGTTCGACAGCGCAATGTCCGAACCCACGTCGATCCCGAGCCAGAGGTCCGCCCACTGCGCCGAACTGGTCCGACGCGGGTCGACCACGACGAGCCTGGCGCCCTTGCGGATCCCCTTCAGCACGTGGTGGAAGAAGATCGGATGCGTCTCGCGCGCATTCGATCCCCACAGCACGATGAGATCGGTGTTCTCGGTCTCCTCGTACGAACTGGTCCCCCCACCTGCTCCGAACACCGTCGCCAGACCGACGACCGACGGAGCGTGTCAGGTGCGGTTGCAGCTGTCGATGTTGTTGCTGCGAAGGACCGTCCGCATGAACTTCTGCGCAACGAAGTTCATCTCGTTGGTGGCCTTCGAGCAGCTGAACAGGCCGACCCCGTCGCCGGCGTTCCGCTCGGTCGCCGCCCGCAGACCCGAAGCGGCCCGGTCGAGGGCCTCGTCCCAGGTCGCCGTCCGCAGGCCGCCGTTGTCGCGGACCATCGGCTCGGTGAGCCGCGTGAGCCCGTTCTTCATCGAGGCGCGCTCCTTTCGCTCGGTTCCGAGCCTGATTCTAAGCCGTCGTCCCGGGCCCGGCCCGCTCAGGCGGGGACGCGCTCGGGGTTGCTGTAGACGTTCGCGCGCCCGTCCCTGACGAATCCGACCAGGGTCATGCCGAACCGCTCGGCCGCCTCGACGGCGAGCGACGACGGCGCGCTGACCGCGCTCACGATCGGGATGCCGGCCACCGCGGCCTTCTGGACGATCTCGAACGACGCTCGACCGCTCACCTGCAGGATCGTCCCGTCCGCCGGGATGTGGCCGGCCAGGTACCGCTCGCCGACGACCTTGTCGACCGCGTTGTGGCGCCCGACGTCCTCGCGGACGGCGAGCGCCGTCCCCGACGCGTCGAACAGACCCGCGGCGTGGAGACCCCCGGTGCGCTCGAACACCGCCTGCGCCTCGCGCAGCCGTTCCGGCAACGAGATCAGCACCCCGAGCTCGACCTCGGGCCCCGGGCCGACGGGCTCGCACCGAACGTCGATGTCCTCGAGCGCCGCCTTACCGCAGACGCCGCACGAGGAGGTGGCGTAGAAGTTCCTGCGGAGCCGTTCGGCCTCGAACGGACGCGCGAGCGTGACCGAGACCACGTTGTACCGCTGGTCCTCGCCGGGCAGATTGTCGCAGTAGGCCACGCGCTGCACGTCCCCGGGCGCGATCAGACCCTCGGTGAACAGGAAGCCCACCGCGAGCTCGAAGTCGCCCCCCGGCGTCCGCATCGTCACCGCCACCTGCACGGGCTCCTGCCCCGGGCCCTGGACGCGGATCTCGAGGGGCTCCTCGGTGGCGAGGCTGTCGGTGCGTTCGGAGCGGATCCCGTCGTGCACGGCCACCACGCGGGCCCGGGTCGAGCTACGCCGGATCGGTTCGGTGACGGTCACCGCCCCCAGTATCCGACCGGAGACCGCGAGGGTCACGTCCCTCGTGGCGCCGACCTCACCCCCGGATCCGGCCAGCCGCCACCGGAGCGGAACGGAGCGGGGGGCATCCGTCGAGCTACTTCGCCTCTTCGTCCTGCCTGCGGACGGGGCAGACGCAGAACAGGGTTCCGTGCGGGGCGGCCATCGTCGTCCAACGCGACCCGCCCCGGTCGGTTTCGTCCACGCGCCAGGCGACGCGGGCGCCGAGACCCTCCAGCCGTGCGACCTCCGCGTCCGGATCCTCGACCCGCAGATCGAGATGCACGGCCGTCTTGCCCGGCGTCACGACGTCGACCTGCTGGATCAGCAGTCGCGGGCGCGGGTCGCCTTCGGGCGGGGCCAGCGCCGTGTAGGCGCCGCTGGCGAAGAGATGCTCGTAGCCGAGCGCCTCCTTCCAGAAGGCAGCGGCCCGGTCGGCGTCCACGGCATCCACCACGATCTCGATCGACGAGGCCATCGAGCGGTCGTCCTTTCGCCGGTGTCGGCGAATCTTAGGTCAAGGCTCGACGGACGCGCCAGCCACGCGAGGCTCCACGCGTCGTGCACGCCGCGCCACCACCTCCAGTTATCCTCCAGCGGCCAGCCGCCCAAGCTGGTCGATCACGATCCGAACGATGGAGGGCGCGTGAAGAGCGGACTCGAGATCGCCCAGGAAGCGGAACTCAGACCGATCTCGCAGATCGCCGCGAACGCGGGGATCCCCGACGACGTGCTCGAACCCTTCGGCCGGCACCGCGCGAAGGTCGAGCTGTCCATCCTGGACCGGCTCGCCGGACGACCCGACGGGAAGCTTGTCATCACGACCGCGATCACGCCGACGAAGGCCGGCGAGGGCAAGACGACGACGTCGATCTCGCTCACGCAGGGCATGGGGAAGATCGGCAAGGACGTCGTGCTCTGTCTGCGCGAACCCTCGATGGGGCCGGTCTTCGGCATCAAGGGTGGCGGCACCGGGGGCGGCTATGCGCAGGTCGTCCCGATGGAGGACATCAACCTCCACTTCAACGGCGACTTCCACGCCGTCACGGCCGCCCACAACCTGCTGGCCTCGGCGCTCGACGCGTCGCTCTATTTCGGGAACCCCCTGGGGATCGACCCCACCAGCATCACCTGGCCCCGGACGCTCGACGTCAACGCGCGCGAGCTCCGCTACACGGTCATCGGCCTCGGCGGAAAGATGCACGGCGTCCCGCGCGAGAACGGGTTCGTGATCGCCGCGGCGTCCGAGGTGATGGCCGTGCTCGCCCTCGCGTCCGATCTCGCGGACCTCCGCGCCCGTCTGGGGCGGATCGTCGTCGCGTCGACGGCCGACGGTGAGCCGGTCACCGCCGAGCAGCTACGGGTCGCGGGGGCGATGACCGTGATCATGAAGGACGCGTTGAAACCCAACCTGGTGCAGACGCTCGAGGGGCAGCCCGTGCTTATCCACGCCGGGCCGTTCGGCAACGTCGCCCACGCGAACAACTCGATCATCGAGGATCGCGTCGGGCTGAAGCTCGCCGACTACGTCATCACGGAGGCGGGGTTCGCGAGCGACCTGGGGTTCCAGAAGTTCTGCGACATCGTGTGCCGGTTCGGGGGGTTCGCGCCCTCGGCCGGGGTGCTCGTGACGACCGTGCGGGCCACGAAGTCCCACGGCGGCGTGCCGTTCGACCAACTGGGGACCGAAGACCTCGAGGCGGTCAGGCGCGGCGTGGACAACCTCGGCCAGCACATCTCGATCGTGCGCGAGTACGGGCTGCCGTGCGTCGTGTCGATCAACAACTTCCCAAGCGACACGGAGGCCGAGGTCGAGCAGATGCGCGAGCTCGCGCTCGGGGCCGGCGCGGAAACGGTGGTGGTGAACCGTGGGTTCGCCCAGGGCGGGGGCGGCGCGGTCGAGCTCGCGGAGGCGGTGGTGGCCGCGTGCGACAGGCCGAACGCGTTCCATCGGCTGACACCCGACGACACGTCGATCAAGGACCAGGTCGAGGCGATCGCGACCCGCGTGTACGGCGCGGACGGCGTCGACTATCAGCCCCAGGCGGAGAAGGACCTCGCGCGGATGGACCAGCTCGGGTTCGGCACCCTGCCCGTGTGCATGGCCAAGACGCACCTGTCCCTCACCCACGACCCGTCGCTGCTCAACCGCCCCCGAGGGTGGCGTCTCCCCGTCCGCGGCGTGGTGCCGAGCGCCGGCGCGGGGTTCGTCGTCGTGCTCTGCGGCGACATGCAGCGGATGCCCGGCCTCGGCAGGACGCCCGCCTACATGCAGGTGGACATCGACGAGCACGGTCGGACGATCGGGCTGTTCTGAGCCGGTGCTGGTCAGTCGATGAGCGCGATCGCCTCGACCTCGACGAGTTGACCGCGATAGCCGAGGGTCGGGACGCCGACGAGCGTGCTCGGCGCCCGGCCGATCTCGGAGCCGCGGACGACCTGCCAGACGGCCGACTGCGCCTCGTAGCTCGCGCCGGCCACGTAGACGGTCGTCTTGGCAACGTCCTCCGGCCGGGCGCCGCCGGTCTCGAGGGCGGCGAGCAGGTTCGCGATCACCTGCTCGGCCTGGGCGACCGGATCGTCCCCGCCCACCACGTCGCCTCGTGCGTCGAGGGGCACCGCCCCCGCCGTGAAGACGACGGTCCCTCCGCGGCCGACCGCGACGTGCGAGTAGCCGGGTGGCGGGGCGAGGGCATCTGTGTTGCGGAACTCGACCGCCATCTCAGCCCGCCAGCTGGGTGGGTCCCTCGACGAGGATCCACTCGGCGCGGGTGACGGCCTCGCTCCGGTCGAAGTCGAAGACCCCGCTCCACGGGACCCCTTCCCAGGTCGAACCGCACGCGGGACAGACCCACAGGGACATCGTCTTGCGCTCGACCTCACGAGGCGGTGCGCAGGTGTGCAGCGGCATTCCTGCCTCCTCCTCTTCGAATCACACGGTTGTGATTCGGCAGGAGTGTACACCCCGCCAGCGCCATCCTCGAGCGTCTCGGCGGGTTCCCATGCCGGCCCGGTCGTCGGGACGATCGTGTCGGTGTCGTCCACGCGCTCCGATCCAGGTCGATCCCCGGCGACCCGGCTACGATCGATTCATGGCCACGTGGCTGCCCGTGACCGAGCGCGAGGGCCTCCCGCCGCTCGTCATCGACGAGGGCATCGACGCCGACATCATCTACACACGACCGCCCGAGCTGGTCACCTGGGGAACCGTCGACGGCGTCCCGTGGCGCATCCAATCGGCCGTCACCGCTCCCGGGCTGCATGCCCGCTGGTGGGATGACCACGGTCCGGTCGGTCCCGAGCTCTTGTTCATGCTCGGTAAGGACGACGCCTTCGGCGGTGGCTGGGTATTCACGCGTCTGAACGACGGAAGCCATCTCGGCGCATCGATCGACTTCTTCGGGTCGCACCCGGCGATCGTGTCGTGGGTCGGTATCGTTTCGGACGACGTCGCCCGAATCGAGGTGCGACTCGACGACGGGGACGTGCGCCCGATCGAGGTCCACGACGGGCCGGAGGGCTTCCCCGATCTGTTCTGGTTCTTCCCGCCGCGGGGCGCGGCAGGTGTCGTCGTTGCCCTCGGCGCGGACGGCTCCGAGCTTCAACGCGATCGCCTGCTGGACGTGGACGTCCCGCCGAACGCCAACTCCGGCAGCTCGATCAACTCGCCTGCGTACCCCGCCCACCGGCCGCCGGCTGGATGGCCCGACGATCCGACGATCTATGGGCCCGGCGAAGGCCCGCGACACGCCGAGGGGTTCCACCTCCACGAGACGACGTTCCCGATCTACGTCGTCCCGCCGAACCGTTTGGATGGTCACGCCGGCCCGTCGGGAAGCGGAAGCTCCGGGCGGGATCTGACCAAGGTGAGTTTCGGGTACTTCGACGAGCCCGGCAGTTCCCGCCGTAGCTTCGAGGTCGTCAACGCCCGGCCCGACAGGCGAACCAGGGCGCGTCCGGTCCGGCCGGATGACGTCGGCATCTGGTGGAGTGATCACATCCCCGACGACGTAGACAACTTCGCGTCGAAGTTCGTCGGCTACGAGGACCGGGCGGATCTTCGGGCCGAATACGG
>Ga0126304_10000092_pt1 | contig 26362 bp, 27 predicted proteins | sample Plot25_FD_92538 | JGI IMG/M metagenome (GOLD analysis project Ga0126304, IMG submission 92538) | Serpentine soil microbial communities from UC McLaughlin Reserve, CA, USA - Plot25 | ecosystem: Environmental > Terrestrial > Soil > Grasslands | place: USA: UC McLaughlin Reserve, Lake County... | reverse complement strand
TCCGTGGTGTTCGGACGCTAAGATTTGCCCCCGTTATGGGTGTAGGACAGGTCTGGAGCCGTGCCCTCGTTTACTTCGGCATCGTCGAAGAGGACGAGTATTGGGACGAGGAGGCGTACGCCGCCGAGGAGGAGCTCGAGCGGACGTACGACCGCAGCGACAGCGCGAATGTGCGCCGGCTCTCGCCGCGCCGGCAGCGCCGTGAGGAGTTCGAGGATTGGTCCGAGCCGGACGCGTCCGTGTCGAACACGGCGGTCATCCGGCAGGGGTCGGGACGCCGGCCGCTCGAGGCCGTCGCATCCGCATCGGTCCGGGTCCATCTCGTCGTGCCGAGAAGCTTCAACGACGCCCAGTCGATCGCCGACAAGTTCAAGGAGTCCGTGCCGGTGATCGTCAATCTGCAGGGCACCGACGCCGAGCTCTCGAAGCGGCTGATCGACTTCTCGAGTGGGCTGACCTATGCGCTCAACGGCTCAATGCAGCGTGTCGCCGACAAGGTCTTCCTGCTCACGCCACGAAACGTCGAGGTCTCCGCAGAAGAGCGCGCGCGCCTCATCGACCGCGGCTTCTACAACCAGTCTTAATCGGTCGAAATCACCGCCTGCGGCGCGATTTCGACCGAATGGAGCGCTAGGTTTCCACCCATGCTGTTGGGAGACGTGGTGAGCACTGCACAGAACTTCGTCACGGTTCTGTACTACGTCTACCTGCTCTGCATCATCGCCTACATCCTGACGTCCTGGGTCCCGCTGCCCTACAACGTCTGGCTGAACCGGGTGCAGCGCTTCCTGTACGACGTCGTCGACCCGTATCTCCGCCTGTTCAGGCGCGTGCTCCCGCAGCTCTCCGTCGCGGGGCTCGGGCTCGATCTCTCGCCGATCGTGGCGATCCTGATGTTGACCGTCGTCTACCGGGTCGTCCTCATCGCCATCGGCGCCGCGAACTAGGGAGGGAAACACCGGTCTGCGGCGAAGTGCGGACACCGGTATGTCCTTGACCCCTGTCGAGATCCGGCACGTGAACCTGGGCCGGCGGCCCCTGGGTTACGACCGCACTGCAACGGACGAACTTCTCGCCGACGTGGCCGCAAGCTTCGAGCACGTGTGGCGCGAGCGCGCCGACCTGCGCGACGAGCTCGAGGAGCTCGAAAGCGAGCTCGCGCGCCAGAAGGAGCTCGAGCAGGCGCTTCGCAACACGCTGCTCTCGGCCGAGCGGATGGCCGACGACATGCGTACGCAGGCCCGCCGCGAGGCCGATGTGATCGTGGCGGAGGCCCGCTCGGCCGCACGCGACATCGTCAGCGGCGCCGAGACCGAGAGGGAGCGGATCCGCACCGAGATCCGCCGCCTGCAGGAGGCCGAGACTGGCGTCCGGGCCGACTATCGTGCCTTCCTGCTTGCCGCGCTCGACCGCCTCGAGAGCGACACCGAAGAACGCCGGGCCGCCCACCAGGCTGCCTGAGTTCGGCCGCAGACCGCCTCGTTATACTCAGCCGAGTGGCGCGGGGAATGGCTCACGCATGAATACGGACCGCTATCGGGACCTCCTACTGCACGAGCGCGAGCTCGTTTCGGCCTCGATTCAGCATCTCCACGTGGAAGGATCGCTGGAGGAAGAGACCGAGGAGGAGACCTACGACGACAACCATCTCGCCGACTCGGCGACGGCCACCCTCAATCGCGAGATCGACTACACGCTCGAAGAGAACTCCGGGCACGTGTTGACGGCCATCGACGAGGCGCTGGGGCGGATCGACAGCGGGACCTTTGGGACATGCGGGCGCTGCGGCAAACCGATCGCCGAGGACCGGCTCGACGCGATCCCGTACGCGAATAGGTGTATCGACTGCAAGCGCCTCGACGAGAGGGGTTAGTCAACCCGTCACCGCGGCTGATCGACGTTCGCGTCGGTTCGGCCACAGACGGGCGCGTTCCGATCTCGATGGTCGAGCGCTCGCTCACGGCTGGTCCGTTCCACTGGCTGGCTCTGCTCGCGGTCGCTCTCTCGGCGCTCGCAGCCGACCAGCTGACGAAGCAGATCGTCGTCACACAGCTGGGCCTCGGCGAGTCCGTCCACGTCGTCGGGCCCTTCTGGATCCGGCACGTGAACAACCCGGGGATCGCATTCGGCCTCTTTTCCAGCTGGGCCTCCGCCGTCACCTTCCTGACCGCCGGCGCCGTCCTCTGGATGCTCTTCTACTTCGCAAAGTCGGGCGCGCGCCATCCGATCCTCCCGGTCGCGCTCGGGCTTCTCATCGGCGGGAGCATGGGCAACCTCGTCGACCGGCTCCGCATCGGTCACGTGACGGACTTCCTCGACCTCCGGTTCTGGCCGGCCTTCAACCTGGCCGACACGTTCATCGTCGTAGGCGTCGCAGCGCTCCTCCTCGCGCTCGTCGCAGCCGAGCGGCAGCCGCGTATCAGGCGCACTCCTTCGGGGCGACCCGCTCCGAAGACGCTTGGCTGAGCTGGAGCTGGAAGTCCCGCCCGAGGCCGCGGGCGAGCGCCTGGATCGCTTTCTCTCCGGCCTCGAGGAGGTCGGCTCGCGAGCGGCGGCCGAGCGCCTGCTCTCCCAGGGCCGGGTAGAGGTCAACGGCTCTCCCGAGTCGAAGAGCCACCGCGTGTCGCCCGGCGACGTGGTGGCGGTGAGCATCCCGGAGAACAGACCGTCGACACTCGAGCCCGAGCAACTCGACCTGCGCGTCGCCTACGAGGACGAGCACCTCTTGGTCGTCGACAAGCCCGCCGGAATCGTCGTCCACCCGTCTGCGGGCCACCCGAGCGGCACCCTCGTGCACGGGCTCCTCGGACATGCGGTCGCGGGCGGGGAGGAGGCCGAGCGGCCGGGAATCGTCCACCGGCTCGACCGCGACACGTCGGGGCTCCTGGTCGTGGCCCGCTCCGACGAAGCGCACCGGCGCTTACAGCAGCTCCTGCGGCAGCGGAAGCTCGCGCGGGAGTACCTCGCCCTCGTGCGCGGCCGGCCGCGCTCGAAGCGCGGGCGGATCGAGGCGCCGATCGGCCGTGACCGCCACGAGCCGACGCGGATCTCCCTTGACACGGGCACTCCGCGCGACGCCGTCACGAACTTCGAAGTCGTGGAGTCGATGCGCCGGCACGCCCTTCTGCAGGTTGCGCTGGAGACGGGGAGGACGCACCAGATCCGGGTGCATCTCGCCGCAATCGACCTGCCCGTGTCAGGAGACCCGCTCTACGGCATCGAGGGCGATCTCGGCCTCGAGCGGCAGTTTCTCCACGCCGCCCGGCTCGCGTTCCCGCATCCGCTCACCGGCGAGCCGGTCGAGGCCGAGTCGCCCCTTTCAGCCGACCTTCAGGCGGCTCTGGAGGAAGCCCGCTTGTCCTCGTAGAGACGCCGGTCGGCGACTTCGACAAGTCCTTCGGGCTCGGTTCCGTCCGTGGGGAGGAACGCCGCGCCCGCGCTCGCGGCGATTTCTTCTGGAAGGCGTTCGTGCAGGCGGGTGAGGAACGAGCCCGCGGTCTCCGGGCCCGCCTCGATCAGGAGCGCGGCGAACTCGTCGCCGCCCAGGCGGCCCACGGAGTCTGTCTCGCGCGCCGTTCCGGCGAGTGCCGAGGCGAAGGCACGGAGCAGGCGGTCGCCTTCCTGGTGCCCTTCGCGGTCGTTCGTCTCCTTGAAGCGGTCGAGGTCGAATAGGAGCAGCGCGATGCGGCTCCGGTAGCGCCGCGCCCGCGCTGCCTCGGCAAGCAGTCTCGCGTGGAAGGCCCGGTGGTTCAGGACTCCGGTCAACGGATCTCGCCGCGCGCGCTCGGCCAGCTCGCCGGTCACGCGCTCGACATAGGCAACCACGCAGCGGTCGAGGGCACGACGCGCCTCGCTCTCGCCATGGCGGTCGAGGACGCGGCCGAGGACGAGGAGCTCCGCCCCCACCTCCGCGGGCGCCAGGCCGAGGCTCTCGCGCTCACGCGCGTGTGCTTCCGCCAGCTCGCCTGGATCCTCCTCCCCGTCCAGGCTTGCGACAAAAGACGGAAGCGTCCCCAGCTGCCCGAGCCGGCCAAGCCGCTCGAGCGACGGGACGACGCCGTCGGCGAGAGCCTCCTCGACGCTCTCGACCGCGAGGTCCCATGCGGATGTCCTCACGACCCCGGTCACGGCGCTCAGGTTAGAGGTCGCTTCGGCTAGAATGCAGCAGTTTTTGTCACCCGACCCGGCGGAGGTCTCGGGTGGCGGTGCCGGGTCAGACCCGGTTCCACCCGATTCCGCCGGCAGTAGCGAAATTCAACCGAGGAGGATCAGTTTGTCCGTCGTCACCATGCGCGAGCTCCTGGAGGCCGGAGTGCATTTCGGCCACCAGACGCGGCGCTGGAACCCCAAGATGCGCCGCTACATCTTCACGGAGCGGGGCGGCATCTACATCATCGATCTTCAGCAGACGCTCGACCTCGTCGAGCAGGCGCACTCATTCGTGCGCAACGTCGCCGAGCGCGGAGGCTCCGTCCTCTTCGTCGGCACGAAGAAGCAGTCCCAGGACTCCATCGAGGAGGAGGCGGAGCGCGTCGGCATGCCGTTCGTGAACCACCGATGGCTCGGCGGCCTTCTGACGAACTGGAGGACGATCTCCGAGCGGCTCGATCGCATGCAGGAGCTTCGCCGCCTGCGCGACGAGGGCCAGCTGGAGCTTCTGCCGGCCAAGGAGCGCATGACTATGGCGGCCGAGCTCGAAAAGCTCGAGACGAACCTCGGAGGCGTGGACGACATGAAGCGCCTTCCCGACGCCATCTTCGTCGTCGACCTGAAGAAGGAGCAGCTGGCGATTCGTGAGGCGCGGCGGCTCAATCTTCCCGTCGTGGCGCTCGTGGACACGAACTGCGACCCCGACGACGCCGACTACGTCATCCCCGGAAACGACGACGCCATCCGCTCGTGCAGCCTCATCATCCGCGCGATCGCGAACGGAATCGAGGCGGGCAAGCAGAAGGTGACTGCAACTGAGATGACCGCGCCGACGAACGGTCAGCCCGAGGAGAACGCCCCGGAGCCGGCCGCTGAGGAGGCAGCTGCCGAGGAGGCGCCGCCCGAGCCGGCTGCCGAAGCAGCGCCCGCCGAGCCCGCAGCCGAGGAGGCGCCTGCCGAGCCGGCTGCAGAGGCAGCGGCCACAGAGCAGCCTGTGGAGGAGGTGCCTGCCGAATGACGGAGATCTCCGCTTCCCAGGTCAAGGAGCTCCGCGGCATGACCGGCGCGCCGATGATGGACGCGAAGCGCGCGCTCGTGGAGACGGACGGCGACCTCGAGAAGGCCGCCCAGCTCCTGCGCGCGAAGGGCCTCGCGGCCGCGGCGAAGCGTGCCGGCCGCCAGGTGACCGAGGGCCGCGTCATCGCCCGAATCGAGAACACGCACGGCGCCATCGTCGCCGTCGGCTCGGAGACCGAGCCCGTGTCCAAGAACGACGAGTTCCTCGGCTTCGCCGAGCGGGTGATCGGGGCCGTCGAGAAGCAGGGACCGGACGCGATCGCCGAGCTCGAGACCGACCGGGTCGACCTCATTGCGAAGATCGGCGAGAACGTCGAAGTCGTCGGCGCTTCGCGCTTCGAGGCCCAGGACGACGAGGTGCTCGCGTCCTACGTGCACCCACCGGCGCAGAAGATCGGCGTCCTCGTGCGAGCGCAGGGCTCGCCGGACCTCGCGCGGCTCGTCGCGATGCACATCGCCTTCGCAAATCCGCGCTTCGTGACGCGGGAGGAAGTCCCTGAGGACGAGATCGCGGCTGAGCGCGACATCCTCGAGAAGCTTCCCGACCTCGAGGGCAAGCCTGACGACGTCAAGGCGAAGATGATCGAGGGGCGGCTGGCGAAGGGCTTCTTCGCGGACAGCGTCCTCACGGAGCAGCCCTGGATCCACAACCCCGACCAGACCGTGGGCCAGGCACTCGCCGAGCACGGGGCGGAGGTGCGCGACTTCGTGCGCTACGCCCTCGCAGGGTGAGCGCAGAGGTCGAGAGCGAAGTCGCGGCGCCCGGGGAGGGTGCCGCAGCCTTCCAGCGTATACTGCTGAAGCTCTCGGGCGAGGCGCTGCTCGGGAGCCAGGAGTACGGGATCGACCGCGTGCGCGTCGAGGCGATCGCGCGTCAGATCCAGGATGTCCACGAGCTCGGGGTCGAGACGGCGATCGTGCTCGGCGCAGGGAACATCTACCGCGGTATGGAGGTGGCGGCCGAGGGGATGGACCGGGCGACCGCCGATTACGCGGGGATGCTCGCCACCTTGCTCAACTGCTTGGCCGTCCAGGACGCGCTCGAGCAGCTCGGCGTCCACACCCGCGTGCTGTCCGCGATCACCGCGAGCCAGGTGGCCGAGCCGTACCTGCGCCGCCGCGCGATCCGGCATCTCGAGAAGGAACGCGTGGTCATCTTCGCGGGCGGTACGGGGAACCCGTTCTTCACGACTGACACCGCCGCAGCCCTACGCGCGCTCGAGATCGGCGCCGAGACGATCCTGATGGGCAAGAACGGCGTCGACGGGGTCTACGACGGCGATCCGGACGAGAACCCTGACGCCACCTTCCTGCCCGAGCTCACGCATCGCGAGGCACTCGAGCGCGGGCTCAAGGTGATGGACTCGACCGCGCTCTCACTCTGCATGGACAACAACCTGCCGATCCACGTCTTCGGCCTCGACGACGAGCGCAACATCGGGCGTGTCGTGCGCGGCGAGCGGATCGGCACGATTATCTCGACAGCAAGGAGGGAGGAATGATCGACGACTTCGTGAGCGACGCGACCCGACGGATGGACAAGTCGGTCGAGGCCGCTGCGCACGAGTTCAACACAGTCAGGACCGGCCGCGCGTCCGCGGCGCTCCTCGACCGCATCCAGGTCGACTACTACGGGACGCCGACGCCGCTCCAGCAGCTCGCGACGATCAACGTCCCCGAGCCGCGCATGATCACCGTGCAGCCGTACGACCCGGGATCGATCAAGGCGATCGAGCGCGCGATCCTCGAGTCCGATCTCGGTCTCACGCCGTCCAACGACGGCAAGATCGTCCGTCTGCCGATCCCGCAGCTGACGGAGGAAAGGCGCAAGGAGCTCGTGAAGGTCGTCAAGCACCTCGCCGAGGAGGGCCGGGTCGCGGTGCGAAACGTGCGCCGCGACGTCATGCACGACCTCAAGGAGCTCGTCAAGAACGGCGACGTCGGGGACGACGAGGAGCGGCGCGCCGAGGACCGCGTCCAGAAGCTGACCGACGAGCACGTCGCGAAGATCGAGGATCTTCTGAAGCGCAAAGAGGCCGAGATCATGGAGGTTTAAATCGGAGCCGTCTCCCTGCGGAGCCGCCTCCGAGAAGAGCATGAACCTCATCACCAAGCTGCGAACGCTCGGGACCGCGAAGGCGAGCCCCGAGGAAAGCCTTCCGGACGTCGCACGTTCGATCGCGATCATCATGGACGGGAACGGGCGCTGGGCGAGGCGGCGCAAGCTGCCGGTCGCCGCCGGGCACCGATCCGGTACAAAGGCGCTTCGCCGCACTGTCGAGGCGGCGATCGACCTCGGGGTGGAGTCCGTCTGCGTCTTCGCGTTCTCGACGGAGAACTGGTCACGCCCGCCCGAAGAGGTGGACGCGCTCATGGAGATCTTCATCGAGACGATCGAGCGCGAGCTGCCCGACCTCGCCAAGCAGGGAGTCGCGACGCGCTTCATCGGCCGCCGCGACCGCGCCAACCCGGAGCTCCAGGAGCGGATGGCCCGCCTGGAGGAAGAGACTTCGCACAACGAGCGGCTCCAGCTCTGGATCGCATTCGACTACGGCGGCCGCGCTGAGATCGTCGAAGCCACCCGGCGGCTGGTCGAGGAGGGGGTCGACCCGCGTGACATCGACGAGAACGCAATCGCCTCGCGCCTCTACGCGCCCGAGATGCCCGAGCCCGACCTTCTGATCCGCACCTCGGGGGAGCTGCGGGTCTCCAACTTCCTCCTCTGGCAGCTCGCCTACACGGAGCTCGTGTTCGTGGACACACTCTGGCCCGACTTCGGTGAGCGGCACCTCCGGCAGGCCCTCGCCGAGTACGCAGGGCGGCGCCGGCGCTTCGGCGGACGATGAGCCCCCTTATCTCGCGGCTCGCCATCGTGGCGGCCGGCCTCCCGATCGTCCTCGGCAGCGCGTATCTCGGCGGCTGGTTTTTCTTCGCACTCGTCGCGCTCGGAGGCTTGATCGCCCTCCACGAGCTCTACCGCCTGGCGAGACCGCTGCGTCCACTCGTCCTCGCGGGCTACGGCGGCGCGCTGGCGGCGTTCATCGGGGCCGAGGTCTCCGGCGCGGAGTGGATGCTCGCCGGCTTCCTGCTCACCTTCGTGCTCAGCTTCGTCTTCGCCGCCGTCTCGGAGACGAGGCAGTCGACGACGGTGGCCATCGCGACGACGATCTTCGGCGCGGCGTGGATCGGCCTCGGGCTCGGGCACCTGCTTCTCGTCCGCGAGCTCGACACCTACGGGCGACTCGCGCTGATCACGATCCTGCTCACCGTGTTCGTCACGGACACCTTCGCCTACGTCGGCGGACGGATCGCCGGGCGGCACAAGATGTCTCCGGTCGTCTCGCCGGGGAAGACGTGGGAGGGATTCGTCGTCGGCGCGACCGCAGGCGTGCTCACGACGTTCGTCGCCTTGTACAAGGAGGCCATCTTCGCCGACACGTGGCGCGCGCTCGCGCTCGGCGCGACTATCGTCGCGGCGGCGACCCTCGGCGATCTCTTCGAGTCGCTCGTGAAACGCGACCTCGGCACGAAGGACACCGGCCGCCTCCTGCTCGGGCACGGCGGCGTCCTCGACCGGATCGACTCGCTGCTCTTCGCCGCGCCGGCCGCCTATTTCACCATCCTCGCCCTGGGGCAGTCCTAGACTCTTCGGCATGAAGCGCGTCGCGCTCCTCGGAGCGACCGGGTCGATCGGCACGCAGGCGCTCGAGATAATCGGTGTCCATCCCGAGCTCGAGCTAGTCGCCGCCGCGTCCGGTTCGCAGGACATCGAGGGCCTCGCGCCGCTGACGCAGGTCGGCGGCGACCTCACCGAGCTCCTGGAGCGCGCGCAGCCGGATGTCGTCCTCAACGCGGTCGTCGGCTTCGCCGGGCTGCCGGCCACGTTCTGGGCCCTCGAGCGTGGGATAGACCTCGCGCTCGCCAACAAGGAAAGCCTCGTCGCGGGCGGAGAGCTCGCGAGAGCGGCGTGGAGGGAGGGGGGTGGCCGGATCCTGCCCGTCGACTCGGAGCACTCCGCCGCCTTCCAGCTGCTCGAAGGGCGCGCGCTCGAGACGGTCCACTCCCTCATCCTCACCGCGTCTGGGGGGCCTTTTCGTGGGCGCAGCCGCCTCGATCTCTCCGGGGTCACCGCGACTGAGGCGCTCGCGCACCCGACCTGGAACATGGGCCCGAAGATCACGGTCGACTCGGCAACGCTCATGAACAAGGGCCTCGAGCTGATCGAGGCGCATTTCCTCTTCGACCTTCCATGCGAGCAGATCGAGGTCGTCGTGCACCCGACGTCCGTCGTGCACGCGCTCGTCCGCTTGCGCGACGGCGCGGCGCTCGCCCACCTCGGCTACCCGGACATGCGGGTGCCGATCTCCTACGCGCTCACGTTCCCCGAGCGCGCGGAGACCCCCATCGAGCCGCTCGATCTCGCCGCGGGGCTGATCCTCGAGTTCTCGGCCCCGGACGAGGACGCGTTCCCGTGCCTGGCGCTGGCCCGGGCGGCGGGGGAGGCGGGGCGCACCGCCCCCTGCGTCCTCAACGCCGCGAACGAGATCGCCGTGGCCGCCTTCCTGGACGGGCGTCTGCCCTTCCTCGCGATCGCAGAAGTCGTCGAGGGAACACTGAACGCGACGGACACCGCCGCCGCGCGCGACCTCGACGAGCTCGTCGCCATGGACGCCGAGGCGCGAAAGACTGCGGCGGCGCTCACCCGTGAGTTGGTTCACTAGAGACCGATGAACATCCTCGTCGCCATCGGGGGCCTCGCCTTCCTCATCCTCATCCACGAGGCGGGGCACTTCTTTACCGCGCTCGCCGTGAAGATGCGGCCGCGTCGCTTCTACATCTTCTTCCCGCCCGCGATCGTGAAGTGGCAGCGGAAGGGGATCGAGTACGGCATCGGGGCGATCCCGCTCGGCGGCTACGTGAAGATCCCGGGGATGCACAAGCCGGCGGGCTCCGACCTCGAGGGGCAGTTCGGTCCCGCGATCGACGAGGCTCCCTGGCTCGCGGCGCACCTCGAGCCAGTGACGAAGGCTCTCGACGAGGACAGGCTCCAGGATGCACGCACCGGGCTCGGCGACCTGCGCGCCGCAGTCGAGCGCTCAGACCTAAGCGACCCCGCGCGCAAGTCGGCCGAGCGCGGCCTCACGGATACGGACGATGCCGTCGCCGACGATGCGTACTGGCGGGCGCCCGTGTGGAAGCGGGTCACCGTCATTGCTGCGGGCCCGCTCACGAACCTCGTCTTCGCCATCGTCCTTTTGGCGACCGTCTTCATGCTGGGCGTCCCGTCGAAGGTCGACCGGACGATCGCCACGGTCGATCCGGGCACGCCGGCCGCGGAGATCCTCCGCGCAGGCGATACCATCGTCGCGATCGACGGCCAGCCGGTCGAGGGAGATCAGATCTCGGAGAAGATCCGGGCGAGCAACGGCGAGCCGGTCAGCCTCACGGTCGAGCGGGCCGGCAAGGAGGTCACCGTGCAGGCCCGCCCGCGCCTGATCGAGGGCGCGTACCGGCTCGGCTTCACCCTCGGAGTGATCTACGAGAGCTACGGCCCGTGGGACGCGCTCAAGCTCGCAGGCGAGAGGACCTGGGAGGCGACAAGCGCGATCGGCGCCTCGCTGGCGCGGATCGTCACCGGAGAGGGGCGAAAGGAGGTCGCGAGCCCCGTCGGCATCGTGCAGGCCTCCAGCGAGACCCTCGAAGCCGGCTTCCGCGAGTACCTTGGCATTCTCGCGCTCATCTCGCTCTCGCTCGCGCTCCTGAACCTCCTGCCGCTTCTGCCACTCGACGGCGGGCACATCGCCTTCTCGCTCGCGGAGGGAGTCCGCGGCCGTGCGATCCCGCGTGCCGCGTACGAGCGCGCCTCTGCGATCGGAATCCTCATCGTGCTCTTCCTGTTCTTCATCGGCCTCACCAACGACGTGAACCGCATCAGAGGCGGCTAGGAAGGCCGTTAGACTTTCTCCGATGGCGAGCGAACGCCAGATCCATGTCGGCGGCGTCGCGATCGGCGGCGGCGCTCCTGTCGTCGTGCAGTCGATGACCCTGACGAAGACGTACGACGTCGACGCCACGATGAGGCAGATCGCCGACCTCGCTTCCGCGGGCTGCGAGATCGTGCGTGTCGCGGTGCCGAAGTCCGAGGATGCCGACGCGCTCTCGAAGCTCGTCTACCTGAGCCCGGTCCCGATCATCGCCGACATCCACTTCAACGCCTCGCTCGCCCACAGGGCGATCGACGCGGGCGTCGCCGCGGTGCGGATCAACCCGGGCAACATCGGCGGGCCAGACAAGGTCGCGAGCGTCGTTGAGGCCGCTAAGGCGAAGGGGATCCCGATGCGAATCGGCGCGAACTCGGGCTCGCTGCCCAAGCACCTCGTCGAGTTGGCCCAGCGCGACACCGCGGAGGCCCTCGTGGAGGAGGCGCTCGAACAGGTGCGCCTGCTCGAGTCCATGGACTACTACGACTTCAAGATCTCGGTGAAGTCGAGCTCGGTACCGACGATGATCCGCGCGTATCGGATGCTTTCCGAGCGCGTCCCCTATCCGCTCCACCTAGGTGTGACCGAGGCGGGTCCCATCTCCACCGGGTCGATCAAGAGCGCGATCGGAGTCGGGTCGCTCCTCATGGACGGCATCGGCGACACGATCCGGATCTCGCTGACGGCCGACCCGGTCGAAGAGGTCAAGGTCGCCTGGGAGATCCTGAAGGCGCTTGGTCTGCGCGAGCGCGGGCCCGTGATGATCGCCTGCCCGTCCTGCGGCCGCGACAACGTCGGCGTCTGGAATCTCGCCGAGGCGGTCGAGGAGCGCCTGAAGAGCTATCCACAGGCCTTCGAGGTCGCCGTCATGGGCTGCGCCGTGAATGGCCCGGGGGAGGCCGGGGACGCCGATTTCGGAATCGCCGGCGGCCGCGACACCGGGTTCATCTACACGCACGGGCGCGTGCTGAAGAAGGTCTCCTCCGACATCCTCGTCGACGAGCTCTTCCACGAGATCGACACGTGGATCGCAGGGGGCATGGAGCGTCCGAAGCGGCTCAAGCTGGCAAAGCCCGCCGCACTTCTCATGGCCGAAGCGGCCCAGCGCCCGTCCTAGAGTAGAGGCGATGCGAGCCTCCAAGCTCTTCATCCCGACGCTCCGGGAGGATCCGGGCGATGCCGAAGCGGAGAGCCACAAGCTGCTCGTCCGAGGAGGGTTCATCCGCCAGGTCTCCGCGGGTCTCTGGTCCTTCACGCCCCTCGGCTGGCGCGTCCACCGCAAGATCGAGCAGATCATCCGCGAGGAGATGGACGCGATCGGGGGCCAGGAGATGCTGATGCCCGTCCTCACGCCCGCCGAGCTCTGGGAGGCGACCGGCCGGATCGCGATTCCGGAGATCTTCCGGGTCAAGGATCGGACCGGCCGAGACTTCATTCTGCCGTTGACGCACGAGGAGACGGTCACGTTCCACGCGCGCGAGCTCCAAAGCTACCGGGATCTTCCGCAGCTCTGGTACCACTTCCAGACGAAAGATCGCGACGAGCCGCGTCCGCGCGGCGGTCTCCTGCGGGTTCGCGAGTTCATCATGAAAGACGCCTACTCGTTCGACCGGGACGAGGAGGGTGTGCGCGCGAGCTTCGAGGCGAACCGCGAGGCGTACAAGAAGATCTTCGCCCGCTGCGCGCTGGAGACGTACGACGTCCAGGCCGAGAGCGGGATCATGGGCGGCAAGTTCAGCATCGACTTCCTGGCGCCGTCCGGCTCGGGCGAGAACACGCTGGTTCGCTGCGAGAACGGCGACTACGCGGGTGACCTGGAGGTGGCGGAGGCGGTTCCGAGCGCGGCCGTGCTGCCTGAGCAGCTGGACGCGCCCGAGGAGATCGAAACACCCGGGGTGACGACCATCGAGGGGCTCGCCGAGTTCCTTGGGATCGATGCGTCGGCGACCTCGAAAGCGATGCCGGTCGTCAAGCCCGATGGCACCGTCGTGCTTGCGCTCGTCCGTGGCGACGACCGCCTGAGCGAGACGAAGCTCTACGACGCGATGCCCGGCGCATCACGCCCGGCGACCGACGACGAGATCAGGGCCGCGTTCGGCGCGGGCGGCGGCTCCCTCGGACCGGTCGGCTTCTCGGGCGAGGTGATCGCCGACGAGACTCTGCGCGAGGGGCAATTCGTCGCGGGCGCAAACCACGACGGGCGGCATCTGCGCGGCGTCGAGGTGGGCCGTGACTACCAGCCGCGCTTCGCAGACCTGCGCGAACCGCGTGAAGGCGACCGCTGCCGGCTGTGCGGAGGCGCGCTCATCTTCCCGACAGCGATCGAGGTCGGCCACATCTTCAATTTCGGGAGCTTCTACTCCGCGCCGCTCGGTGCGACCTTCCTCGACGAGGACGGGCAGGAGAAGCCGTTGCTCGGCGGCAGCTACGGCATCGGGCCGGGTCGCGTCATGGCCGCGATAGTCGAGCAGCACAACGACGAGCACGGGATCTCCTGGCCCGCATCGGTCGCCCCGTACGACGTCCACGTCGTGGCGATCGGCGCGGCTGGGGCCGAGGCCATGGAGACCGCCGAGGGGATCGTCACCGCTCTCGAGGATGCAGGACGCTCCGTTCTCCTCGACGACCGCGACGAGCGCCCAGGCGAGAAGTTCGCCGACGCAGACCTGATTGGCTGCCCGGTTCGCCTCACCGTCGGCAAGAAGACCCTCGAAGACGGGCAGGTCGATCTTCTGGTGCGCGAGGGCCGAGCCGAGGAGCGCGCATCGGTCGGAGAAATTCCCGCTCGTGTGGGAGGATTGCTCGATGGCACGTAAGCGAAGATTCAGTGAAGAGCCCTTCGGCGAGACGATCCAGGCCCTGATGGCCGAGCGGGCGACGACTTACCGCGGGCTCGCCGAGAAGACGGGCCTCTCCGCCGGGTACCTGAACCACCTCGTGCACGGGAATCGACCGGTGCCGTCCAACGAGGTGATCGCCACGCTCGCGAAGGCCCTCCGCGTCGAGCCGGAGCACTTCCGCGAGTACCGCATTCGTGTGATCACCGACCGGCTCGAGCGCATGCCCGAGCTCGTCGACCGCCTGTACAAACGTTTGAACGCTTAGGCGCGAGCGAGGAAGCCGAGCTCGAGCAATCGCCGCACGGCCGGAAGCCCCGCGCGCGCGACCGAGTCCTCCTCGAGTTGGGAGTCGCGGGCGATCTCGGCGAACAGGTCGCGAAGGCGCCGGCGCCCGTCGAGACGCGCGAGGAGCTCGATCGTGTACGCGTCAACGCCGACGCTGAAGCCCAGGCCCCATTCGAGGCGGGCGCGTGCGCTCTCGAGCTCGAGGCCCTCGTCCTTATGGCGCCAGACCTGCTCAATGCGTTGCGGCTCAACGACGGCGAGAACCTCGTCCAGAAGCTGGTCGTCGGCGGGCAGCGAGGCCAGGAGGTCGTGGTTGACGAAGGTGCGCACGATCTGGTCGCCGGCCGGGCCCGTCATCGTCTCCGGAATCACCTCGCGGCGCACCCAGTTCCTCCCGCGAGAGCGCCGCCGGAGGACGATCGTCCCGGAGGCGATCCTGTCTGCGGCGAGATCTCGGAGAAAGCCGGTCCAGCGGGCGACTGAGCCCGGGTCTGCATGCGCGGCGGCGTATCCAGCAGGATCGTCCTCCCGCTCGAGGAGGAGGATCGCGTCGCACCCGGTCCCGGCAACCCACTGCTCGAGCGGCGACCACCAGTCCTCGCCCGTGCCGAGCACCCAGGTAACGAGGACGTGCGCGAAGCCGCCCTCGCTCAAATGCGAGGCGACCGCCTTGACCAACTCGCGGCACCGGGTGTCGGCGCGCTCGTCCTCCTCAGGGGAGAGCACGCGCGGCGGGTTGGCCACGATGAGCCCGTACGAATGGCCTGCGAGCGGCTCAAGGTTCTCTCCCTCGACCGCTTCGAGATTGTCGAGTGCGTTCAGTAGCGCGCCGAGGCGGATGAGTGCCAGCGCCCGGGCGTCCGCCTCGACGGCGACCGCGCGGTCCGTGTGCCGGGCCGCGAGAAGCGCGTGCATGCCCGTGCCCGCTTCGGCTTGGAGAGCCGAGACGAAGTGCATGCGAACCGTCATGTTCGCCAAGAGGTGCGATCCCTCCGGCGGTTCGGCTCCGGGCTCGTAGGCGACGAGGACGTCCTTGTGGGGAACGAGGCGGACGGTTGCCCGTACGTCGCCGTCCACGGCTTCGAGGACGCCCGCCGCGACGAGCCGGTCCGGGTCGAGCCCCGGAAGCGCGACCGCGGCGTCCTGCCACGAGACCTCGTCACCGAGGAAGAAGAGCCGGATCAGCGTGTCGAGCGGCTTTCCTTGGGATACGCGCTGAAGATGGAGGGGGATGTCGGCCGCTCGAGCGTGGAGCTCGCCGTCGACGCCGAGACGCTCCTTCAGGCCGTCTGCGGTGTAGCCGGCGGCTACGAGCAGCGTGCCCAGCGTCGAAACGGCCCCGGGGTCGTCGAGGCCTGGAGTGGGGTGGGGCGATGTGTCCGTGCTCACGAGGATACGTGGGGCATCCGCTATCGTTGCCGGCACGGGGCGTGGCGCAGCCTGGTTAGCGCGCTAGTCTGGGGGACTAGAGGTCCCGAGTTCAAATCTCGGCGCCCCGATGGAATGGAAAGCCCCGCTCAGGCGGGGTTTTCTCCTCACAGGGATCTCGCCTTCCACTTCGGCCTCGGTGGCCATACCGCGCCCAAACGCCTCCAACGAACTCGAGCACGGTCGACGGAGTCGGGGAGAAGGTGGCCATATGTCGTGTCGATCTGCTGGACGGATGTGCCCATCATCCGCGCGAGTTCAAAGAGCCCGATGCCAGCGGCGATACGAACTCGTCCTCACTGTCGCCTCGGCTGTTCGGGCGGAAGGCCTAGCCTTCTCCCTCAAGCGTTTTTGTGAGATTCCCTTCGGGTAAGTCAAGCCTCTTCAATTTCATGAGGAGGATGCGGTGAAGATATTAGGAACCCTCGTCGTTATAGGCATCGTTGCGGTCGGCACACTCGTGATGAGCGCGTCTGCGAGCGCAGCGGCTCATTGTCATGGCCTAGAAGCAACGATGACCGGCACCTCGGGGTCAGACACCATCGTGGGGACAGGCCATAGCGATGTCATCGTCGCGCGCGGCGGAGACGACCTTGTGCGAAGCGGGGGCGGGCGGGATGTCATCTGCGCAGGCCGCGGCGGTGACGAGGTCAATGGGGGGGAACGTCATGACCGCGTCTATGGCGGAAGAGGCCTTGACGATCTTCGCGGAGCCGCTGGCGCAGATCGTCTCTTCGGCCAGCGAGGACGAGACCAGCTCTTCGGCGGGAGCGAGAATGACACCCTGAAGGGTGGACTCGGTGTCGACGAGGGATTCGGTGGAGCCGGTACCGACACGTGCCTGTCGATTGAGTTCGCGCACGGCTGCTGAGCGTCGCTCTGCGGGAGGGGACGGCCAGTGAACTCCTTTCCTGGCCGTCCCCTTTTCTCCGGGCGCCTAGGAGCAGAGCTGTGCCCCGCTTGCGAAGTGGCCTGGATAAAGGACGGGGAACCTCACGCCCTGGGGGCGGGACCAACGCTTGAAGACACGAGCCGGACGCCGCGCGGAAGAGCGGCGGCGGGCGAGCTTCCCTTCGCATAGGCCGGCGAGGCGTCCATGCCCTCCGCGAGCGCAGTGCGAGGGCGCCCAGAACGCGCTCGGAGCCGGTCAGTCGAAGACCGGCGAGGAAGTCCGTGACGGCAACCGTCATTGCTTCAGGGCCTTTTTTCTGAGTCTACGGAGAGGAAGGGTGACAGGCGAGGGGTCAAGCGTTGCTGCTCTCCTTCGACGGCGACCCGCCCCCCGGTGGGTCGACGTTCATCAGTCATTCCGCCGATAGAGCTCGGGGCGCCATGAGGAGCTCGCGCGATCGGGTCGTTCTCCTGCAGGCCCTCGCCCTTGGCGATTACCCGCGACCCGGCCCAGAAGGCTTGAGCCGCCCTGTAGCTCGTGTGCCAGCTCACGCGCCCACCTCGAGCCGCCAGGCGACCGTCGACTCGGCACCGGCGGTGCTACTTAGCGGCGGGCGGTCCCGTGCTGGTCGGCAACGAGGACAAAAAGTCTGCGGATGACTGTTTGAATGCGCAGGATCAATCCGATGCTCGCGTCGTCCGCCGGCAAGACCTGCCCAACGTGGAACCTGCGCCGCCGAGCGTGAAGTCTGCGACGACGCGATATCTCGGCCATTCGCCCACGCGCCCTCGATTGGAACAGGCGGGCCGTAGAGCAGCGCTCGAGCTCGGCACGCGGAACCCGGATGGCTGCGCGACGGGGACCCAGACGCACGTCGGAATCTCCCCCGCCCCGACCTTGCGATAGACGGTCGCCGGATGCTGTCCGAGCTCGCGCGCGACCTCCTGCACCCGCATCAGGGCTTGCGTTTCGGTGAGCATAAGCCTAGCTTAGTCTCAATGTCGGAAGGCCCAGCTCACCTGACGCTCAGGTGTGTCGCCGGATAGACGTCGCAGTGCCCAATCCGCGCCCAAACGCCCGGAAACCGCCTCACGCAACCATGCGCTTTATCAGCGTACCTATACGGGAAAGCCCTGCAAGCAAGCCACTTCCCGCCACGTCCCGTCAACCCCTGCCAGTTACCCGAATTCTGGGGGACTAGAGGCCCCGAGTTCAAGTCTCGGCGCCCCGATAGAAGGAAAGGCCCCGCTACGAGGGCCTTTCTCGAGTGGCGAGAAGCGCTTTCAAGCAGCCAGGGGACGGGGCGTGACCGTCGAATTGTGTCCGGATGACCGAACGCGTCCCCGGACACCAACCAGAGAGGCCCGCGCTCATCGAGCGACGCATCAGGAAGATCGCCAATGCGCGTTCGATCACGCTTGCCCTCGCGATCACGTTCGTCGGGCTTGCATTCGGAGGAGCGGTCGCCATCCGCCTCCTCGACGAAGACAGCTTCCCCTCCTTCGGCCTCGCCGTCTGGTGGGCGCTTCAGACCGTGACCACAGTCGGCTACGGAGACGTCGTCCCGGCGGGTGCCACGGGGAAGGTCATCGGCGGAATCGAGATGGTGCTCGGAGTTTCGTTCATCTCGTTCCTCACAGCGGGTGTGACGAGCGCAGTCATCCAACGGTCGCAGGACAAGCGCCATGAGGAGGAGCGCGCGCAGGAAATACAGGACCTTCAGCGTCTGATCGAGAGCCTCGGCGAGATCCGAGCCGCGATCGCCGCTCTCGAGCGCCGGCTCAGCTGACGACGTCGACGGTCGCGGCTGCCGCCCTTCGGCGGTCGACCGCCTGAATCACGAGCCAGGCCGCGCAGGCCGCGAGCACGGCGGCCGGCACGGCGTCCGTCCCCGGAGGCCCCACGAGGAGCGTGGCGAAGAGGGACGATGTGACGAGGAGCCGCGTGACCGCTGCCGTTCCCGCCGCAGTGCCCACGGCCACGGCGAGCGTGGGGGAGACGTCGAACCACACGCTCGTGAACGTTGCCAGCGCGATCCCCAGGAAGATGGCGGGGAAGACGGGGCCGCCGCGAAGGCCGCAGCCGAGGCTGACGGCATACGCGATCCCCTTGGCGACGACGAGAGTGAGGATGATCTTCGTCGAGTCCGACGCCACGAGGTCGGGCACGGACGCCTGGCCGGAGAAGAGAACATCCTGCGAATCCGCACCGAGCCAGGCAGCCGTCTGGGCGAGCAGGCCGACCGCGAGCCCTCCGAGGACGAGGACGATGGGAAGGTCGGCCCGCCGGCGCGCGCGGGCGTCGAGGGGGCCGGCGAGACGGCGGGCGGCGACGACCACGAGAGCGGCCACGACTCCCACCGCGACGGCGACGAGCAAGTCCAGGACATGCGTCCCCTCGTACGGCGGCAGGTTCGGGACGGCGAGGCCCTGTGCCTCGAGACCGCCCCAGTCGCCGAGCCCGATGAAGATGAGGTAACCCACCGCAGACGCGACGAACCCCGGAAGGATGATCGGAAGGAGGGCCGTGCCCATGGCCAGCCCACCTTCCACCATGAGCATGCCGCCGACCAGCGGGCCGCCGAAGAGCGCGGAGATCGCAGAGAACGAGCCGGCAGTCGCAAGCACCGTCTCCTCGCGCTGGTTCGCGCGGTAGAAGAGGGTCATCGACATCCCCACGACGGATCCGAGCGCGATGAGCGGCGCCTCGGGGCCCAGTACAGCGCCGAAAGCGAGCGTGCCGAGGCCCGCGACGGCGATCCCCGGTCCGTAGGCGAGCGGCGTGGCTCCCATCGCGAGCCCTTCGAGCGGGCGATGGCCTCCGTCCCCGGGCAAAAGCAGCCGGACGAGTGCGACGATCACGCCGCCGACTGCGGGCAGCCCGATGGTCAGATACCAGGGGGCCGATGAGTGGCCGAGCACGTCGGGAAGGTCGTGCCAGAGCCAGTGCTCGATGTCGTGGACGAGAGCGAGGAAAACTGCTGCCACCAGCGCCGCCGGAATGCCCACGACGGCGCCGAGGGCGACGAGGCGCAGGTACGCGCCCGCGGTTATCTGCGGCTGTGCGGCCATCCGAGCCCGAGCATGCTCTCACGTATCCTTCGTTCCCATGGACATCTCGAAGTGGTTCCGCCGGAGGAAGCTGACCGACGAGGAGTTGCGCGAGGAGGAGGAAAGCCGGCTTCGCGCGGCCGAAGAGACGCGCCTGGCCGAGCAGGACTCCGAGCGCTCGCGCCAGCAGAGCAGGGTGCCGTCGGACCCCTTCAGCGGTAGCGGTGGCGGCGGGTTCTAGCTAGGCGAAGAGAACCGGCCTGCGGCCGCGTGCAAGATCCGCGGTCGCGCCGACGAGGGCGACGAGAAGGATGAGCGCAACTGCGATCCTGAACATGCTCTCGAGACTGGCGAGCGCACCAGTTTCTTCCCTCGAGATTTTCCACACCCCCTGTGGACGCCTGTGAGCTTTGTGGAAGTTCGTGCACCTTTTCGCGCAATTTCCGTAAATCGCGTCTGGCGTGTCCTAGGACGGATGCTCTAGGTTCGGCGCGGCGGTCACAAGAGCCGCCTCTCCCGGTCGTGGGTCCGCAGCCCACCTCTCCCTAGGTCGGAGGCCGATGCTCGCCGAAGGTCTTCTACCGAGCACCGGCCTCCTTCCATTAGCCGGGCCGGTGCGAGAAGCGGGCTCAGACCTCTGGCCGAACGAGCGTCGGGACGGGGAGGCCGCCCTGGATCTGCGCGACGTAGACGCGGAGCTCGCGCTCCTTGCGGGCGAGCTTCTCCTCGAGCTCAGCCAGCTCGCGTTCGCGGCGGTCCAGCTCGTCCTGCCGCACCTGAAGGTCGACGTTGATTCGCACCTCGCGGTACTCGAGCTCCTTCTCGCGCCGCCCGACATCCTCGATCCGTTCCTGGATGAGCGTCTCGTTGTCGTTCAGCCGCTTCTCGCGGTGCTCGATCCAGCGAGTGGCCTGCGTGGCCGTTTCCGCGCTGAGGAGGTCGCCCTCGGATTCGACGATCTCCCGTTCGCGCTCGGCGAGAAGCTTCTGCTCGGAGCGGAGCCGGTCGCGGCGGTAGGCGGCGAGGCGCTCGCGCTCCGTGAGCTCGGCCTCGGCCTCGACGATCTTGGTCGTGCGCTCGCGTAGCTCGCCGGCCTTCTCGGCCAGGGCCAGGGCACGCTCCTCGAGTGTGCCGAGAGCGCGGCGAAGAGCCTCGTCCGCCCGCTCCCGCTGCGGTTGGAGCTCCTCGACGCGGGCGGCCCGCTCGTTGAGCTCGTTCTCGAGCGTTTCGAGCCGTTTGATCTCGAACTCGACCTCGTTCTCGCGGAACGTGATCTCGGCGCCGCGCTCGTCGAGGTCCGCGGCACTCTTCTTCAGGTACGACTCAAGTGAATGTCGAAGCCCCTCACTAAGCCCCATGCAGTCAGTATCGAACCGGCCCTGTCCTGAAAAACCCCCCTTTCGGGGGGGAGGCCTGCTGCCGGTTTCGGCCTTTCCTTTGGCGTGGTATGAGCGTTCGCTTCCTTGCAATGGGCCTCGCGGCCTTCGCGACCGCGATCCTGATGGCCGCTCTGCCGCTCGTAGCGCACGGCGGCTGAGCTTCCCACTTGACGTGCGGCATCGCCGGGGCGCTGAATAGCGCATGCCCGAATATCTCCCGATCGCCGAGCACGGGATCATGGGCGACCTCCACACGGTCGCGCTGACCGGTACCGACGGGACCATCGACTGGTACTGCTGTCCGTCGTTCGACTCGCCTAGCGTCTTCGCCTCGATCCTCGACAAGGAGAAGGGCGGCCACTACAGGATCTCGCCCGCGGTCGAGGGCTGGACGCCGAAGCAGCTCTACTTCCCGGACACGAACGTCCTCATCACCCGCTTCCTCAGCGAGGAAGGCGTGGGGGAGATTCAGGGCTTCATGCCCATCGGGGAGTCGAAGGAAGACATCCATCGCCATCGGCTCATCCGGCGCGTCGAGGGGGTCCGCGGCGAGATGCGCTTCAGGGTCGAGGTGCAGCCGCGCTTCAACTACGGGCGCGACAAGCACGAGATCGAGCAGTACGAGCACGGCGTCGTATTCCGCTCGCAGAGCCTCTGCCTCGCCCTTCAGGCGACGACGCCCGTGGCGTGCGACGAGAGCGGCATCCACTGCGAGTTCACCGTGAGGGCGGGGACCTCGGTCACGTTCGTCCTCGAGCGGGTCGAGCCCGACTACGTGCCGCGCGAGTACTCGGAGGCGGAGACCCGCGCCGCGTACGAGCAGACGATCGCCTTCTGGCGGAGCTGGGTCTCGCGCTCGAAGTACAAGGGCCGCTGGCGCGAGGTAGTCAACCGCTCGGCGCTCACCCTGAAACTCCTGACATACCGTCCGACAGGCGCGATCGTCGCCGCGCCGACGACGAGCCTCCCCGAGGCGATCGGGGGCGGTCGCAACTGGGACTACCGCTACACGTGGATCCGCGATGCGGCGTTCTCGCTCTACGCACTTCTCCGTCTCGGGTTCACCGACGAGGCGGAGGCCTTCACTGACTGGCTCCGCGCCCGGGTCTTCGCACGCACCGACTCGGTGACGGGCCCGCTCCAGATCATGTACGGGATCGATGGCCGGAGCGAGCTGACCGAAGAGACGCTCGATCACTTCGAGGGCTACCGCGGCTCGAAGCCCGTACGCATCGGGAACGGCGCCTACGACCAGCTCCAGCTCGACATCTACGGGGAGCTGATGGATTCCGTCTACCTCTTCAACAAGTACGGCCGCCCGATCGCGCACGACGGCTGGATGGAGCTCTCGGCGGTGACCGACTGGCTCTGCGAGAACTGGGACCAGCCCGACGAGGGGATCTGGGAGGTGCGCGGCGGCCGGCACGACTTCACGTATTCCCGCCTCATGTGCTGGGTAGCGATCGAGCGCGCGATTCGCATCGCCCGCTACCGCGGCCTCCCTGCCGACCTCGACAAGTGGCGCGCGGCCCGGGATGCCATCTACCACCAGATCATGAGCAAGGCCTGGAACGAGAAGCGCCAGGCATTCGTCCAGCACTTCGACAGCGACGTCCTCGACGCGTCGCTCCTCCTGATGCCGCTCGTGAAGTTCATCTCACCGACCGACCCCCGCTGGCTCTCCACCCTTGACGCGATAACGAAGGAGCTCGTGTCCGACAGCCTCGTCTACCGCTACAACGCGCGGGCCTCACCCGACGGGCTCGACGGGGAGGAGGGCACATTCTCGATGTGCTCCTTCTGGTACGTCGAGGCGCTCGCGCGCGCCGGGCGGCTCGAGGAGGCGCGGCTCGCCTTCGAGAAGATGCTCACGTACGCGAACCATCTCGGGCTCTTCTCGGAGGAGATCGGCCCGACAGGGGAGCAGCTCGGGAACTTCCCGCAGGCCTTCACGCACCTAGCGCTCATCAGCGCGGCGGTGAACCTCGACCACCAGCTGGGATAGCGTTTCACCCATGGCGAGCCGGAAGATTGCCGTTCTCGGGGCTGGAAAGGCCGGCGAGGCACTCATCGCGGGCCTCCTGTCCTCGGGCTGGCGCAAGCCGTCGGAGATCGCCGCGACCGCGCGCCACGAGGAGCGGCTCGCCGAGCTCTCCAAGCGGCACGGCATCGAGACGACGCGCTCGAATGTGGACGCCGCTGCGGGTGCGAGCATCGTCGTCATCGCCGTGAAGCCGCAGGACATCGAGTCGCTCCTGGCAGACGTGGGGAGCACGCTCACGAAGGAGCAGACCGTCATCACGATCGCCGCCGCGATCCCGACGAGCCTCATCGAGGGCCGGCTCGGGGACGGGGTGCCGGTCGTCCGCGCGATGCCGAACACAGCCGTGACCGTGCACGAGGGCATGTCCGGCATCTCGGCGGGCACGCACGCGGCCGAGGAGCACCTGAAGACGGCCGAGGACGTGCTCGGCTCCGTCGGTCGCTCTGTACGGGTTGACGAGGGCTACATGGACGCGATCACGGCGGTCTCGGGCTCGGGGCCCGCGTACTTCGCACTCCTCGCGGAGTCCATGATCGAGGCGGGAATCCTCCTCGGTCTCGCACGCGAGATCGCCACCGACCTCGTCGTCCAGACGATGCTCGGGACGGCGAAGCTCCTCCGCGACGAGCACATGCATCCGGTCGAGCTCCGCGAGATGGTCACGTCGCCGGGCGGGACGACGATCGCCGCGATCCGCGAGCTCGAGCAGGCCGGCGTCCGCGCGGCGTTCCTGAACGCCATCCAGGCGGCGATGAAGCGCTCGAAGGAGCTAGCGGAGGGCGGGTAGAGGGTCCACCGCAGCTCCCCGGCGGCGGACCTCGAAATGCAGATGCGGGCCGGTCGCCTCTCCGGAGGCACCGACGCGGCCGATTCCCTGACCGGCGAAGACGCGTTCGCCGCGGTGGACGCCGATCCGCGAGAGGTGCGCGTACATCGTGCGCACGTGACGGGGGTGGCGAATGACGATGAGGTAGCCGTAGCCGCCGTTGTCCCAGCCCGCCTTGACGACGTGCCCTCGTCTCGACGCGCGCACGCGGGCTCCATAGGGTGCGGGGAGGTCGAGCCCGGGGTGGAAGCGGTTCCCACGTGGGCCGAAGCGGTCGCCGACCGGCGCGCTTACCGGGCGCAGGAGGCCGTACGGGACGTGCGTCCGCCCGCGGCGGAGCGCCCTGACGGTCGCGGGTCCCGCGATCCCGTCGGCGCCGAGCCCTGACCACCGCTGGAAGCGACGCAGTGCCGCATCCGTGTGCGCACCGAGGACGCCGTCGAAGGTCCCGGAGGGAAAGCCGTGCCAGGCCAGCTTGAACTGAAGGGCGGCGACGTCCCATCCGCGGTTTCCCGTGTGCAACATCCGGTCGCCCAGGCGGTGTCTCGCGTAGCGTCCTAGCGCCCGCCTGGTCTGCGGCCCCACGACTCCGTCGACAGAGATTCCGACGCGGCGCTGCAGCGCGCGCACAGCGCGCCGCGTCCCCGGGCCCATGATTCCGTCGATGGTGCCTCCGTAGAGCCCACGCGCTTGCAGCCCGACCTGGAGGGCAGCAACGTTGGCGGTTCGGCCCGCACGCGCATCGGAGGAAAGCGCAAGCAACCCGACGAGCGCGAGCAGCGCAATACCTGCTCTGAAAGCCATGAACAGCTTTCTTTCGCCCCAGAACGAGACTATCCTCGCCCGCTATGACCGAGACCAAAGTGCTCCTGCCGGAGTCGGCGCTTCCCGCCTGCTGGTACAACATCGCGGCCGATATGCCGAACCGCCCGCAGCCGGTCCTGCACCCGGGTACGGGCCAGCCTGTCGGCCCTGACGACCTCGCGCCGCTTTTCCCGATGGAGCTCGTCCTCCAGGAGGTCTCCGACGCGCACGAGATCCGGATTCCCGAACCGGTACGGAAGATTCTCCGCCTTTGGCGCCCGACGCCGCTCTTCCGCGCCCACCGCCTCGAACAGTCGCTGGGGACGCGGTCGCGGATCTTCTACAAGTACGAGGGCGTCTCCCCGGCCGGGAGCCACAAGCCGAACACAGCGGTCGCGCAGGCCTACTACTCGAAGCAGGAAGGCCGTGACCGCCTCGCCACCGAGACCGGGGCGGGCCAGTGGGGAAGCGCCCTGGCGCTCGCCTGCAGGCTCCTCGGGCTCGAGTGCAAGGTCTACATGGTCAAGGTCTCGTACCACCAGAAGCCCTACCGGCGCTCGATGATGGAGACCTGGGGGGCGAGCGTCGTCGCGAGCCCGTCAGAGGAGACAAAGGCCGGCCGGGCCATTCTCGAAGGAAATCCCGATTCGCCTGGGAGTCTGGGCATCGCCATCTCCGAAGCGGTCGAGGATGCCGCCGGGCGGGGCGACACGGCCTACGCGCTCGGAAGTGTTCTCAACCACGTTCTCCTCCATCAGACGGTCATCGGCCAGGAGGCGCTCGCGCAGATGGAGCTTGCGGGCGCGTTCCCCGATGTCGTGATCGGCTGCGTCGGCGGTGGCTCGAACTTCGCCGGCCTCGCGTTTCCCTTCATCCGGGAGAAGATCGCCGGCAAGGAGATCGACGTGCTCGCCTGCGAGCCGGCGGCCTGCCCGACGCTCACCCGCGGGCCTTTCGCCTACGACTTCGGGGACACCGGCCAGCTCACGCCGCTCGTGCCCATGCACACGCTCGGCCATGACTTCGTCCCGGCCGGGATCCACGCGGGTGGGCTGCGCTACCACGGCGTCGCGCCGCTCATCTCCCAGCTGGTGCTCGACGGCCTCATGCGCGCCGAGGCCTACGGGCAGAACGAGGTGTTTGCGAGCGCAGTGACGTTTGCCGGAAGCGAAGGGATCATCCCCGCGCCGGAGTCGGCGCACGCGATCCACGGCGCCGTCATGACCGCACTGGCGGCCGACGAGGAGGGCGTCGAGCGGAAGATCCTCTTCAACCTCTCGGGGCACGGGCATTTCGACATGGCCGCCTACGACGACTACCTGGCCGGCCGCCTCGAGGATTTCGCCCTGCCTGAGGACGAGATCCAGCGCGCGTTGGCGGCCATCGAGCCGCTCCCGAAGCCAGCTTAGGCGAAGACGTCGGCGCCGCAACTGAAGACGAGCGCGGCCTCGACCTCGTCACGTGCGACGCCCGCCAAGGAGGCGTGGCCGAGGTCGGCCTCGACCCCGGGCCACTCCTCGAGCCCGATCGCCTTCGCGCCCTCGGCCGAGCCGATCGCGAGGAGGTCGGGCACGGGAATGACGTTCCGCCGGAGCTCCTGCCGGCGC
>Ga0126304_10000088_pt1 | contig 26451 bp, 23 predicted proteins | sample Plot25_FD_92538 | JGI IMG/M metagenome (GOLD analysis project Ga0126304, IMG submission 92538) | Serpentine soil microbial communities from UC McLaughlin Reserve, CA, USA - Plot25 | ecosystem: Environmental > Terrestrial > Soil > Grasslands | place: USA: UC McLaughlin Reserve, Lake County... | reverse complement strand
CTGCGCGCCGACCTCGTAGAGGAGCGGAACCTCGGTCACGCAGACCGCAGGCGCACCCGGAAGCTTCGCCAGCTGCTCGCGCCAGTTCAGGTACTCCGCCGAGACGCGCGGGTGGAGCAGGCCCTCGAGCCAGGCGAGCGCGTCTCGATCACCGAAGACCACCTGGCCAACCTTTGCGCGGTCGATCTCACCGTCCTCGTCGAGGATTCCCGCGCCGAGGCGCGCGAGCATCGCCGCTTTGACCTCGGGATCGGTGCGAATCAGGTGGTGGACGATCTCGTCGCTCGAGACCACGGCGGCGCCGTGCCGCGCGAAAGCCTTCAGCGCCTCGCTCTTCCCCGCCCCGATGCCGCCCGTGATGGCGACCGAAACCGGGGCTTTACTGCTGCTCGTCGGTCTCTTCGGCCGGAGCCGGCTCGTCCAGCCCGGCGGTCTCGGCGGGAGTCTGGCTCTCGGGCTGCGGCTCGACTTCAGCCTCGGCTTCGGGCTCGCCCTCGACGGGCTGAACCTCTTCCGGAGCAGCAACCGGCTCGGGCGAAGGCTCCGCGCCGGTGGTCTCGCTCATCGGGCTCTCGAGCGGCCCCTCGCTCGCGAACACCTCGTCGGAGAGGCCGAGCTCGGACGCGGGCGTCGGGCCCTCACCTTCGACACGCTTCAGCGACAGCGACAGGCGGCGGCGCTCGGCGTCGACCTCGATGATCTTCGCCTGCACCTGGTCGCCCTGCGAGACGACCTCGCGCGGGTTCTCCACGTGGTGCTGCGCGAGCTCGGAGATGTGAACGAGCCCCTCGACGCCGGGCATGATCTCGACGAAGGCTCCGAAGGTGACGACCTTCGTGACCTTGCCCTCGACGACGTCGCCCTCGTTGTACTGGTCGAGGACTTGCTGCCAGGGATCGCTCTGGGTCTGCTTGAGCCCGAGCGAGATCCGCTGCCGCTCCCGGTCGATGTCGAGAACCTTCACCTCGACGGTCTGGCCGATCTCGAGCACCTCGCTCGGATGGTTGACGTGCGACCACGAGAGCTCGGAGATATGGATCAGTCCATCCATGCCGTCGAGGTCGACGAAGGCGCCGAAGTCGACGATGTTCGAAATCTGGCCCTCGACGACGTCTCCGGGCTGGAGGCGGTCGAGGATCTGCTGGCGCTGCTCCTTGCGCTCGTCTTCGAGGACGGCGCGGCGCGACAGGACGACGTTGTTGCGCGAGCGGTTGAGCTCGATCACCTTCGCGCGCAGCTCCTGACCGAGGAACTCGTCCAGGTCCTGCACCCGGCGGATGTCGACCAGGGACGCCGGCAGGAAGCCGCGGACGCCCAGATCGAGGATCAGGCCGCCCTTCACGACCTCGATCACCCGGCCGAGGATCGCCTCGCCGGACTCGGCCTTCTGCTCGATCGTCTTCCAGGCGAGCTCGAAGCGCGCGCGCTTCTTGGAGAGGATCAGCCGGCCCTCCGCGTCCTCCTTGGTCAGGACGAGCGCGTCGACCTCCTCGCCTAGCTTGACCTCATCCTCCGGGTTGACCGACCGGCGGATCGAGAGCTCGGAGAGCGGGATGACTCCCTCGGACTTGTAGCCGATGTCCACGAGCACCTCGTCCTTGTCCACACGCACCACGGTGCCGTGGACGACCTCCCCCTCGTTGATGGTCGGGAAGGTGGACTCGTAGTCCGGGATCAGCTCTCCCTCCGGCCCGGTGGTCCAGACCTCGGGGTCGTCTACGTGCTGTTGGTCGGCGATATCGCTCACCACGAGCGGCGCAGTATATCTGCGGATTTTCCGCTAGTTGATGCGGCGCAGGAAGTCGCGAACATGGCCTAGATAGGCGTCCTGCGCCTCGATCATGGTCATATGCCCTGCGTTCGGCAGCTCCGCGTGGGCGCTGCCGGGAATGCCCTCGTGGAGGACGCGGGCGGCCCGCGGCGTCGTCGTGCGGTCGTGCTCGCCGACGAGCACGAGCGTCGGCTTGGAGACCCGGCCGAGGTCGAGCGTGTAGTCGAAGTCGCCGTACCCAGCACTGGCGAAGTGGCGGAGGACCTCGGGCGCGTAGACGGTGTCCTCGGCGAACCCGGGCGGGGGCGGGCCGTGGAAGTGGAACGGGTTCTGGACCCGCATCAGCTCAGCGCAGTCCTCCGGCGTCTCGACGCTCTGCTCCCACTCCCACGACTGTGCGATCGGCTTGCCGGCGTCGCCCATTTCCTCCAGCGACGCCTCGACGTCGGCCATCAGGTTCGCGCTCGAGTCGCCGCCGCCGGAGATGACGTAGCCGGCCGCCGTCCCGAGGTTGATGGCGTGCCAGGTCGTGATGATCGCGCCGAAGGAGTGGCCGAGCAGCGCGAAGCGGTCGAGCCGGAGCGCCTCGGCAAGCAGGTCGACATCGCGCGCGAAGACCTCGAGGCTGAGGGTCGCCGGGTCGACTCGCTCGCTCTGTCCCTGACCGCGCTCGTCCACGTAGAGGACGCGGAACTCCTCGCCGAGCGGGTCGAGCCACGGGCGCAGGTGGGTGTGGTCGAGCCCAGGACCGCCGTGGAGCAGTATGAGGGGGAGCCCCTCATCCCCCACCGGTTCCACGAAAAGCGTGTATCCGTCAGAGAGCTGGACGTTCAGCTCTTCGCCTCGTTCCAGTCCTCGCCGACTCCAACGTCCACGGCGAGCGGCGGATCGAGGTCGTAGGCGGCGCACATCTCCTCGCGGACGAGCTCCCTTACCTGTGACATCTCCGCCTCGGGCACCTCGAGCAGCAGCTCGTCGTGCACCTGGAGCACGAGCTTCGCGCCGCGCCCCTCATTCCGCAGCCGGCGGTGGATCGAGATCATCGCCTTCTTGATGATGTCCGCGTTCGAGCCCTGCATGACGAAGTTGACGGCGAGCCGCTCTCCGAGCGAGCGGGTCTGCCTGTTTGAGGCGCGCAGCTCCGGCACTGGACGCCGCCGTCCGAGCAGACTCGTCGTGTAGCCGTCGCGGGTCGCATGCTCGATCGTGCGCTGGATGAAGTCCTGGACGTGCGGGAAGCGCGCGAGGTAGGTGTCGATCAGCTCCTGCGCTTGCTCGCGTGGGATCTCGAGGTTCTCGGAGAGGCCAAACGACGAGATCCCGTAGACGATCCCGAAGTTGATCATCTTCGCCGTCGAGCGGTCGCCCGTCGTCAGCCCGGCCGGATCCTTGCCCAGCACCTCGGCGGCCGTGGCGGTGTGGATGTCGTCGCCGCGGGCGAACGCCTCCCGCAGCTTGGGCTCGCCGGAGACGTGCGCGAGGATCCGCAGCTCGATCTGGGAGTAGTCCGCCGAGAGGAGTCGGTGGCCCTGCTCCGCGACGAAGGCCGACCGGATCTCCTTGCCGAGCTCGGTGCGGATCGGGATCGCCTGGAGGTTCGGGCTCGTCGTCGAGAGCCTTCCCGTCGAGGCGACGGCCTGGTTGAACGTCGTGTGGAGCCGCTTGTCGTGCTCCGAGATCAGCGTCGGCAGCGGTCCGAGATAGGTGTTGACGAGCTTCGAGTACTCCCTCCACTCCTCGATCACGCCGACGACCTCGTGCTCGTGCCGGATCTTGCGGAGGACGCGGGTGTCCGTCGAGTAGCCGGTCTTGCCCTTGCGGTCCGGCGTCAGCTGGAGCTTCTCGAAGAGGATCCTCGCGACCTGCTGGGTCGAGCCGAGTATGAACTCCTCTCCCGCGAGCTCGTAGGCCTTCTGCTCGAGCTCCTCGACCCGGTCTGCGAGCCGAGCGGTGATCTCGCCCATCCGGTACTCGTCGATCTTGACGCCGGTCTCCTCCATGTCGGCGAGCACCTGGGTGAGCGGAAGCTCGATCTCACGGTAGAGCTCTTCCGCGCCGCGCTCCTTCAGACGCGAGACGAGGGGCTCGGCGAGACGAAGCGTGGCAGCCGCGCGGCGGACGAGCGCGGAGGTCTCCTCGTCGGCCGAGGGGTCGGGGACGAGCTCGATCCCGTACTCGGCCGCGAGGTCGTCGAGCTCGTAGGTCGCGCGGCCGGGGTCGATGAGGTAGGCGGCGAGCAGCGTGTCCTCCGCGGGCTCGACACGCTGCGCCTTCGCATCGTGGGCGACGAATTGCCCGTGGAGGCGCGCTGGGCGCGGGCCGACGACGACCCCTTCCTCGGTGGCGACCGCGACACGGCCGTTCTCTGCGGCGATCGCACCCGACTCGGGCAATTCGCCCTCCCTCCAGGGAACCTGGACGCCCTCGAGCACCATCGGAGCGGCGGGGACGGTGGCATCGAGGTCGTCCACACGGCCGAGCAGGCCGCGAAACTCGAACTGGCGGAACATCTCGTTCAGCCGCGACCGGTCCGGCGGAGTGAGGACGAGGTCCGCCGGGTCGCAGTCGAGCTCGAGGTCGCGCCGCATCGTCGCGAGCTCCTTGGAGACCTTCGCCTGGTCGGCGTTCTCGCTGATGTTCTTCCGCCTGGCGGGCGTCAGCTCCTCGACGTGCTCGATCACGCCTTCGAGCGAGCCGTACTGCTGGATCAGCTGGGACGCCGTCTTGTCACCGATCCCTGGGATCCCCGGGATGTTGTCCGAGTTGTCTCCCTTGAGCCCGATGAAGTCGGGGATTTGGTCCGGCGTGATCCCGAGGCGGGCCTCGACGCGCTCCGGCGTGTAGACGTTCACGTCGGCGACGCCCCTCGGCGTCATCATCAGCGTCACGTTCTCCGTGACGAGCTGAAAGGCGTCCCGGTCCGTGGAGACGACGGTCGTCTTCACCCCCGCCTGATCGGCACGCGTGGCGAGCGTGGCGATGACGTCGTCGGCCTCCCAGCCCTCGAACTCGAGGTTCCGGTACCCGAAGGCCTCGACGATGGGTCGGAAGTACGGGAACTGCTCGCGGAGGAGGTCGGCCATCGGCCGGCGGTCGGCCTTGTAGCCCTCGTGCTGCTCCATCCGCTCGACCGGTCGGGTGTCCCAGGCGACGGCGACCCCCTTGGGCCGGTAGTCGGTCAGGAGCTTGAAGAGCATGTTCGTGAACCCGAGTAGCGCGTTCGTCGGCATCCCCTCGCTCGTCGCGAGCTCCTCGGGCAGCGCGAAGTACGCCCGGTAGGCGAGGTTGTTGCCGTCGACGAGGAAGAGATCGGAGTCGCGGGCGGGCGCGTCGTCGAGCTGCAGCTCCTCGCCGGTCAGGGTCTTGGGGCTCACATGGCCAACGGTATCGTCCTCCGCCGATGCCGGAACTCGAGATTCAGCCCTTCTCCGAGGAGCATCTCGGCCCGGCGGCCGAACTGCTGTCCCAGCGCCACTGGCGTCATCGCGACGCGGAGCCGCTGCTCTCCGAGCCGACCGACTACCGCGCGGAGGTCGAGGCGCTGTGGCGTGGTGACCAGGCGTCCGGCGTCGTCGGACTGCGAGACGGGCGGATCGCCGGCTACGTGCTCGGCATCAGCAAGGACGAGGGGCCGTGGGGGCCCAACGTCTGGGTCGACCCGGCAGGGCATGCGGTGGAGCAGGCCGAGGACCTGCGCGACCTCTACGCCGTTGCGGCGGTGGACTGGGTCGAGCAGGGCCGAACGCGGCACTACGCGCTGGCTCCTGCGTCCGACGCCCCGTTGCTCGAGGCGTGGTACCGGCTGAGCTTCGGCCAGCAGCAGGCGCTCGGAATCAGGGAGATACCCGATGCTGCGATGCCCGAGAACGTGCGACCGGCCGGGGAGCGCGACGTCGAGGCACTGGTCGAGCTCGGCCCGATGCTTTCGGACCACCAGGGCGGCTCGCCGGTGTTCTCGGCGTGGCGGGCGCTGGAGACCGAGGAGCAACTGCGGCAGGAGGTGATCGACGACCTCGCCAACAGCGAGCTCGGCCTCCTCGTCGCGGAGGTCGACGGCCGTATCGTCGGCGGGTTCGAGCTGGCTCCGACAACGCTCTCGCCGATGCACGTCAGCCTCGCCCGCGTTGAGGGTGCTGTGCTACTTGCGTGGGCCGTGACCCGTCCCGACGTCCGCGGATCGGGCGCGGGTGTGGCACTCACCGAGGCGTGCTTCGCCTGGGCCCGCGAGCATGGCTACGAGGTGATGGTCACGGACTGGCGCGTGACGAACCTTCTCTCGTCCCGCTTCTGGCCGCGCCGCGGCTTCCGAGAGACGTTCCTGCGCCTCTACCGCTCGATTCCGTGAGCGTTCGCGAGGCAGAGGCGCGCGACGCCGACCGCGTCCTGCAGCTCATGGAAGACCTGACGCGGCCGGCCGTGGCCGATGACCCGCAGCCGCAACGCGACGTGTTCCTCGCCCATCTGGCGCACCCCGACTGCCGCGTCTACGTCGCCGAGTTGGGCGGGCAGGTGGCGGGCGCGGTCAGCCTCTGGATCCAGCCGCGACTCAACTGGACCACGCCGCAAGGCTGGATCCCCGATCTGTTCGTGGACGATGCGTTTCGCCGACGCGGCGCGGCACGCGCGCTTCTAGACGCGTGCGCCGAGGAATGCCGGCGGCGCGGCTGTCACGTGCTGACCCTCGAGTCGGGCCACCACCGGGCCGAGGCGCACCGGCTGTACGAGTCGTACGGGTTCGTGCATCACGCCCGCGCGTACATCCTGAGCCTGTAGTGCCCCTCCAGGCAATACACGCCGGCCTCTGCCCCGCGATCACGCGGCGCCCGAGCTCACCCTCCTCCTCCCCAAGGCTGCCGAGCCTTGGCGCGTCAGCGTGCGAACTCTGGCTTGGTGCTCGCGACCCAGAAGCGGGGCAGCATTACCTGAAGGGGCACTAGTGCGCGTACCGCTCCTCGCCGGCTCGCGGCTGACCGTCGTCGACGTGCCGCCAGATGCCCACGTGCTCAAGCCACCTCCGCCCGCCGAGCCGCTCGCTGACGTCGGTGCGGCAGTGCGCGAGGCGCTGCGATTCCCGCTTGCCGGGCGTTCCCTGGAGCAGCTTGCTACCCGCGGCGGGCGGGCGACCATCGTCGTGGAGCCGCCCGGGCTTCCAATACCGAGCGCCGTTCGCGATCCCCGACAGGACGCCCTGGCCGCGGCGGTCGCCGAGCTGGAGAGCGTCGGCGTTCCATTGGACCGTCAGACGATTCTCGTCGCGGGCGGGCTCAGCCGGAAGGTGGGAGCACGCGAGCTCGAGAGCCTCGTTCCCCACGAGCTCGGCCGGCGATTCTCCGGCAAGCTCGAAGTGCACGACGCCGCCGATCCGGATCTCGTCGGGCTCGGAACGGGCGGCCGGCTTCCGCTCCGGGTCAATCGGGCACTCGTCGAGACCGACCTGGTCCTCGTGGTCAGCGCCGCCGAGTCGGTACTCCACGGAGGGCCCGCCGCACTCCTCGCCGCCAGCGACCCGGTGGCCCTGCGTGCTGCGGGGGCCTACTCACTGCTCGAGACGGCCGCGTCCCTCGGATGGCGCCTCGGCAGCGAGCTCGAGCGCGAGCTCTCGAAGCAGGTGCCGCTGATCGGTGCCTCCCTTTCGCTGAACCCTCCGGTCGTCACGGGCGCCTTCCACGGCTACCCGCACGACGATCGGGCGTTCGAGCGGATTGCGGCCTCCCCCGTCCGACTCGCGTTCCGACTTGCTCCCGGGCCAATCCGAACGCGGCTGCTGGGCTCGATTCCCCGCGAGCTGACCGCGACATCCGTGCTGGGCGGTCTGCCGTCGGTCGCGCACGTCGAGGCGCTTCTGCGCAGCGTCGAGGCTCGTGCGGCGCGCCTCGAGGAGCCGCTCGACGTCGCTGTCATCGGGATTCCGGCGACGACGCCGCACTTGCCGCGCGAACGGCCGAACCCCGTGCTCGCCGCGTACCTCGGGCTCGGCCTTGCGCTTCGGCTCTGGCGCGACGCCTTTCCGGTCACGCACGGTGGCACCGCCATCCTGCTCAGCCCGTTCGACCGACGGTTCCCGCATCCAAGCCAGTCGCCGTACCGGACGTTCTTCAACGCGCTGCGCGTACTCGGCTCCCGTGCGGCGACGGTGCCGCAGGAGCTCGCCGCCGCCGAGCGTGCAGCCGCCTCGGACTCGCGCGCGATCGGCGAGTACCGAGCCGGCCGAGCCTGCCACCCGGTCCTCCCGTTCGTCGAGTGGGCCGGCTGTCTGCCCGCGGTAGAGCGCCTCGGCGCCGTCCTCGTCGCCGGCAGCAGGGACGCTATGGCCGCGCGCCAGTTCGGCTTTGTCCCGACACGGAACCTCTCGACGGCGCTCTCGATGGCGAAAGCCCGGGTGGGCGGGACGCCGAGGGTCGGGTTCGTGGTCGCCCCGCCCTACTTCCCGATCCGTACCGGCCCCTCGTGAGCTAGGAGAAGCGCGCCTACGTCTCGCCCAGGTAGGTCTTGCGAACCTGTTCGTTCTGGGCGAGAGACTTCGCGTCGTCGGCAAGCGCGATCGAGCCCGTCTCCATCACGTAGCCGCGGTCGGCGACGTCGAGCGCCATCAGCGCGTTCTGCTCGACGAGGAGGATCGGCGTGCCCTGCTTGTTGATCTCCACGACGATCTCGAAGATCCGCTCGACGAAGATCGGTGCAAGGCCCATCGAGGGCTCGTCCAGCAACAGCAGCTTCGGCTGGGCCATCAACGCCCGCCCGATCGCGCACATCTGCTGCTCGCCGCCCGACATCGTCCCGGCCCGCTGGCTCTTGCGCTCCTGGAGCCTGGGGAAGAGCTCGAACACGCGGTCGAGCGACGCCTTGATCCCCGACTTGTCGTCGCGCTGGAACGCGCCCATCTCGAGGTTCTCCATCATGCTCATGCGCGGGAACAGGCGCCGGCCCTCCGGGGACTGGCTGATGCCCATCTTGACGACGTTGTGCGGCGACTCCTGCGTGATGTCACGGCCCTGGAACCGGATGCGGCCCTCGCGGGGATGGTTGAGGCCGTTGATCGAGCGCAGCGTCGTCGACTTCCCGGCGCCGTTCGCGCCGATCAGGGTGACGACTTCGCCGTCGTAGACGTCCAGCGACACACCTTTGATCGCGTGGATCGACCCGTAGTAGGTGTGCACGTCCTCGAGCTCAAGGATCTTGTTGCGGTCGGCCGACCCGGTCGGCGCGCGCTCGGCGACAGTCTCGGTCACTGCTGCACCGCCGAGGAGCCGAGATAGGCCTCGATCACCTTCGGGTCCTTCTGGACCTCCGCCGGCGCTCCCTCGGCGATCTTCTCGCCATAGTCGAGGACCGTCACCCGGTCGGAGACGCCCATCACGACTCGCATGTCGTGCTCGATGAGCAGAACGGTCAAGCCCTCTTCCTCTCGAAGGCGTGCGACGAAGGCCGTGAAGTCGGCAGTCTCCTGAGGGTTCATCCCCGCGGTCGGCTCGTCGAGGAGGATGAGCTTCGGCTGGGTCGCAAGGGCGCGGGCCACCTCGAGTCGTCTCTGGTCGCCGTACGAGAGGTTCCTCGCCCACGCTTCCCACTGGCTGCGTTGGAGGCCGCAGAACGCGAGGAGCTCGCGGGCACGTTCCGCGGCCTCGCGTTCCTCCCGCTTGACGCCGGGAGTGCCCAGAACGCTCTTGACGATCCCGCCCTTGAGTCGCGCATGCATCCCCACCATCACGTTCTCGCGCGCAGTCATCTCCTTGAACAGCCGGATGTTCTGGAACGTCCGTCCGATTCCCCGCTCGGTGACCGCGTGCGGCGGCTTGCCGGTCACGTCGTCACCCGCGAACACGATCTGCCCGCCGGTCGGCCTGTAGACGCCCGTGAGGCAGTTGAAGAAGGTCGTCTTGCCGGCACCGTTCGGGCCTATCAGGCTGACGATCGCCCGCTCCGGGATCGTGAAGTCGACGTCGTTGACGGCGATCAGGCCCCCGAACTCCTTCCGCACCTTGGCCGCGACGAGGAGGTCGCTCATGCGACCGGGCCTCTGGCGTCATAGAGGTACTCCTCGCTGACCGCGCCTTCCTCGAACTCCGCCTTCCGCCGCGCGCTCGGGATCAACCCCTCGGGCTTGAAGAGCATTACCAGCACGAGGATCAGGCCAAAGATGCCGAATTGGTAGAGCGGTACGTCGATGTTCGTCCCGAGGGTGTCGTTGATCTCGGCGCCGATGTTCCCGAGGCCCTCCTGGTTGAGGTACGCGAGGAAGCCGCCGCCGAGGATCACGCCCCAGACGTTGCCCATCCCACCGAGGATGACCATGCAGAGGATGAACACGGAGATGTTGAAGAAGAAGTCGTCGGGGAAGGTGCCGCTCTTGAAGCTTGCGTAGTAGGCGCCGGCGATCCCGCCGAAGAACGCGCCGGCCGCGTAGGCCCAGGTCTTCGTCCGCATGAGCGGGATGCCCATCGCGGCCGCGGCTGTCTCGTCCTCCCGGATTGCGATCCAAGCTCGGCCGAGGCGGGAGTCGCGGAGACGCACGGAGCAGAAGACGGTGAAGAGCAGCAGCCCGAGCGCCGTCCAGTAGAAAACCTCGATGCCGCCGATCTCCCTCCCCAGGAACGTGGAGTTGAAGCTCAGGTAGTCCGCGGGTAAGCCGGTCCAACCGGCGATCGTCTCGCCGAAGCCCGGCGGATCGATCGGGTTGATCCCCTGCGCCCCGTTCGTCAGGTTGAAGCCGGTGCCGAACAGGTTGTCGCCGTTGCGTGCGATCTGGGGCATGATCTCGCCGAATCCGAGCGTGACGATCGCGAGGTAGTCGCCGCGAAGACGCAACGTCGGGAGGCCGATCAGCACGCCGATGATGCCGGTGAAGATGCCGGCGATCATCAGCACCACCCAGATCGAGACATGGAATCCTGCCGCCTCCGGGTTGACGCCGACTGAGCCCACGTGGACGTTGCCGACGCTCTCGCCAAAGTGCGGCGAGGCGAACCAGGCGGCGGTGTACGCCCCCATCGCGTAGAAGGCGACATAGCCGAGGTCGAGCAGGCCCGCGTATCCGACGACGATGTTCAGGCCGATCGCCATCATGATGAAGATCGTCATCGTCACGGCCGTGTCGACGGACGGAAACGGGCCGAAGAGCGGGACCTCGTACAGGTCGTCCCGGTAGTACGGGTACGTGATCGCGAGCACGATCGCAACCGAGGGAACGACCCACTTCCCGTAGCGCAGCATGTTCCAGGGAACCGCGTAGAGCGCAAGCAGGATCGCCGTCGAGATGATCAGCGACGTCGTGAAGCCCGAAAAGATGATCACGAGCACGATCCAGGCCACGGACGCAATGCCGCCCTTGATGAGGCGTGGGCGGAGCTCCTTGTCGAAGGCCGCACGGCGTTCGGGTTGAAGGCCGGGAATGTTCACCTAGCCACCTAGCCGCCCTCGGGAACCTGCTCGCCGAGGAGGCCCTCTGGCCGGAACACGAGGATGATGATCAGCAGGGCGAAGATGATCGACTGCGTCCAGTCGCTGCCGGGCGTCGCCCAGCCGAGGCCGTTGTTGAACGACTCGATCATCGCGATCAGGAGACCGCCGAGGACCGCTCCGGGCAGGTTGCCGATCCCGCCGATCACTGCGGCCGTGAAAGCGATCAGGCCGAGGCGGAAACCCTCGTCGTAGCGAATGTTCGTGATGTAGAGCGCATAGAGGAGGCCGGCGCTGCCGGCCAGCGCGCCGGCAATGAAAAACGTGAACGAGATCGTCCTGTTCACGTTGATCCCCATCATCGCGGAGGCGTCCCGGTCCTGGGCGGTCGCGCGCATCGCCTTTCCCTGTCGCGTCTTCTGCACCAGCCACATGAGCAGGAGCAGGACGGGAACTGTGAAGAGGAGCACGATCAGCTTGTCCCAGGTGTAGGTGACCCCACTGATGGTGAAGACCTCGCCCCTCGGGAGGATGGAGTCGACGGAGGTCGGCCGCGCCCCCTTCCAGACGAGGCCGACGTTCTGGAGGATGAACGACATGCCGATCGCCGTGATCAGCGGCGCTAGGCGGGGCGCGTGGCGCAGGCGACGGTAGGCAACCAGCTCGATCGTCGTGTTCAGGACAGCGCAGAACGCCATCACGATCATCAGCATCAGGAGGATCATCGACCAGAGGAAGAGCCCGGAATCCCCGGCCAGCCCGAAGCTCGAGACCATGGTGGCCACGAGCATGCCGCCGAGCATGAACACGTCGCCGTGGGCGAAGTTGATCAGCTCGAGGATGCCGTAGACGAGCGAGTAGCCGAGCGCCACGAGGCCGTAGATCGCGCCGTTTGTCAGCCCGATCAGGAACAGGCGGTAAAATTCGCTCGGCGTCTTGATGAAGTTGACGCCGAGCCAGATGACAACCAGGAGGACCAGGAGCATCGCGAGCGCCGGCGCGATGTACTGCGGCAGCCTGCCAGCGAGAGTGGGAAACGGAAGACGGCGCGCCTGAGTGGCCATTCGTCCCTTCTGAACCGTCGGGGGAGGACGATTGTCCTCCCCCGACAGGTTCGATGAAGTGTCCTAGTTAGCCCTCGACGAAGTCGAGCTCCGGAGTGACGCTCTTCACGTACGTCTCCTCGCCGTTTTTGATCTGGTACACGGAGACCAGGCCGAGCGTCGTGTCGCCGTTCTCATCGATCTGGAACGTCCCGATGATGCCGTCCGTCACGTCGGTCTCGAAGAGCGCGGACGAGACCGCCGCCCGGTCGGTACCGCCCTTCTCGATCGCGGCGAGCAGGACCTGGGCCGCCTGCGCGGCATAGGCCGTGTACGGGTTCGGGGCCTTGCCTTCAGCCTCGGTGAAGCCGTCGACGAACTCCTTGCCGGCGCCCTTCAGCTGATCGACAGGGACACCCGGCTGGGTGATGTACATGCTGTTCGCCGCGGCGCCCGCGCCCTCGATGGTCGCCGAGATCGGCGTCCACCCGTCAGGGCCGAGCAGCTGGACGTTCGGGGCTCCGGCCTTGATGTCCTTGATCAGCTTGCCGCCGTTGTTGCAGACGATGCCGCCGAGGAAGACGGCGTCCGCGCCCGACGAGCTGATCCGGCTGGCCAGGGACTCGTAGCTCGACGCCTTCTTGTCCCACTTCTGGTTGCCGAGGATCTGGATGCCCAGCTTCTTTGCGTAGTCGGAGAACAGCGTCGCGATGCCGAGACCGTAGGTCTCGCCGTCGTTGAGGATGAAGATCTTCTTCAGGCCGAGCTCGTCCGCGTACTGCGCGTTCGCAGCACCCTGGAACTGGTCGTTCCAGACCACACGAGCGTAGTTCCGCGTACCGGACGGGTAGTAGTTGTCCGGCTCACCGGCCTCCGTGCCTGGGCCGCCCTCCGTCAGGCCCGGATACGTGTTCGCCGGGCTGACCATCGCGAGGGACTCCCGGTTCGCGATCGGGATCACGAGCTTCGCGCAACCGGAGTTGAAGGTCCCGATGACGCCAATCACGCTTGCGTTGTTGGCGTATGCGCGCCCGTTCGACGAGCACTTCGCCGAGTCCCAGCTCCCGGCCTGTGCCGTGGAGTCGTCACACGACTGGTAGCCGAGCGCCGTGTCGCCGGCCTTCCAGTCCTGCTGCTCGAGCATGTACTCGATGGCATCGGCCATCTCGGTCGTCAGCGAGCGGTTTGCGCCCTGCAAGGGGAAGTCCGACGCGATCAGCGCGTCCGGCTCTTCCTCGCCCTGGCGGATCGGGCCGCAGGATGCCGACGGAAGGGCTTCGACGGCGCCGCCGCCGCCACCTCCTCCGTCTCCGCCGTCGTCGTCGTCACCGCCGCAGCCGGCCGCTGCCAGGGCCAGGACGGCAACGAGCAAGATCAGAAACCCGAGTACCCCTCGCTTTCGCAAAATCACTACTCCGCCTCCTCCATCGCCAGATCCGTGGGGGCAAGTATCAGGGGTGCGGTCCGCCACCGCAAGCGGCAACCCTCCGCGGCGGAGGATCGCTCGACGCTGGATGCCGAAGGTGGGGGTCGAACCCACACGGAGCTTTCGCTCCACCGGATTTTGAGTCCGGCGCGTCTGCCAGTTCCGCCACTTCGGCGCTGCCTCTAGGGTAGCCCCGTGGCTGGCCGGATCGGGATCCTCACCGGGGGAGGGGACTGCCCCGGGCTCAACGCCGTGATCCGCGCGGTCACACGCCGCTCGCTCGACCGCGGCTCAGAGATGATCGGCGTGCGGGAGGGATGGCGCGGGATGACCGACCGGCTGTTCCAGCCGCTCGACTACCGCGCGATCTCCGGGCTCCTGCCCCGAGGCGGAACGATCCTCGGCACCTCCCGGACGAACCCTTTCAAGAGCGAGGACGGCGTCCAGAAAGTCCTGGAGACGCTGAAGGCGGAGAGCTTCGACGCCCTCGTCGCCGTCGGCGGCGAGGACACGTTGGGGGTGGCCGCCCGGCTCTACTCCGAGCACGCGTTCCCGGTCGTCGGCGTCCCGAAGACAATCGACAACGATTTGTCCGGCACGGACTACACCTTCGGCTTCGACACGGCGGTTTCGATCGCGACGGAGGCGATCGACCGGCTGCACACGACGGCCGAGTCCCACAACCGCGTGATGGTCGTCGAGGTGATGGGACGCCACACCGGTTGGATCGCCGTCATGAGCGGAATCGCCGGCGGCGCGGACGCGATCCTGATCCCCGAGCGGCCGATCACGGTTGAGGCGGCGTGCGGCGAGCTGCAGCGTCGGCACGAGCGCGGCAAGGACTTCTCCATCGTCGTCGTCAGCGAGGGGTACGAGCTGACCTACGAGTCGGGCGAGCAGCGGGCGGTCACCCGGGAGGCGGAGACAGACCAGTTCGGCCATGTCCGTCTGGGCGGGGTCGGCGAGGCTCTCGCCCGCGACATCGAGGAGCGGACGGGCTACGAGACCCGCGTCACGGTCCTAGGCCACGTCCAGCGCGGGGGCTCCCCCACGCCGCGCGACCGCGTCCTGGCGACGCGCTTCGGCCTCAAGGCGGCCGACTTGGTCGGGGCGGGCCGCTTCGGCCGCATGGCCGCACTCCACGGTGACGCGATCGTGGACGTCGCCCTCGAGGACGCGACGCGTCAGCTGAAGACCGTCCCCGAGGACTGGTTCGAGACAGCGCGCGCCTTCTTCGGCTAGCGGAGGAGCTCCACCAGCGGGAAGCTGCGGCGGCTCCGCGGAGGGACGATGAAGTTCTGCCGGTGCGTCGTCCTGAGCACAGAGTTCAGGCCCTGTGCCCGCGAGCGGGCCTCGAGCGGCAGCTCGGTGCCGTCCGGCAGTACGCCGTCCATGGCGAGGCGATTCCGGCGGAAGTCGTCGCTCGAGGGGTTGAAGGTGATGAAGTGGAGCCCCGCGTCGGCCCGCTCGGAGTGGCGGTCGCGCTCGGGGTCCGAGGTCCAGAAGAACGGGTTGTCGAGCGTGTTGAAGTCCGCGCGCAGCGGGATCGCCGAGCCCTTGGTGTACGTCTCCCCGTCGGCGCCCTTGATGTCCATCTGCAGGCGGGAGGTCGGCTGGATCGAGCCGCTGTGTCCGATCGCGCCGGTGCGGCTGAAGTCGCCCTTCAGGTCGGCCTCGGACGCAGCGTCCTCGGGAGCCTGCGGCAGCGTCTGCGCGCCTTCCCTCGCCTGGAAGCCAGGGCGGAAGGTCGTGTCCACCCGGGCTCGGTAGTCGAAATCGAGGTACCAGGCCTCGACGTTCTCGAACAGATGCGAGAGATGCATGTGCGTGCCGCCGCGGAAGTACCCGTCGCGAACGTCGACGAGCCCGAGCGTCTCGAAGCTCGCAATCCGCGACTGGCCTTGCGTGTCGCGCTGCGTCGAAGTGAACCCGAGAAAGAGCTGCGAGCCCTCGGGGATCAGGTCGGCGCCCTGGATCCCGGCGGCGGTCGCCATCGACTTCGGCAGGCCGGGCCCGCCGGAGAACCCGCCGCCCTGAAAACCCTTGCGGATGCTCGTCAGGTCGAACAGGCCGTCCGTGTCCGCAAACATCGAGCGGGCCCCGTCGGCCACATGCTCCCGCTCGTCGCTCCGGAGAAGGAACGCGACGTCGTTGGCCTCGAGAATCGTCGTGTCCGGGTCGCTCGGGAAGCGTTGCGCATCCTGGAGCGCCGACACGGGCTGCTCGGCACTGGTGGATGCACGACGGTCGACCGGAAGATGCCGCTCGGCCGGCCTGGAGACCACGCGACGGAAGTAGGGCAGCCCCCACGCGACGGTTACCGCAAGGCCCGCAGGGCTTGGCTCGTACCGAGCCTCGAGCGCGCCGAGCGCGTCGTCGAGCGTCCGCTGCGCCTCGCGGAGGTCCCGGCGAGCTTCCACGCGAAGCCGGCCGGTGACCACCTGATGATGAAGCGGCGGCTCCACCACCTCGACACCCTCGTGGGTCAGCAGCTTCATCCCCGACAAGAGGTACTGCTCCTCTCTGAGCTCGCCGGCTCCGGCCCGGGGCGGCGACTCGACGAGCTCGTCGATGAGCTTGTAGATCCCCGCAGCTCCGAGCGCGCCGGCGGCCGCGCCGCCCAGCAGCTCCTTCCGTGTGAGCTTCACCTAGTGCCCCTCCAGGCAATACACGCCTGCTTCTGGCCCGCGATCACGCGGCGCCAGAGGCCGCGCGCGTCCGCGCCAAGGCTGCCCAGCCTTCCCACAGCCGCGCGCGGCCTCTGGCTTGGTGCTCGCGACCCAGAAGCGGGGCAGCATCGCCTGAAGGAGCACTACGCCTTCGGTTCGATGCCCTCGAGCCCGCCAACGATCCGGTCGAGGTTCTGGAGCACCCGGCGGAGGGTGAGCGGAGGGGCCACGTGCTCGCTCACCGCGTAGAGCGAGCCGTTCTCCTTCCACGCGTACGTCACGTGCCACTGGTCGGCGTCTCGCGAGACTGTGTAGACGGTCACGGTCTTGCCGCCGACCTCGCGTGTCCCTTGGGGATCGCTGAAGCACGGCACCGAGCGGCGGCGCGTCTTCCCCCCCGAGGTCTGCGTTTCGACGCAGCGCGGGATCGCGGTCTTGCCCGGATAGCCGCGGAAGTTGACATGGACGTCGCCGCTCCCCGCCTCGTGCCACAGAAAGCCGGCCAGGTAGCTGCGGTCTTTGCCGACCGCAACGCCGTCGCTGTTCCACTGGCCGCCGATCTCGGCGTCGATCGGGCTGGGCATCCAGGTCGGGCAGTAGACGCGCATGCCGACGTCGTCCGCGAGCTTCTGCCAGCCTGGCTTCCAGGCCGCCGGACAGGCAGCGGGCTGCTCAACCGACGACGCCGTCGCCTCGACGCCGTCATCGCCCATGGAGCAACCGGCGCTGACCAGCGCCAGCATCCCGATCAAGAGAGCCTTGCGCACCCCGTCAGAGGGTAGCCACGTCATTCGATGAGCAGAAGCGCGTCGGTCGGCGCGTAGTCGTCGGTCAGCGTCGGGACTCCAGCGACCGAGATGTCTTCGTCGTACCTGTCGTTGATCGCCTTCGTCAGATCCGGCGCGCGGGGCGAGTCGGCTCTGACGTGCCGCCAGCGCTCGTTGAGAAACTCCTTCGTGGGCGCAGCCTGCTCGGTGGCGACGAGCATGAGGTTGCGCACGCTGGCGTCGCCCTCGTCGCCCTGAAGCTTCACCGGGTGCACGACCACAGTCGGGAAGGCCGTTCGGTAGGTGCGGTAGACGGATCGGAAGAGCCGCGACTGATCGCCCGTGATCGCGCCGATCGTGTTCGTGACGACGACGCCGCCTGGGTTCAGCCGCGAGCGGACGAGCTCCATGAACTCGGCCGTGAAAAGGTGGAACGGGATCGCGTCCGCGTAGAAGGCGTCGATCATGATCGCGTCCCAGCGCCGGTCGTCGTCGTCCAGCCAGCGGCGGCCGTCGTCGATGTCCACCTCGATGCGCGAGTCGCGCGGCAGTTCGAAGAACCGGTGCGCGACGTCCACAACGACCGGGTCGAGCTCGACTCCCTGCAGCTGCAGGTCGGGGAAGTCCTGCCAGAGCCGCTTCGGCGACGAGGCGCCCCCGAGCCCGATGAAGAGGACGTCCTTCACGTCCGACTTATACGCCAGCGCGAGGTGGAAGTAGTCCGAGTACTGGAACGCGGTCGCGAACGGACGGGCGCGGATCATCCCGCTCTGGTACGAGTTGTCGAAGCGGAGATACCGGTTCAGCTGGTCGTCCGCGACGCTCAGCCGGTGGTACCTGGTGTCCTTGGCATACCGGAGCGTGAGGCCGGCAGTATCCGTCGGCTGCTGTCCGCTGACCGAGCCTGCGCGGCGATAGAGCGGCGACCAGTTCCGCGCCTGCGCCTCGCTGATCATCCCTCCGGTCTCGGGCGCGAGCGCGACCGCAGCGGCGCTGGCCAGGACCGCGCCTCCCAGCGCGACGGCCGCCGTCCCGACGAGGCGCTCCGCAAGAGCGAACAGCATTGCGGCCGTGAAGAGCGCGGCCGCCGCGATCCCCAGCAGCTGGTCGGTTCCGAACTCGGGAATCAGCCAGAACGCGGTCGCGAAGGTTCCGGCGATCGAGCCGGCGGTCGAGATCGCGAAGAGGCGGCCGGCCGTCTGGCCGAGGGTCGCCAGCGATCGCGCGTGCAGGCGGACGGCGATCGGCGCGACGCCCGCGAGGATGATGCTCGGTGCGCCGAAGAGCGCGATCGCAGCGAGCAGCGGGTTCAGCCGCGGGCCGGGATCCCACTCGACGATCGCCTCGAGGACGGGCCCGTCGAGCACCGGGATCGCAAGCACGCCGAGAGCGCCGAGGCCCATGACCGCCGCGAGCAGCCGGGGCTCCGGCCAGCGGTCGGCGAGGATTCCGCCCGCCCAGTAGCCGATCGCAAGGCCGGCGAGGACGATGCCGATCAGCGAGCCCCAGACGAACAGCGAGTTACCGAAGAACGGAGCAAGCACGCGGCTCGCCGCGATCTCCATCCCGAGGACCACCGCGCCGGAAACGAACACGGCGCCGGCCACCGCAAAGCCATGCCGCCGAGTCGCCACGGGGACCCCCTCTACAGCTCGTACACCGCTACCCAAGGCCCCGCCAGTTTGCCCGTCGCCGCCTGGTAGAAGCGCCGGTTCCCTTGTTGGTCGAGCTGTTCGTAGAAGCGCGAGTCCCGCGGATAGTTTTCTGCGGCCGCTGCGACGCGGTCCGCCACGGCGCCCGTGACGACGACGTAGCCGACTCCCATCTGGCGCAGACGGGCGACGTCCCGGTCAGGATCGGGCGGGCGCCCGGGCCCCGGCAGCGCGAGCCGATGGACGCGAACAGTGTCCGGTGTCGCCGTGGATGGGTCGGCCGCCACGAGCACGCCCGGCGTCAGGTTCGCCGCCATCCAGTCGTGGGCGACGACCCGTGTGTCCGTCTTCGTCAACTCGCGGGTGTCGCCGATGGACCAGACCAGCGGGATGACGAGCAGCAGCAAGGTCACCGAGGCCAGCGCACGCACACGCCCGGCCAGCACGCCGAGCGCGGGAACAAGCGGGAGCACGTAACGGTCGAAGTGAGCGTCGAGCGGCAGCAACGTCGCGAAGTACGCGAGCACGAACGCCGCGAGGATCTTGTCGGCGTGGCTCCGCTGGATCAGCGCGAGGACCAGGCCGAGCAGGGCGACGAGGAGCGCCGGCCCCATCCCTTCCCAAAGGCGGTCGAGGAACGCGATCGGCGTCGGCCAGTCGTCCTCGAAACCGAGCCAGCCGCGGCGGCCGAGCTCCTGTACGCGGCGAACGTCTCCGAGTGCAGAGGACAGGTGGACAACGAAGAACGGGCTTGTCAACGCGAACGCAAGAGGCGCGAGCCCGGCGGAGATCGCGAGGCGGCGCCACTGGCCCCAACCGGCGACGACGAGCGGCACGAGCAGGATGAAGGCGGGGTACTTGAAGCCGGCGGCGATCCCGATCGCGACTCCGGCGGCGGGCAGGCGCCGCGTGACCATCAACCCGAGCGCGACTGCGACTCCGAGGGTCATCGGCACATCCGTGACCGCCATCCGGGAGTACGCGACGTGCGTCACCTCGACTGCGGTGATCGCACCGGCGACGAACCCCGCCATCGTCCCGTACGCACGGGTGCCGAGCCACCACGCAGCCGCGATACCGGCCAGGCCGAGCGCGACCACGACGAGTCGGCCCGCGAGGTACGACGGGTCGTCGGCCCAGCCCTGGAACGGCGCGATCGCGTACATCAGCAGCGTCGGATAGTCGAACCACTCGGGGTCGAGCCCGCCGCCGTGGCGGATCTCCCATGCGCGCGGCACGATGCTCGCCTCGTCGGGGTTCAGGAGCGGGAAGGGGAGGCCGTAGCGCACGCCGACGAGGCGGATCGCGGCGGCGCCGGCGAGAAGCGCTCCGAGGGCGAGCCACCGGTTGCCCCACCGGCTCGGCTCGGCTACCCCCCGGCCGCGGATCAGACTTCGGGCGGGGCCGACCCGACCAGATCGGCGATGTTCCCGGCGTAGACGATGACCGCGTCCATGCCCGCGCGCTCGAGCTCGGCGACCTGGTCGCGGGTGCTGGCGCCTACGTCGGCGATCGCGAGCTTCCCGGCCGGGACGTCCTGGAGAAGCTCAAGCGCCTCGGCGAGCGGCTCATCACCGTCGGCCCGGAGCACGAGCACCTCGGGATCGAGCTCCTCGAGGACGAACTCGAGGTGCTCTTCCTTGCCGATCCGCGGGGCCAGCTCCCAGTGCTCGGAGAGGTCGGCACGTATCCGCTCCAGCCACTCCCGATCCTCACCGTCGACGTCGACGATGCAGGCATCCGCCGCCTCGGGTGCCGGCCGCTCCGGGTCATGGACTACCAGGATCGGAAGCTCCGTCACGGCACGGACGGCTGCGAGATTGTCCGCGGCCGAGACGAGCACGCCTTCGGCGCCGGCAGCCTCCGCGTCGCGCGCCGCATCGGCGCTCTCGACGCCGACAATGACGGAGATCCCGTCGCCCTCGGAGATCGCCTGGCTGAGTCGACGCTTCGTCATGTCCTCGGAGTCACGCCCGGCATCTTCACCGTTTCGGCGCTTTCCCGTCACACATCCGCGCGCGCGGCAGCACTACGATCGCATCGGGGAGGAGGCGGGGGCAACCTGATCTAGATACGAAGGGCCGGCTCAGACGCCGATTGGGTGCCAGACGGTCTTCAGCTCCAGGAACGCTGCGATCTCATACGGGCTCTGCCGGTCAGCCCGCCCTCGGACGACCCGCTTGACGTTCTCGGCCGCGAGGCGCTCGAGCTCCGGGATCTCACCGTCGGCGCCGGCGACATCGATCGCGTTCACGTCCATGTGACCGGCAAGCCACGGCGCGAGCTCTGCCTTGAACCCGGTGAGGATGTTGACCACCCCGCCTGGAACATCGGAAGTCGCCAGCGCCTCTGCGAGCTCTATCGCCGCGAGCGGCGAGCTTTCCGACGCAAGAACGACGGCCGTGTTCCCGCCGACGATCACCGGTGCCAAACGGCCGACGAGCCCGTCGAGCGCCGGCTCCTCCGGGGCGACGATCCCGACCACGCCCGTCGGCTCCGGGATCGTGAAGTTGAAGTACGGCGCCGCGACCGGATTCGAGGTGCCGAGGACTTGCGCATATTTGTCGGCCCAGCCCGCGTACCAGACCCAGCGATCCACAGCCGTCTCGATCTCCTCGCGGCCGGAGCTGAACTCGGCGAGCTCCTCCTTGCGCGACTCCATCATCTCGGCAATGCGATACAGCACCTGCCCGCGGTTGTAGGCAGTCATGCCGCGCCACTTTCCGAATGCGCCGCGCGCCGCCCGCACCGCGTCACGAACGTCCTTCCGCGACGCGCGCGCGACGTTCTGCCCCTGGGCCTCGTACGTCCGCCCCGACTCCGACCGCGGGAAGTCGCCGCCGACGAAGAGCTTGTAGGTCTTACGGACTGGAAGCCGCGTCACCCGCGAACCTCAGACTCCTCGAGGTCGAGATACGGCTCGAGCCCGTGGAGGCCGCCTTCCCGGCCGAATCCGGACTCCTTGTAGCCGCCGAACGGTGAGGTCGGATCGAAGCGGTTGTAGGTGTTCGCCCAGACGACGCCGGCCTCGAGCCGACTCGCCATCGAGAGGATCCGTGAGCCCTTCTCCGTCCACACTCCGGCTGACAGGCCGTACGGAGTGTTGTTCGCTTTCTCGACGGCCTCGTCAGGAGTCCGGAAGGTCAGCACCGAGAGGACGGGGCCGAAGATCTCCTCCTGCGCGATCCGGTAGCTCTGCGCCACGTTGGTGAAGACAGTCGGCACGAACCACCAGCCCTTCTCAGGGAGGCGGCACGGCGGCTGGTAGATGTCGGCGCCCTCCTCCTCGCCGCTCCGGACGAGCTCCTCGATCTTCTCGAGCTGCTGCTTCGAATTGATGGCCCCCACGTCGGTGTTCTTGTCGAGCGGATCGCCGACCCGAAGCGTGGTCAGCCGCCGCTTGAGCTTCTCGATCACCGGCTCGTAGATCGACTCCTGGACGAGCAGGCGGGAGCCCGCGCAGCACACGTGGCCCTGGTTGAAGTAGATCCCGTTCACGATCCCCTCGACGGCCTGGTCGAGCGCGGCGTCGTCGAAGATGATGTTCGCGGCCTTGCCGCCGAGCTCGAGCGTCAGGCGCTTGCCGGTACCCGCGAGCTCGCGCTGGATCGCCTTCCCCACCTCCGTCGAGCCCGTGAAGGCGATCTTGTCGACATCTGGATGCTTGACGAGCTCGGCACCCGCGCGGCCGTCGCCCGTGACGATGTTGACGACGCCGGGAGGCAGCTCGGCCTGGCGGAGCACGTCGGCGAACAGCAGCGCCGAAAGCGGGGTCGACTCGGCGGGCTTGAGGACGACCGTGTTTCCGCCGGCCAACGCCGGTGCGATCTTCCAAGCGAGCATGAGCAGCGGGAAGTTCCACGGGATGATCTGGCCGGCAACTCCCACTGAACGCGGGCGGCGATGCGGGAACGCGTACTCGAGCTTGTCGGCCCAGCCGGCGTAGTAGAAGAAGTGCGCGGCCGCCAGCGGAAGGTCGACGTCGCGGGACTCCTTGATCGGCTTCCCGCCGTTCAGTGACTCCAGCACCGCGAACTCGCGCGAGCGCTCCTGCAGGATGCGCGCAATCCGGAAGAGGTACTTCGCCCGCTCCGCCGGCGAGATTGCCGACCAGCCGTTGTCGTAGGCGTCGCGGGCGGCCTGCACGGCCAGATCGACGTCCTCGGGACCGGCCTGGCCGACCTCCGCGAGCACCTCCTCGGACGCCGGGCTGACGGTCGGAAAGTACTCGCCCGACTTCGGCTCGACGAGCTCACCGCCGATGTAGAGGCCGTAGCGCTCCTCGAGCGTGACGATGTCGCGCGCCTCCGGAGCAGGCGCGTAGTCCCAGCCGGAGGGAACCGGCGCGCGATCTTGTCGGCGCTCGAGGTCAGTCAATCGTGAAGTAGTCCGGGCTCTGATAGTTGCCGGTCTTTTCCTTCCGGATCTGCATCAGGACGTCGTTGAGCAGCGTTGAGGCGCCGAGCCGGTAGAGATCTGGCGTCAGCCACTCGATCCCGAGTGTCTCGTGGAGCTGGACGAGGTACTGCACCGCCTGCTTCGCCTGGCGGATGCCGCCCGCGGGCTTCATGCCGACCTTCCTTCCCGTCTCCTCGTGGACGTCGCGGATCGCCTCGAGCATGACGAGCGTGACCGGCAGAGTCGCGGCCTGTGGCAGCTTCCCCGTCGAGGTCTTGATGAAGTCTGCGCCCGCGGCCATCGCGAGCAGCGAAGCGCGGCGGACGTTGTCGTAGGTCCCGAGCTCGCCGACCTCGAGGATCACCTTCAAGTGGGCGTCTCCGCAGGCCTCCTTGACCTGGACGATCTCGTCGTACACCTTGGCATAGCGCCCGGAGAGGAAGGCGCCTCGGTCGATCACCATGTCGACCTCGTCGGCACCCATGTCGACGACCTCGCGAACCTCGGTCACCTTCACGGCCGTCGAGCTCTGGCCCGATGGAAACGCCGTTGCGACCGACGCCACCTTGACGCTCGATCCGCGCACTCGATCGACCGCCGCGGGGACCAGATTCGGGTAGACGCACACTGCTGCGACGGACGGAACACTGGCGTCCGAGGGATCGGGTCGGATCGCCTTCGACGTCAGTGCGGCGATCTTTCCCGGCGTGTCCTGACCCTCGAGTGTGGTGAGATCCATCATGCGAACGGCAAGGTCAAGGGCGAACAGCTTCGCCTCGCGCTTGATCGATCGGCGGGCGAGTGACGCAGCACGTTCCTCCACTGCTACCTGGTCGATCGAGCCGATTCGGGGGAGCCGCGGCTCGAGCGGAAGCTCGAAGCCGGACGGAAGCGCGGGCGCCTTGGCCATCGGTTGAGTGTAGCCCTCGTCCGCTGAGCCAACGGCTGCGCGAATAGATTGCCCCGGCTGTGAAACGGCGTCTGCTCTCGCTGCTGAACCGGCTCGGCCTGCTGCTCCCGGCGTACCGCACGTACGAGGCGGTCCGCGCGGTGCGCGGCCGCGGCGGGTCGGCCGACGACGGGCTGCCGCTGCCACCCGCGCGACTTCGGCTGATGGTCGCTGGGGTTCCCGGCGCCGAGTGGTTTCTGGCCGGCGGACGGGCGGCGGCGCAATCGATCCGGGACGCCGTCCCTGAGCCGCTCGAGTCGATGGGCGCGATCCTGGATTTCGGCTGCGGGTGCGGCCGGGTTGTTCGCTGGTGGCGGGAACTCCCCGGCGAGATCCACGGATCCGACTTCAACCCGACGCTCGTCCGCTGGTGCCGCAAGAACCTCTCCTTCGGCGCGTTCCAGGTCAACGGGCCCGAGCCGCCGCTTCCCTACGCCGACGAGTCGTTCGACCTCGTCTACGCGCTATCGGTCCTCACCCACCTGCCGGTCGAAATCCAGCGCCGCTGGCTCGACGAGCTTGCACGTGTCGCGCGAGCCTGGGTACTCGTGAGCATTCACGGCGAGGCGTACCGTCTCCGGCTCACAGAGGAAGAGCTGCACCGCTTCGACGGAGGCGAGGTCGTTGTCCGCTGGGGCGAAGTCGCTGGGACGAACCTCTGTACGGCGTTCCATCCGCGGAGCGCTTTCGAGAAGCTCGTCGAGCCTCGCTTCGAGCTGGTGTCGTACGTGCCGGAGGGCGCGAAGGGCAATCGACCCCAGGATCTCGCGCTCTTGCGGGTCAGGTGAGCGGTGCCGCGCAGAGCGTTCCTGGCGCCGCGACTGGGGCCACCCCAGGCCACCACCCACTATCGATCCTACTCCGGAAGATCGCGCGTGTCTGTGACCGAAGCGAGACGAAAGCGCGCCGGGCTCAAAGGCCGAGCCGCTCGAGCATCCGCTCATCCCGTCGCCACTTCGGCCGCACCTTGACGACCAGCTCCAGGAATACGGGCTGCCCGAGCAGCGCCTCGATCTCCGGGCGCGCACGCGTCCCGATCTCGCGCACCATCGCGCCACCCTTGCCGACGAGGATTTGCTTCTGCGAGTCGGTCTCGACGTAGACCGCGACTCGGACGACCTTGCCCTCGAGCTCCTCCACCTGCGCCGTGACCGAGTGAGGCACCTCGTCCCGAGTCAGCTGAATCGCCTTCTCGCGCACGAGCTCGGCGATCTGCTCCTCGACCGAGAGATCCGTGCGCTGATCGGGCGGAAAGTAGGCGGGGCCATCCGGCAACAGCGCGACCAACTCGTCCCGCAGCCCCTCCACGCCGTCCCCGGTCTTCGCACTCACAGGATGCAGCGCATGGAAGTCGCCAAGCTGCGATGCGGTCTGCATCTGAGACGCAATGTGGCCCGGCTTGAGCCGATCAACCTTGTTGACGGCAATCACCACCGGCACGCCGAGCTCGAAGACCCGCTTGGCGATGAAGCGGTCGCCGGAGCCGATCCGGTCCCGCGCATCGAGGACGAAGAGCACCGCGTCGACGTCCTCGAAGGAGGAGTCGACCGTCCGCTGCATGTGCTCCGTCAGGGGGTCGCGAGGTCGCTGAAACCCGGGGAGATCTGCGAGCACGAGCTGAGAATCAGGCCCGTTAACAACGCCGAAGATTCGCCGGCGCGTGGTCTGGGGCTTGTCCGAGGTAATCGCCACCTTCCCACCCGCCAGGGCGTTCACGAGCGTGGACTTGCCCACGTTCGGCCGCCCTGCGACGGCGACAAAACCCGACTTCACAACTCGAACGTGTCGGGCAGGAGCTCCGCCGGGGTCGTCACGGCGACACCGCCACCAGCCTGCCGGTAGATCACACGCTCGATTCCGAACTCGTGGAACCACTGTCGGCAGCCTCCGCAGGGCGAGGCGTTCACGGCCAGCGCCTCGATCTCGCCGGGACGCACGCCGGCTGATGCGGCTGCGGCCAATGCGGTCTTCTCGCCGCAGATGCCCAGCGGATACGCCGCGTTCTCGACATTGACGCCTTCGAAGATCCGGCCGTCCCGGGTCCGAACCGCGGCGCCAACGTGGAATCTCGAGTAGGGCGCGTACGCGTTGGCCGCGGCGGCGTCCGCCCGCTCGAGCAATTCGCGGTCCCCGTCCGTCACGACCAGAAGAGCTGGAAGAGAACGAGCGTCACGAGCGCGCCGAGCACGCCGCCGGAGACGACCTCGACGAAGGAGTGGATGCCGGCCTCGATCCGAGTCTGCGCCACGAGCAACGCCATGATGAACGTCAGCGTCGAGATTAGGAACCAGTGCGCCGAGTCGCCCAGGATGTACGTCGCGGCCATCCACCCCGCGAACGCGATCGCCGAGTGGCCCGACGGCAGGCCACCTCGAAGGGG
>Ga0126304_10000087_pt1 | contig 26477 bp, 26 predicted proteins | sample Plot25_FD_92538 | JGI IMG/M metagenome (GOLD analysis project Ga0126304, IMG submission 92538) | Serpentine soil microbial communities from UC McLaughlin Reserve, CA, USA - Plot25 | ecosystem: Environmental > Terrestrial > Soil > Grasslands | place: USA: UC McLaughlin Reserve, Lake County... | reverse complement strand
TTATAAGAGTCTTATGTGGAGGTAAATTCTCTTCTTTACTCAGTAATAGAAGAAATAGGAAAAGAGAAAATTCAAATCGATCTAACCTCAAACATTCGATTATCCAAAGTGTACATAGATATGATAATCCAAAAATCTGTATCCAAATTACATACATTCCCTGACGAGGAAACGTTAGGCCTATTATGCGAGTCATTACTGCACTTCTTTCTTACTATTTGTACGCTGCCTTCTGAAAGGAAAATAAAGATTAATAATTTTACCATACTTGACCTTGTTATACCTAATCTACGAAATTTAAAAAAGTATCCTAATAGATCGCTTATAATTCAGGTGATAAAAAATAAAAATGAATTGAACAGAATCAAACAAGTAGATGCTCTGCAACCCTATAAGAACAATATCTGGATCATCTCTGCCAGCCCATTTCAACAAAAATACAGAAATTACACCTTATATCGAGGAGCGAAATTGTATAATTTTTCAGACATCCTGTTAGATATATATTTATTTTTAAAAGATGCCGGAGATAGGAGTTTTACCTTTTTACCTTCCTGATATTGTATCTATATTTACACTTTTTTTAATCGATGATCCTATAGTTTTATACGTTAAATTCTTAAGTCTAGGAATTACACACAAAACACGTACATTGCTCAGTTCCTGAATCACTGGCCCCAAGTTCTTCTCTACGATTCCAGGTCTCTGTGGCATTCCATTGATAATAATGCCCTGTATGCTCAAGTCATAATCTCTGCAAATTTTTATCGTAAGAAGTATATGATTAAGGGTACCTAGCTTAGACCTAGCAACAATGATAGTTGGCAACTTCAAATCTCTTGCGAGGTCAGCAACATATGCTTCGCTTGTCAATGGCACCATAATTCCTCCTACTCCTTCGACAATCATGAAGTCATGCTTTGAGGCAAGTTTATGGAATGCCTTTACAGCATCTGCTATACTCGGTGTACTCTGATTTAGTATTCGAGCAGCCACTAGGGGTGCTGCTGGCATCATATAAAAAAAAGGATTTATTTCTTGATCTGAGTCATGTACTTGAGCTGCCTTAGCCAAGGTCGCAGCGTCAGTTGATTTATATCTTTTTGAAAAGATTTTTTGAGCAGTGGCAAAGGGTTTCATCACACCGACATCTATTCCCTTCCTTCGCATTAGCCATGCCAATGCTGCTGCAATCATTGTTTTTCCTACATTTGTATCTGTTCCCGTTATAAATATACCAGCCATACAAATAATACTAGATTGACCATTATAGCATTTAATTGAAATTAGATGACGCTGATAAGAAATTTGTCTGGCACCCTTATACGCAGATGAAGGATTGGAGGAACTGCAATAACAAAGTAATCGTCCATGGAAAAGGCTTTCACCTTATCGATGAGAGCGGCAAGAAGTATCTGGATGGAATAGCAAGTATGTGGTGTAATGTTTGGGGCCACGGTAAAAATGAAGTGGTGGACAAAATGACACAACAGCTCCAAAATCTTCAACACTCTACACTATTTGGATTGGCTAATGCTCCTTCCATTGAACTGGCAAAAAAAATCTTGAAAATGGCAAAAGGAATGGATAAAGTATTCTATTCTGACAATGGTTCGACCGCTATTGAGGTTGCTATGAAAATGGCGCTACAATACTGGAGTAACAAAGGCAAGTATGAAAAAAAGAATTTTATTTCATTAGAGCATGCATATCATGGCGATACGGTTGGAACTATGTCAGTAGGATATATCGCAAAATTCTTTGCACCATATAAACCTCTTTTATTTAAGTCATACAAAGTTCCTAGTCCTTTTTTCTATGAAAGTCAATATAAGAATCGTTCAGACTTTGAACAAGATTGTCTTGAAAAGACAGAAAATCTTCTCAAGCGACATGCGTCGAAATGTTCCGCTCTTGTGATGGAAAGCGGAGCCCAGATAGCAGGAGGAGTAATTATTTATCCTGACGGTTATCAAAAAAAGATTTCTGAACTTTGTAAAAAATACGATGTTCTATTAATTCTAGATGAAATTGCGACCGGGTTCGGAAGATTAGGAAATATGGCAGAATATATCTCACAAAGATCGATTCCCGATATTGCATGTTTTGGGAAAGCGCTGACTGCAGGTTATTTTCCTCTTGCTGTCACTTTAACATCTGAAAGAATCTTCGATCAGTTTCTTGGAGAATATTTTCAAAATAAACAACTATTTCACGGACATACTTTTACTGGACATCCTGTTGGCTGCGCTGCTGCACTAGAGAATATCATTCTATATAAAAAATGCAATCTAATTCAGCATATTAAGGCAAATGGCAAATATCTAAAAAAACGCCTACGTGAATTCGAAAAATTCTCTATAGTTGCTGATATTCGGTATAAGGGGCTCCTAGCTGGTATTGAGTTAGCAAAAAATGGTAAGCCTATTCAAATCCTCAAGGATAAGACTAATGTTAACTATTTTGTCATGAATGAGTCATTAAAGATGGGTGTCTTCTTGAGAGCTTTGGGAAATATAATGATTGTCATTCCACCTTTAGCGATTGACAGAAACGATCTAAGAATACTGCTAGATACCCAATTCAAATTATTGCAGAAAATAGAAGAAAGAGTTTGATCAAGTTTTGAAAGCTAATTGACGAAGTTCTTTGTATAATGTTGCCTTTGAAATACCAAGACTTTTCGCTATTTTTGAGCGAGGCTGATTTTCTACGAGTAATTTGATTAAATTATCCTTATCCAATTTTTTTCGCGGCCTTCCGATGCCTTTGCCTCCCTCCTTTGCTCGTGCCATTCCGTCTTTTGTTCGCTGTACTAACATCTCTCGTTCTCTTTCTGCAACCCACGTGAGTATACCGATCATTAATTTTCTGATACTTGGCTCTGTAGTTTGCAGAAAAGATTCTCTTGGAGAACATGAAATAAGGGGTGCATACTCTTCAATTGTTTTTACTGCATCAAGTGTATCCCAAAAAGTCCTACCTACACGTGAAAGCTCATATACCAAGACGGCGTCGACAGCTGCAGTCTTCACAAGCTCCAATAGATCTCTGAAACCATAACGATCGATAGCTGGAATCTTCCCACTGATCGCTGAGTCTTCAAAGAAGTCTAGAATTTGGTAATTATGTTCATATGACCATTTTTGCAAAGCCATTTTTTGGTTAAGCACTGTTTGTTCTTCAGTGCTTACTCGTAAATATGCTAAAGCATACTTCACGTTATATCAAAGCATTGGGACGTATAACTGTGACATTGTCAAGAATTTATGATAAAGCGTTCAAAAAGGGTATTGGCAATTAAATAATCTGTTTTGCGTTCAAACCTCTAAATTATAGGTAAAAAAAAGGTACTATTTTTTAGACGGTCCAAATATGGGTCGTTTTTTAAACCCTCTGTCAGAGTAAAGATAACTACGAAAATCGTTATAATGACTATTTTCAGAGCATGATGAATATATTACTTCCTTTTGTTCTGTTTATTTTAGCTTAGTATCGGTAATTTATCTCCTAGAGGATTAAAGGGGGGGGTTTTACACCATTTTTTTGGCAATTATTGATAGATCGTTATCTTCAAAAACCTGATATGAATATTTCTAAATTCGAATTTTGAAATCTTGTTCTATTATTTGGATAAGGCCAAAGGTTATTTACCCGTCTATAACATCTTCATTTCAATGTCTGATTCTATGTTCATAAGAGGTATTGCAGAAAGGATATTGAACAAAGGAGAAAATATTACATTTGATGAGTCTAGGCAACTGCTTTCAACAGATGATATTGTGAGTCTATCATATTACGCAAATGCTATTACAAGGAAGTACAACGGAGATAAGGTTGATGTCGAGTCTTTAATAAATGCAAAGTCTGGAGGCTGCTCAGAAGATTGCTCCTTTTGTGCTCAATCAGCTTTCTATGATAGTGGCATTACTAAATATCCGCTTTTACCAAAAGAGCAGATATTAGAAAAGGCAAGGATAGCCAAACAAAACGGATCCTCAAGTTTTTGTCTTGTCTGCGCTTATAAATCTCCTCCAGAGAAGGATTTCTTTCAGATTTGCGAAATAATTCAAACAATCAAGAGTAATATAGACATTGAAGTAAATGTGTCACTTGGATTTATGACTGTTCAAAGGGCTCGTAAGCTGAAGTCGTTGGGTGTAAAGCGTTATAATCATAATTTGGAAACGTCAGAAAGTTATTTTTCTCAGATTTGTCGGACTCATGATTTTCATGACAGATTAAATACCGCAAGAATTGTAAAGGCTGAGGGACTTGAACTGTGTTGTGGAGGTATAATAGGAATGGGCGAATCTTCATTACAGAGACTAGAACTAGCATTTTCGATTGCTTCCCTTCAACCTGATGAGGTTCCATTAAATATTTTAATGCCAAGAGGAGGAACTCCTCTTCAAAATCTACCGTCTCTTCATCCCATGGAGATTGTAAAAACGATTGCCGTCTGGCGTTTTATCATTCCCAAAACGATTCTAAAGATCGCTGGAGGAAGAGAGGTTCACCTAAGGGATAATGAAAGAATCGCTTTAAAGGCCGGTGCAAACGGTATTATCACAGGTGGATATCTAACTACAGCCGGAAACTACTCTGAGAAAGATATTTTGATGATAAGAGAGATTGGCCTCGAGGTATAACTATTTAGAAAAAGAGCTAAATAAGCTTCAAAGGCAAAATATATATCGTACATTAAAATCTGTTAACCTTCACGGTTCTACTGCGACCGTCAATGGTAAAAAAGCAGTTCATTTATGCTCTAATGATTATCTCGGATTGTCACAAAATAAACAGGTTCTAAGAAAAACAATAAAACAACTTAGACAGATATCACAATGTAGTTCACGGCTCATCGCTGGCAATGATCCCAAAATTATAGAACTCGAAGAACAACTGTCGAGACATCGTGGAACGGAGTGTTCCTTAGTATTTCCAACAGGGTACATGGCAAATCTTGGAGCCATCACAGCTCTTGCTGATAAAAATTCAACAATTTTTAGTGACGAATTGAATCATGCAAGCATAATAGATGCTTGCATATCTAGTCGTGCAAAGATTAAAATATTTCGACATAATGACGCTGATTGCCTTGAGAGATTGATGCAAAATTGTGTTAGTAGTAAAAAAATTGTAATAACAGAAGGCGTATTTAGCATAGATGGAGATCTCTCACAGCTACAGAAAATATGCAGTATTGCCAAAAGTAATAACGCCATAACAGTGGTTGATGATGCTCACGGTGACTTTATTCTTGGTTCATTGGATTCTTTTTCTGGAACAACTTCGCATCTAGGTGTAAATAACTTGATAGATATACACATCAGCAGTTTGAGTAAAGCTTTGGGCTGCTTTGGAGGATATGTCGCTACATCGAGAACAATTAGGGAAATATTTATTAACAAATCCCGCCAGTTTATCTATACCTCTGCTTTACCACAGCATCTATGTGTGTCGGCATTATCATCAATTCCTCTCGCTAAAAAGGGTAATTTACAGAAACGTCTATTTTGTAATATTGAGACGTTTTCTAAAGGATTAAAAGAAATCGGCTTTTTAATAGGCAATTCGACTACTCAAATAATTGCTATTATGATTAGAAATGATAAATTAGCCGTAGAATTCTCAGATGAATTACTTAAAAATAATGTTTTTGCTCAACCTATTAGATACCCGACGGTGAAAAAAGGATCGGCATGTCTTAGAATCTCTCTTACTTCATTACATAAAAAGGACCAGCTCTTTCATGCATTAAATGCGTTCGAAAAAACAGGTAAGAAGTACAATATTATTTAATTTCATTTTTTTTAAGACTGACATTTTCTTCACTATACAAAGTATAAGATAGTAGCATTAGATAGTATACATCCAGAATATTTGTTTTGCCTGCATTTTTATGACCTTGAGCATTAATATATTCGAAATCTGTTATAATGGCATGTTTTGTCATGATTTTTGCCATGTACCTAATTTGAATACCTAATTTGAATAATTCTAAATTCAAATAAAAAAACTCAGGAATAGTATTAGGTTATTGTATCCTATGATGGGTGACTATTTGTCAATTATTTCTATTACCTGTTGGCCTACCTTTATGTAAAGGTTTTTAAAAAAATCTAATCATCCTCCGTACAATATGGTTCAAAACGCTGACACTATTAAGGAATATTTGGATTTTGTTGCTATCTTAACCTCCAGCGTTCTTTCGTCTAAGGTTTATACTATGATAAACCAAATTTAAGAAACGATTTATGAACTCTTTTAATGTTATCATTTACGACTTACTAATCGCATCAATTAAGGTGGCCAAGACATCTCTAAGGAATGTCAACAAGGTTCTTCGTACTTTCAATATCCTGTATATGTGATTATTTTAAAGTGGTTTTGCTCAGCTCACTGGAAAGTATCTAATTTTTAATTTTGAAACCTAGTAATGGAGATCCATACTGACTAATTGTTGTTGCTAACTGAATATACTTCTATGTATTTCTAAACTCGAGTTTAGAAATACATTATATAATAATGAGAAGTATCACATTTACATACAAGTGAACGAGTTTATATTTAAAGTAAAATTAACAAAGGAGCAGAGTAAAGAAATGCGTTCATACCTTGAATATCTGACGCCTGAAATGATTCTATTTGGATTAAGGTTTGCATATAGCCGCAACATTGCAATAGCAGGAGGTTATCTGATGCCTGGCAGAAAGAGCATAGTAAAATTAGAAACGCATATGGTAAGTTATGATCAAGCAAGATGGAGATTAAACAATTGGAAAACTATGATTAGGAGTTACAGACAGAAGGGATATAGTTATCCTACAATATCGAGAATAAAAAAGGAAGTTAAAAAAATTGCTGGTGTTAACAGAAAAATTTAGGACGCTATGTTATTATTCTTAATATAGTGATGCCTCACTCTTTTGCGATTCAACAGTACCGCTTGGAAGGTCAGGAAACTTATCCTTCATATTTTGTTCTACTATTGCGCTTGCTTCCTCGATGATCTTCATTGAATCTTCATTTAATCCAGTAGATGCACCTATTTCTGTCGTGGGAATTTGACCTGAATCTGCCATAATGCTACCAAGCAAATCAGAAATCTGTCCAAATGACTGATCTGCTTCAGGCATCATAGATGAAAGCCCTCCCTGTATTCCCTTTATTACAGACATGGCTGGACTCAGCGTTATTACAACATCACCTAATTCTGTAATTGTATTCAATCGTAATTGTATTTGTTCCAAAGCCAATTTAGCGGAGCTTACCATTTTATTCATTTTTCGGATCTGGGAGAGTTCGTTAGATAATATTTTGGCATATTGACTATCATGATTCTGCATCGCATGAACTACGCGTTTGAAAATTAGATGGTCCTTTTCATCCATCTTCGATGATATTGATTCCAATTTTGAAATTTGCATCTGTAACTTTTTCTGTGCTTCTTCTATTCTTGGTTTCAAAGGAGCTTGCGGCTTAATTCCTTCTAAAAATTTATTACTGACACTTTCGCCTTGTGGTTTTATCCACTTATTACCAAATGACATATGATTACATGCCTCCTGAATAAACATTTGTTAATGGAATAAAAGTTACACTGTAACACAGGTCTCTGTCACCGGAGTAACAGTACACAAGGGGTACAGATGAATATCATGAAAGCTACCGCTATTACACTTCACGTGGTTCAACAGGAAAAGATCCACAAGTTCTACAAAAGCTACCTCTCCATTTAAAACAGCAATTACATTTAGGACAGCGAACGGATAAACATTTTTCTTCTTTAGGAGGAGAAAAATACATCCTAAAAATTGAGTAATAATAAAGTTGTTCTTTATCTTTAATGATTACTCCTTCGGATAATGCTTTGGTTGTATTCTGTTTATATGATCCATCATCCAAATTCTTGATAAGGAGATCACGAATGTTTATGACTCCTGCTCCTTGTTCTTGTGCCTGTTTCGGTCTCCATACTATCTCATTGCCTATCTCCTGTTCATAACACTTCCTCAAAATGAATTTGCCCCACCAATCGTTCAGATGTTCTCCTATTAATTTAACAATATCAATAGATTTCGCATAACAAATAAATTTGTTATCTAGGAAAGGCGTCTTTACATTCATTCCAAGATTCCTACCAATTATCCTTGACGAAAAATGCATTGTATCCCAAAGTCGTTGCAATTCAGCTTTTAGCATTTGGATATTAAAGAAATAACGCTTGAGGTAATTATAGCCAGCAAATAATTCATCACCGCCATCTCCAGTCATTATTGTTGAAATTCCTTCTTCTCTTGCCTTGCTTAATCCAGCATACATTACACTCGAATTTCTAATTTCAATAGGATCAAATGTTTTGAAGAGTTTAATAATTTCTTTGATTATATTCAATAATTCAACATTTGTTAAAATTACTTCTGTGTGTTTTTTGCTATATTTTGCAGCCACAGTCCTAGCAAAACTTAGATCCATTGCATCATTTCCGAAAGCAATTGTCCAACTGTATCTTGGATTCACTATGTTTGCGAGAATGCTGCTATCTAAGCCACCTGATAGTAATAATGCATCAGTATAGTTTCTCTTGACGCTCTCAGCTAACTCTGACTTTAGATTATTACAATCATTTTCTTGCAATGTTCTATCATATGGATCATATTATATTTTTGCTTTAATTTCAATTTAGAATCATGAAGATAATTTGTGCATAATACAAAACCATATAATAAAAAAGGCTCTCCATATAACAAGGGGAACAGTTTTTCTTTATATGAATTTTTTAGTTAAAGAATTGAACCATATATACATTCACATATTTCATATTTCGAGTTTAGAAATATTCGAGCAAACTCTATTCTTTATTCTCCGAAATTTATGAAATATGAGATAATATATTGAAGAATGCTATCAAATTTCCTTCGTCTTATAAGAATGGATTCATATGTCTATCGTTATAAAGGGCTATACCGTGGGAAGTTTTTTAAACATCTCATACAACTAGAAGTCTGAATGATAAAAGAAAAGATCAAAGTAAATAATCGCACTTATAGCGTGAATATGAATGAGCAGACTCAAATGTATGCCATGAGACTAAGAAATTTATACCAACAGAGCTACAGTGACGTGGACAGTTTTGATGAAGTTAGTTCAGAAATATCGACAACAGTAAACAACCTTTTAAAACATGCTTTATATCCGGAAGTTAAAGAGGATGACATGGATGGAGTAATACAACAAGTACTGAAGATGTTTGAGAAGTCCTCACAAAGAAAGTAATTTTTACATAGAATAAGAACCTCCTGGTAATGCACTTCATATTTTACAGTTAATCCTATCCAAGATGGTGGTTCTAGTTCAACAACAACTACACTAATTAAGATGAATGCTTGTAATGCTGTTGACTGTCACATCAATTTAATACTCAAAGAAGTTTATAAAAACGTCTAAATAAGAATTGGCAAGAGATGTACAGATGCGCTCGCAGGCTATAAAAAAATGTATCAATTTATCATGTGGTTTGACTTACGAGATCAATAATGATATATACAGGTGTACTTGTGGTTCTCTTCTTGATATAATATACGGTGAGCGTCCGTCAAGGCGTCTTATCGATATCTTTTACGAACGAAGAAACCACGGAGGGAACATCTATAATGAAAGTGGTGTTTGGCGTTTTCGTGACTTAATAAATTTTCCTGCAATTGATATCGAAAATTTTGATGAGTGTGCGAGGGTGCTTGTTTCGTTAGATGGTGCAGAAGGAAGGTTATCAAGACCTTATCAAATGAGCAAGGTGGCCGATTATGCAGATATGAAACACAATTGTTTTCTGTTGCAACCAGAAGGATATAATCCGAGCGGATCTTTCAAAGATAATGGCATGTCAACAGCTGTTACTCATGCCAAAATGTTGAAAGTCAAAAAATTAATTTGTGCCTCTACTGGTAATACATCTGCTTCTGCAGCCATGTATGCGGCAAATGAAAACATGGAATGTGATGTCTATATTCCAAAGGGAGAAGTTGCTCCTGGAAAATTGGGTCAGGCATTTCAATTCGGAGCTCAAGTAATTCAAGTTGAGGGCAATTTTGATGATGCTTTGTCTAGCTCTTTAAAAAACGCAAAAGAATTTTCAGGATATACGGTTAATTCTGTCAATCCATTTCGTCTTGAAGGACAAAAGACAATTGTTTATAGAGTAATGGAATATCTAAATTGGAATCCTCCTGATTGGATCGTTTATCCTGGTGGAGCGCTAGGTAATACCTCTAGTTGTGGTAAGGCCTTTATGGAACTGTACCAGTGGCGTTGGATCAAAAAGATCCCTCATATTGCAGTAGTAAATTCTGAAGGTGCAAACACGTTCTATGAGCTCATAAACGGTATTTTTGAAAACAAGAAGCTTAATTGGAATAATGGAAAGCCTGACTTGGAGATGATTGAACGGTATTACGCTATCAAACAGAAGGAAGGTGTTTTTCCAAAAACTCAGGCTACTGCAATTCAGATTGGAAAGCCTGCCAATATTGTGAAAGCATTACGAGCCATTGATTTTACTAAAGGCGTGGTTATCCAAGTCAATGATAAAGAAATGAGTGACGGAATGTCAGTTGTTGGATTGAATGGCTTTGATTGTGAAATGGCATCTGGTGCTGTTCCGGCGGGCGTCCGCAAGCTCCGAAATGAAGGTATTATTAAAAAAGACGATATCGTTGTTGGTATACTTACTGGAAGACAGAAAGATCCTCGGTTATTAGTAACTTATCATACAAACACTAACAATATGTTTTCAAGGCCTCCAAAGAATAACTGATAGGAATAAACTTTATTTAATACTATCAAAATTTGCTCGTTAGTTTATATATCATTATCACTAATATGGAAAATAATAATTCTTAGTATTTAAATATACTAATATATACTGCCTATATTTATAAAAGAATTGCAATTATTGTTTTAAATGAACGAAAATAATAACGTGTTTGTGGTTATTTGCAGAATTAAGAAAAAATGTCAAAAATGTTTCTGGTTCTGTCGGTAATTGTAGGCATATATATGATAAGATGTTGAGTTAGCGTTTTTAAATTTTAAAAGACATGATTCTAAGAATTATATCAATGTTGATATAGAGTAAGCAATAGTTAGCTCAGATAGCTGCTAAAAAATAGGTAAATTCATTGAGATAGAGACCTTTTTATTAAAAAATGTCCCCCTAATTACATCCACTAATTTACATCAGATTACGAACAGTCATCTCTATCCGACTCAAGATTCTTCTTCATTATGCAAATAATAGCAATGTCATTTACATTAGTACCTGTACTTCCACTAATTAAGGATGAATTTATTTTTTTTAAAGCAGTGTAGCTATCGTGGTTTTTTAGGTATTTTTTTAGATTAATATTCATTTTTTGAATTAAATATAGAGTTTTTGGAGTCAGGAAACCACCTGCTGCCATTGAATTACCATCTATTCCATCGGTTCCCATAGAGACTATAGTAATATCATCTCTATCCTCAAACCGGCACTTCATTGCTGCTGATAAAATTGCTTCTTGATTTCTTCCTCCTTTACCGTTCTCTCTTCTCTTATTTAATTTCACAGTTGTTTCGCCTCCAAGTACAAAAGCAATTGGAAGCGAAGAAATGGCAAAATCTGTCGTTAATCTTCCAAGCAATTTTCCGAAATCTATTGCCTGACCATTAAAAGAGGAGCCAAGATGTATTACTTGGATATTATTTTTTCTTAGGGATTCAACGGCTTTGTTGCATGCTAGTGTATTATTACCTATTAAAAAATTATATACATTATCGAAGATAGAGTTTCCGGGTTTTGGAGTATCGTCGATAGACCCTTCTAGACCCTTCTTTATTATCGTAAATATCGGTGATCTTTCTAAAGTTTTATTACCAAATATATGATATTTCTGTAGTATGAATGCCGCGTCCTTAAAGGTGGAATTGTCAGGTACTGTCGGGCCCGAGGCAATTGTCGCTATATTGTCTCCTATGACATCGGATAAGATTAAAGAAAATATCGTGCATCCTCTTTTGACAAATCTTACTAGCTGCCCTCCCTTGATCAATGATAGATGTTTACGAACAATATTAATTTCGTCAATGGAAGCTCCAGAAGCTAACATTTTACATGTAATTTTTTTCTTATCCTCTAATTTGAGACCGCCAACTGGAAACGGCATAAGTGCAGATCCCCCTCCAGAAATTAGCACAAAAACCAAATCCGATTTATGCGTTTTTTTCAGAATATTAATGATTTTTTTTGTACCTTCAATGCCTGCTTCGTCAGGTATAGGATGGTTGGCTTCGGTTATGTATATAGAATCAAGATGAGTCTTGTTACCATAGGGAACATTTATTGCTCCATGAGTAATTTTTCCTTTTAAAATATGACAAAGAGCTTTTGCCATTTTAGCTGTTCCTTTTCCTGCCCCAACTACAATAATGGATTTGAAATTATCTATGTCTAATTCAGCTTTATTACCTCTGATATCTGATATTGATAGCTTGGAATCCCTTAGTTTTAAGGCTCTTCTTATAAGAATTTCAGGCTGCACAGCCATGATCGCTGACTCTAAGGCACCGAGTGCATACTTCAATGAATGGTATTCACGATGTCTTCTTTCTAATGACATCCGATTTGTAATGATTGCCAATAATGTCGTACTGATACATAAATATAATTAATTCTTAACATGACTTACCGGAATAAAATTACTAGATTAATAGCCATTTGCAAACGCGACAATAAAGAGGATTCCTAATATAAGAATGATAAAATGAACATATACATTTGTTTATGCTTGGCACGTTCAAAGTTATTTTTTAATTACCTAACAATACATATGTGGATTAAAGATGTTTTACCTAACAATACATATGTGGATTAAAGATGTTGTTGCTATAGCCAATAATCCGTTGTTATTTTACTATGGCATATAAAACTGTCTGTTTCTAATCCTAAGTACAGTTTGTTAGCTATAAAAAATTCTGAAGAAATTCCTTGATTACCACTTTATTTATTTGTCAAGGCAATAGTATGAAAATTTTTAAATAATTTTGGGTAGCAAATATTGACTTTTAATAAATTTGCAATATTATTTAGAAAGGACAAAGGAAAAATGTTAATTACTTTAAAAAATGCATAATATATTTTACTTTCCTTCCTACAGAAGAACTTTTTTTTATTAATATTAAACATATTTAACTAATCTTCCTATGACAATCTTAATCTTATCTTAGAGAAATTATATGTTATTCTTTAGTGATATATATGGTCGCGGATCTCAGGCTCAAGGGGATGGTCGGAAAAAGAGGGTTAATGTTTGTCACTTATTACGGAAAATCTCGTGCCTTTATAGCGAATTACAGCTCCTGGCAAGAATATCATAATGAAGGTAGAATCGCAGAGATAGCCTCTTCTTTGATAAGTCATGAAGCATTGCATCTTGTGTTAAACAAATTCTCTTTATTGGCTTCCGCAAAACTTGATAATCTATTCGGCAGATCAAACACATGGGAAAACTATCCGCATGGATTAGGCGACCTAGATAGAGTTAATGCAACCGTTCCACCTAACTACAAAAGTGGGCAGAGAATACACCAGAATACGAAAAGGAGATGTAATAGACATTGATCTCGAGACAATACATAAATTATATGTAAAAATAATTCTATATCTGATGTTTAGATTATTTACACCTCAGGATGCAAACAAGATTCTGCCCGACATTATACGCCGTTTTAATACTATTTTAACACAGAAGAAACACATAGTCGAATTGCAAGATGAATTGCAGAGATTAGTTGAATCAGGTTCATCCTTTGAGCCATTCATTAAAAAGAAACAAACTCTAAATGTTGCCGTTTCTAATCTTTATAAAGCAATCGAACAGTTGGAAAATACTGGAGTAATGATAAAAAGTGTTGATGAAGGATTACTAGATTTTCCTTCAATGAGATTTGATGAGGAAGTATGGCTGTGTTGGAAAGCTGGAGAGACTGAAGTCAAATTCTGGCATTCAAAACAGGAAGGCTTCATGGGAAGAAAACCTTTAGCGCCCAAGGGATTTCATATTGGAGAAGATGATCTGGCAGATTTAAGGTAATTTTCATCAGATGATTCCCAGCTCTTACAGTAATTCTGTTTGCTTATATATTGATTTATGGTAGAATTTATGGACTAAAATTCTATATATATATAAAATTCTTCCATATTACTTATGATATAGTGGAAAGTCTTATGTCTATACTTTTATATTCAATATTTAGTCAAAGACATTCTCTCGATTACTTGTAAATGAAATCTGAGCTGAGCTTGAGGAGTTCTTTATTACATGTGAAAAAACAGTCTTTTAATCCATTTCTTTTAGCTATCTTCAGCATGAGGAATTGTGTTAAGAAGATAGACTTTAATACTGCTTCCATGACAGTAAGGTTGTTAAGATCTACATATAGTGACGAATGACTAATTTTATCAAGTCTTTTACTTAAAAGTCGGGCTCTCTTTTTGTCATAGCCACCGTTATCAAATATTATAATAGTGTCTCTCGGTCTGATACTAAATATGGGAGAATGACAGAATTCTTCAACTGTATATGCATACGATTTGGAGCCAAAAATCTCATTGACCTTTAATGCACCATAAATTCCGACAGGAAATAAAAGGCCATCACCAAGAAATATAAAAGACGAGGTATCCATAAAATGCTTCTCTAGCAAGCCATCCGCCTCAACTTTTGCTTGAAAATAAATTTTATCTATATAATTAAGTTCTTTTACATCTGACAGTAAAGAAAGACAGCTCAACATGCATGAAGTAAAACCTATAGTTCCTGATGTTAAAACGCCGGTAGACTTGTAGCTCAGTTTGATAATGTCATCACAATATTTCGCAAGGATGCTTTCTGGTGTTCTGGTTATTGCCGTTGTTCTTATTTTATGCTTTCTCGCAACTTTTGAAGATAATATGTTCGCATTTGTTCTTCCGGAAATGGATGTGATATAGATTTGACGTTTATATGCAATGCAGGGATTTAGGAGAAAATCCATCGGGTTACAACTTATGGCTCTTCTTTTAGAGGCATAATGAGCAATCAAGCCAGCAACAAAAGAATCTCCTGAACCAATAAATAAACAACAGTCAGGGTTAATTTTATTTGGTTGAATCATTTTTGGTAGATCTTGTACTTGATACCCAATTTCTAGTTCCATTGCAGCAATAGAATCCATTATCTTCTCATTCTACAGCCATATTTATTATAATTTCAATAAAATCCGGTTTCTGTTTTAGAGAACTAGGAGAGCACCTTTATCTTGTAAGATAGATATAAAAATTATTATTCACATTATAATATGTTAATACAAGAAGTGTCAACATACTATGACTTATTGGGAATAAAAAAAACTGCCACTCAGGCAGAAATAAAACAATCCTTCCGTAAATTAGCGCTAAGGTATCATCCTGATAAAAATAGGAATTCTGAGGAATCAAAAAAAAAATTTTTGCAGATTGTTGAAGCATATGAAGTCCTCTCTGATGAGATGTCAAGAAAAACTTATGACAATTCGTCAATCTATATCTCATATGGAAGTCTACACAAAAGAGAATGGACCCCCCCTGCCGATTTTGAGTATATCTATAGTTATGAGCAAATTAAGCAAAAATACCGTCGGCATAACTCCATGGGTGGAATGTGGGATATCAGTGAAAATGCGAGTGTAGGAATGTGGAAAGCTACAATTATTTTATTTGGTTCGTTAGGAATAATTGCAATATTTATACTGCTGCTTGGTTAGTGCCCTTCTATGTTTGTTCTATTTTCTTTGTAATCTGGAATCATTATCATATTTCCAATAGCTATAACCAAAAAAAGCTGCCAAGCTGAAGTTGGGAAGAGAAACCAGCAAAAAGGTATATGAATCTAATATGACAGAAAGTATAGTAGCAATAAATCCTGCCAACAAAGAGATAATAAGCAAAATTCCGAGACGTTTCTTATAATTAGTCATTTCTATTTTATTATAGTCATAGTATGAAAAGATTTTCAGTATTTATAGACTTATAATTAAAGAAAAAAAATTTAAACACCAAGAATTTGTTTTAACAAAGCTCTATAGTCCACCTTTTGTTTCGTGCTACCAGAAGAAGGGAGTTCAAAAATCAATGGAATAGGTTTTTTTGCCCGTATCTCTGTAAGCTGACTTCTTATTTCTCTTCCTAAATCGTCGCTTAATAATATTAGGCCAATATCATTGTTGACACCTATTTTATTAATTAAAGTGAGCGCATCTGATGAAGAATCAGCTTTAATTCCTTGTACACCTGCAAGCTGAAAACTAGTAACAAATACTCTACTTCCTATTGCAACTATGCGCATAGCTCTCTAGCTGATTTATTTTGCCATCCTTTTAATCTTTTTGAGGAAGTCTCACATTATGCGTGTTATGTAGAAGTCTGAAAAATGGCTACTTCAGTGATTATTGACAATAGAATTACAGACTATGAAGTATAATCAAATAACTAATTAATAAAAAAGAGAGTATAAACAGAGATGAGTACTATCAGTAATTCCCACAACTCATGCAAGATCGATCTTTCGCTTTTATAGAATAATTTTCATACTGCATTTCTTTATGTAATTTTTTAAATTTCTTCACATTGATATTAGTTCAAAATTGAAATGATTTTATTAGAACTACACGTAAGACACTTAGGACTTTAACTTTTATTGTTCTGTTTTTCAGACATATTCTGTGACAAGTCTAGTATCTTTTAGTTAATATACAATAAGCATTTAATTAACATAACATAGTCTATAAGACTTTGAGTATATCATGAACTATTCCGATCTGTAAGACAGTGTTATTTTCATACCTCCTTTTAAAGACAAAAAAGGCACATAGTAACTGTGAATAATTATTACACCGAAATTGTCCTATCTGTAGCATTATGCTGGTGATATGTCTTTATATTGATATCCAATCCAAAACAGGGCAAATATGGATATTCTCATTTCTTTCTATAGTCGCCAATAATATTATACAACATCAATAGAAAATGTTTTTATTCAGATAAATTGGACTCTTCGCTATAATTAATGAATAATTTTGAAGGCAAATGAAAGCAAAACACCCAAGGATCAAAAAAATTGTCATAAATAAAAATCATCGGAATTAGCCGATAAACTGAATAGGCGTCTGTGGATATCTATTAGCCAATTATGCCAAAAGTTGCATTGTCAATTGCGGGAAGTGATTCAGGTGCAGGAGCAGGAATACAGGCTGATCTTAAGACATTTTCTGCTCTTGGTGTATATGGCTGTACCGCAATTACTGCTATAACTGCCCAAAATACTCGAGAGGTTACCAGCGTATACGACCTCCCTGGCGATATCATCAGAAAACAGATTCAATCTATTATGTCAGATATTCCTCCAGATGCAATAAAAATAGGAATGGTTCACAGAAAGGAAATCATTCAATCTATTCATGATTCATTAATGCATACAAAAATTCCCATCGTATTAGATCCGATTTTTGCAGCGGGAAGCGGATCGAAATTACTCTTAGATAATGCTTTTGAGTCATTTGTCTCTGAACTAGTTCCCATTGCAACTCTAATTACCCCGAACCTAATGGAGGCAGAGAAATTAGCTGGCATCAAAATCAAATCTGAAGGAGATGCGATTAAAGCAGCAAGAAAAATAAGAAAACTAGGTGTAAAGAACATTATAATAAAAGGAGGACATTCAAATGCAAACAAGGTCACAGACATTTTGTTCCACAGAAAAGAGACAGTGCACAAATTATCTAATACTAGAATAGCTGTTAAGGAATCTCATGGTTCTGGGTGTAACTTTTCAGCTAGTATCACAGCCCTTTTAGCAAGGGGTTTCCAACTGGTTGATGCATGTAAGATTGCAAATCAGTATGTACATAAATCTATTGGAAACGCCTTAAAATTGGGAAAAGGTCTTGTAGTTACCAACCCCATTTCTGATTTGTATGTAGACGCAAGCCGATATCATGTAATAAAAGAGCTACAACTAGCAACCATTGAAATCGAGGCAATGAACGGAATAGCAGAGTTGCTACCTGAGACACAATCTAATATAGCCTACGCTCTACCCGATGCCGTTGATACTTCCGATATTGCTGGAGTAAAAGGTAGAATAGTTAGAATTGGTAAAATTGCTAGACCTGTTTCAAATATAGAATTTGGTGCATCAAGACATGTTGCTTCTGCAGTCCTAGCCTATATGACTATCAATCACTCCATGAGATGCGCTATGAACATAAGATATGATAAAAAATTAGTAAAAATCGCTAAACGTTTATTTGAAATTTCTGAATATCAAAGAACTACGGAACCCATGAGTTTGAAGAAAAAAGAAGGTAAGACAATATTTTGGGGTATTAAGACCGCACTTTTAACTAATCCTGCCGCAGAAATTGTTTATCATAAAGGAGATCTTGGTAAAGAACCCATGATCATGATCTTTGGCACAGAACCGAAGGACGTATTGAATAAAATAAAAAAAATATTGAACAATTATTAAGATGTAATGATTCTACCTTATTCTACCTTATATAGTAGTCATTAAGAATGACGATGAGATATGAAAGCAGTAATCCTTGCTGGCGGTCTGGGAACCAGATTGCAACCATATACTTTTTTCATTCCTAAACCTATGTTGCCTATAGGAAATAAGCCACTTCTTGAGCACATACTTGAATGGCTAAAACAGAATAATGGTATAGATCAAATAGTTATTTGCGTAAGTTACCTCCACAGAATAATAGAGGACTATTTTGAAGATGGAGGTAGATTTGGCATGAAGGTACAGTATGCTAGATCAGAAAGACCCTTGGCTACAGCAGGACAATTGAAGAGCGCAGAAAAATTGTTAAATGAGACTTTTGTATGTTTGTATGGAGATTCCATCTACGAATTCAATCTTCAAAAGATGATAGATGCGCACAAACAGTCGAAAGCATTGGTTTCGATGGCATTATTATCTTATAAAACAAAACTCAAGTACGGTTTTATAGATGTTGACGGAAAAGAGGATAGAATCATCAGTTGGAGAGAAAAACCTGAGGTTAGTGGTCTGATTAACATTGGCTGTTATGTTATAGAGCCGTCTTTCCTTAACATTATTCCCAACTCAAGTGCATTCGGAATGGACGACGCAGTAAGGAAGGCTCTTGAACAACAGAAAGTCGTAAAAGGATTTAGAATAGGATCATCAGGCTTTGTTGATATAGGTGATAAGAAATCTTATCTTGAGGTATACAAAAAATATGTTAGAAAATTGGGTAAGATATAGGAGAATAATAAGCACACCTCTGCTTGAAATATTTTTTACTTTGAACTTCCAACTACAAGGATATTTTTCGTTGAGACAATGATTCAATATCCTTTTAAAGAAAAGTATAGCCAATGACGACATGATTTTTTTTGGTTATTGATGAAAACATATATAACGGAGAAGGGCTTTATGTCAACAGTCTTATAAGTAATCTAGACCATGATTTTCTTTCCAGAGATTTATTCTTTGATGGAGCCACGGATAAAAGCTTGCGTTGCCATTTTCAAACTCCTTCTTAATGATGCTCACAATATTCCTTGACACGTTTCCAGGCTGTCCATAAATAGGTTTTTTATTCTTTAAATTGAAACCTAAACTGTGATTTTTATCAAACGCTTCTCTAACCATAGAGGTAATCCAAGACGGATTTACAGGCGGAATAAGGATATTGCTCTTTGCTTCAACTATCGTTTCCGGTCTGTCGGTATTTAATCTCACGGTTAATGATAAGACTTCGGGGAAATACATCAGCTCTTCCTGCATAGAGCCAGAGTCAGTCATTTCTGCCCAGCAATGGCCGCTATCGAGAAATTCAATGACGTGTGCGTACTCTCTCCATAATGGGGTAATGATAAACTTATCGGGGAAATCTATAGAAAGATTATATAATTTTTCTTGTAAATTATATGACTTCAGAGCAGAGGCGGTAGCATTGAGCATTACAAGAACGACTTTGTGTTCTGTTTTTTCTATCAGGTTGATAAGTCCGTTAATGATAGAAGTGAATCTATGACGGGTAAGATTCTCACGCCTATGTATATCCATTCTTATCCATTGGCCATTCTCTAATTTTGGATAAATATCAAATATACTTTCCGGAGATTTTTGTCTGCGTTTTATGTGGATTGCGTCAACTACTGAATTACCTACCACATAAATTAATTCTTCAGGATATCCTTCCCTAACAAGATTATCTTTATTGAGCTGTGTTGGCGCAAAAAAATATTTTGTTCCTGCGGAACAAATCCATGTATCAATTTGCTCCGGGAATGGTTCTTCTCTTGCTAGAAACCATTCACCTTGAAATTGATCGGCAATGAACTGTTCAATAACACTTTTGGTCGGTTCTTGATGAATTTTTAAATGCTTCATTGCCTGCGGGCTCATTGATCTCAATCCAGCCTCATTCTGTGCTACCTTTTGTCCCATACCAAAAACCCAAGCCAGAGGAGCGATTCCAGCAACCAGGGTATCTCCATGGACGACTGGAAGCAATTGTGAATCTATGCCGAATTGATTCATACAATATCTTCCAAACGATCCAAATTTAAGAATCAATTCGCTCGCTTTCTCCATCAGATCCCCACGAATTTGCAAGTTGCAGCCAACAGTATTTTCTAAATCGAATTCTTTTATACCAAAACCTAACAATTCGTCAAAATGCTGACCAGTATCTATAACAAATACAGGTACTTTCTCTTTTATCGCTTCTACCACAATTGGTGCTTGTTTGTAAAAATCGGGTTTGGTTCCAATGACGATGGATAAGATAGGGCTATTTTGTGATTTAGCCGAACTAAAAATATTATCTAACATCTGCTTTGATATCTTGATTGGGAGCAGATTTCTCGATAAATTGATATCTAATTGATTATGTTTCTCATTCAATGAATTTCGTCTTCTAAATTTTGATAGTTTTTTGATTTTTTGAATAAATAGATGCCTAGAATTGCAACACCCATACCAGCAACTATAAAACTATAAGGAATAATATCTATTCCGCCAACAACGAACTGTTCATTAATTTTCAGAATTAACGTCCATGCAGCAACCATGCCCGCTATCAAAATTATCCCTGTTGTTATCAAAATGATTGCAGCGTGAATGGTACCATAAGATTTCGTAAGTCCAAAAACAGTACCTGATAGAATTAAACTAGGTGCTCCCGATATCGAAATCAATTGGATCATTACTCCTGTTGGATCGACATAAACATCTGGACCGTTACCTTTTGGTCCTACAAGAAAGTTAAAAAATGATAATATTAGTGCTATAAACATAATACACATTCCTAATGATCCAAGGGCGACCCAGGTTTCTAATTTTGGCATTAACTTTCCTTTTGCTAAGTAATCGTGTCGTGCCTAAATAATTCCAACAAGTTCAGCTAACTCTCTTCTACATGAGGAACCTAAAACTTCTGCAGATTTTTCTGGTAGAATATTATTAATGTAAACTCCAAAACCTCGCTCTAATCCTGACCACATATTAAGTTGTGGATAAACTTCTATGTGCCAATGAATCTGACGACTATTCTTTTTTTCTGGAGCCAAATGGAAAACCAGATTGAACGGAGCGTCTTTAAGTGCTTTTGACATTCCTCCTAAAGTGGCGCGCAGCATTAATGCTAGATCGTTTATTTCTTTTTGAGTTATTTTTGAGAATGCAGTAGTATGTCGCTTTGGATATATCCAGAATTCAAACGGATAAGTAGGTGCCCATGGGGAGAAGGAAAGGAAGCTCTCCGTATCTAATATTTGTCTTGGACCACTCGATTCTACAGAAATTATACTGCACGCAGGACAAATTCCATTTTCATTCATATATTTATGAGAAGCGTCCGCTTCTATCTCAATTGTCGGAGGGATGGCAGAGAAAGTTAATACGTTTAAATGAGGATGATCATAAGGGGTTCCTGCCATATGTCCGCTATTGACAAATATACAAACATAAGATACGCTTTTTTGTGTATATAACCATCTAACCCTATCTTGGATAACCAGCAAGACATTTGCCCATTGGTCTACAGATATCTGAGATAATTTCTGATCATGCTTGGGTGAAGCAACAACGACTTGATGATAACCGTAAGCAGGTTCGCTATAGAGAGGCTTATCAGTATAGATTGTAGTAGAATTCTTCGTTACAGCGGGAGTACTGCTTTGGAAGACCCTGACACACCAATCTCCAACCACGTTTTCCTCACTGTCAGACAAACGTTGAAGCATTCCATCTTTTGCAACTAAAGAAATCAAGGCGGGCTCTGTCATATACTCATTGCCTGGACAATAAGGACACCTAGCATCCGAAGATTTTTCATTCGGTATTGTTTCATCTGTGAGTTTGGGAACTATGACGAATTTGTCAAGAACATAATCCTTTCGTAAATAACCCAAATTATTCTCTCTGCCTAAACCTCGGGCAATTTCCTTTAATTAAAGCTTCTGTATTGATTAGTGCTTTTTGACTGACTAAATTGCTCTGATTTAAGTATTGGAGTTCTAAAAACGATTGTAAGAGTAAAAAGTAATAATTTTTTATCTTCATTATTATTTTTACCTGAATTCTTCTTCTAAAAGGCGTCTTTTTCTCGTAATTTGAAATAAATTATCTGTCTTTTTGATTGCTTCTCCTCGGCTACATCCATGAATCATTGATTGAATAAGCATGTAATTCTCAGGAATCACCATCCCCGTTTGATCATCTGAATATAAAATCTTTAGAAGATCGTCCTGAACCTTGAGCACTTCTGTATGAATATGAATCATATTAGTGTCACCATGTTGAAATGCTAATTGGAAAGCTTTTTTTCTGATGTCTGCTGTTCCTTTTGCTGAGTTCAATATGGCTACCCCGAATTCCTTCCTAAATGTCTCGATTACTTCATCCTTAGATGGAGCCTTCCCTTTAAAATGTATTAACATGTGATGTAGATGCATCATCCTAGATGGAACTTTAAAGGAATCTACATAGAGATTAATTGAAGGAATAAAATCTTTGACGTCATCTTGATGGTGAGGATTTTTATCCCACTCAATAGAATCCTTTACTTCTTTTGAATCTTCAAGATCAGCCCATCTTCGGATAAGAGAGACATCGAACCTTCTGATTTCGTCTCCGAAATTTTCTATTAATGGCTGTATAATTCTTCCCATACCAGAAACATTACAGCTCCCTTGAATGACATACTTTCTGCCTACTGCCTTATCATAATTTACTCTGGAATTATGAATCATTTCAGCTACCGATCTGTCACCATGTCTTTCTTCACCACCCTGAAAAATAGCCCTCTTGTTCATCGGCTCATATAGATTTTTTTTATTATCGTATCCAGCACCGTCTTTCGCTGCATCAATAATTAAATCGCTTTCATTAATCGCTTCTGTCAGCGTACCAGCAATATCGTAATTTTTCTCTTTGAACTTGTTTATGATATCTTTAGGAACATAAACATTAAAGCGGTTTTCTAAAGCTTCTTTAGTTTTCTCATCTGCCGTATATTTTCCTATTCCGACAAATTGAATTTCTTTGTCAAGAGAAATCGCGGAGGCAAGGCGACGGCCAATATTTCCATAACCATTAATAAATATCTTAGCCAAATCGATCCCTAAATATGATTGAATTTAAAATATGTTAACCTAATTTTAAGATTTACCGTCATTTAATGTTAAACTATTAGAAACATATTGTTTTACTATAATCTATCTAGTTACTAACCCATATGATCTAAAACTCTTCTTTATTTGTCTGCATTAATTTCGAAAGAAGATTCATGATTAACAAAGCCTACTCTAACGTATCTTTATATAACCTGAAAATCAATGTAACCGCAGTTTATGCAGGAGTTATAAGGTTTGAATTATATTATGTTTTACATATAGTACGAATAGCCTTATAGATTGATGATGGTATTTGAAAATTCTCATTATAGATAATTATGACTCGTTTGTATATAACCTGGCCCAAATCTTGGGAGAGCTGCATACTGAACCTGTGGTAATTCGAAACGATAAGATTACACTTAACTCTATTAATAGAATGGATCCAGATGCTATAGTCATATCACCGGGCCCTGGACACCCATCTGATAGGAAATATTTTGGAGCATGTTCTGACATTATAACTAATTTTGGCTCAAAGATGCCCATTCTTGGAGTATGTCTTGGACACCAAGGAATAGTGGATGCATTTGGCGGAAGAGTAATAAACGCCAAAATATGCATGCATGGAAAAACAAGTTATATTAAATACAATTCGGATCGGCTATTCGAAAATATACATAATCCTTTTAAGGCTACTCGTTACCATTCATTGGTAGTTGATTCAAAAACTATTCCTAATTGTCTTGAGGTGACTGCGTGGGCATTGGATGATGGCGAAATAATGGGAATTAGACACAGACAATACTTGGTTGAAGGAGTACAATTTCATCCAGAATCAGTGTTGACAAAGGAAGGCAAAAAAATACTTTTTAATTTTGTTTCTATTGTAAAGAGATGAGCACTGACTATTTTGATATTCGTCCTGTACTTCGAAAATTAGTTTCAAGATCCGAATTGTCTGAAGAAGAGGTTGATCAAACTGTAAATTCCATTCTTGAAGGTAAACTTTCTGAAGCTGCCATTGCATCCTTCTTAGTCGCTATGTCCATGAAAGGCGAAACATCTCAAGAGATTAGATCTATCCTTCAAACAATCAAGCAACATGCAATAAGAATCTCACCTAAGATAACTGGTCCTCTAGTAGATACCTGTGGTACCGGAGGAGATGCAATAAAGTCATTTAACATCAGCACTGCTGCTGCAATAGTAGCTAGCTCAGCAGGTATGAAGATCGCAAAACATGGAAACCATTCAGTATCAGGATTCTGCGGAAGTGCAGACTTTCTAGATTACATCGGTTTTGACTTGCAATCATCTCCTGAGAAGGTGTGTAGCGCTATAGAAAATGTCGGGATTGGTTTTTTGTATGCTCCTAATTTTCACCCAGCTCTAAGAAGGGTTGCCGCAGCTAGAAATATAATTGGTATAAGGACTGTGTTCAATATTGCTGGCCCTTTAAGTAATCCTTGTACTAATATAACAGGACAGGTCATAGGAGTTTTTGGAACATATTTGTTGGAACCTGTCGCCCACGCTATACAAAATACTGGCTTAAATGATGCTATGGTAGTTCATGCTCATGATGGTCTTGATGAACTTTCTAATACTTGCAAAAATGATATTTTGTGGATTAGTGATAATCAAATAAAGCGAATAATACTTCATCCAAAAATGCTTAATATGCAGGTCGCAAAACAAAGCCAGATTATAGTCAATTCGAAAGAAGAATCACTTCGAGATACTCTCCAAGTTATATTTGGCGTAGCCAGTCAGGAAAAAGAAGACATAGTTGTTTTGAATGCCTCCGCTGCTCTTGTAATTGCAAAGGTTGCTCGGGATTTTCAGGAAGGTGTTGATATTGCAAGATCTTTAATAAAAAATGGAAAGCCTCAGCAAAAATTACGAGAATTAGTTAGATGGTGTGGAAAAGAAGAAAGATTAGAATCAGCAATAAGGAATTTCATACCATAACTGCTCTTCATACATATTGACATCTCCTCTCTATTTTTATTGTGTTCGCACATGATAACAATTTCAGTGATATATATATTTGAATTAGACTAATTGGCATTTTCTTCTTTCGATAATAAAACCGGGTAATATTATATATGAAATCTATTTTATCAATAATCATTTGAAAAGATGTATCAACAACTCAAGAGAAGCTACATAACATAAAAATGGCTAGTCCTATGCTGGCATAATCTGAATAAATGAAGAAATAAAAAATCAGTTCATATTAGAATAGGAGTCAGAATTCACGTCTAGTAGTAGATTACAATTGTGCGGACCCGAGAACCCAACAAAGTTATATGAGCCAGCAAAGAGACGCTGTATGCGCTAGCATCTAGCAAAAGCCCGTTTCTCAACAGCAATAATTATTATCTAATTTTTGAATACCCTTCTAACATCAAGAGCACATATATAACCAAATAAAAATAATATACAACTAGTGGGCTTTTGAATATATTGATTATGATTTACCTTGTAAAGAATACAAGTATTTCTGTTATATATTTATCAGTATACTTTTATGGAATAAAAACCTCACATAATTACGGAAACAATTAATTTGACTACAACAGATGAAAATCCATCTGCTAGAATAGAGAACTTAGGATGGGATGATCTAGTTACTTCAAAGCGTCGCTTATCAGGTCGAGTAAAAGAATTAAGCGAGAAAATAATTGATATTGAGAGGAACAAGTTTCGATCCATAAATAATAATATACACGTCGAAAAGAACAATCTTAATAAT
>Ga0126304_10000086_pt1 | contig 26545 bp, 20 predicted proteins | sample Plot25_FD_92538 | JGI IMG/M metagenome (GOLD analysis project Ga0126304, IMG submission 92538) | Serpentine soil microbial communities from UC McLaughlin Reserve, CA, USA - Plot25 | ecosystem: Environmental > Terrestrial > Soil > Grasslands | place: USA: UC McLaughlin Reserve, Lake County... | reverse complement strand
CCGCTCACCATCTCAATCGAATATCTTTCCGGCATTCAGGATATTATTAGGATCAAAGGCTTTTTTGATGCCTCGCATGAGTTGTAGCTGGGTTTTTTCAAAGACAATATTGAGATAAGATTTCTGAACCAATCCAACACCATGCTCGCCACTAATGGTTCCGCCCAGTTTAAAAACCAATTCAAACAGTGCGCGTATTCCCTGAACAATTTGCGGATCTTCCATGCTATTGACCTTGCCAGGCTTTTTTATTCTTACGTGAAGATTCCCATCGCCTGCATGCCCGTAGCACACTACGTTAAAATCGTGCTGAAGACCGATTTTTTTAACACCCCGGATAAGAGCCGGCAATTCTGCTCTCGGGACAACAGTATCTTCTTCAATCGTGTACCCATTTATCTTAACCGCTTCAGCCACTCTTCTTCTTAGTTTCCATAATTCCGCCTTTTGCTGCGCGTCCTCCGCAAAATATATTTCACCAGCGTCAAAGGCTCCCAACAATCCGGCTATAGATTCCATTTCCTCCATCAGTGTATCCATGTGATTGCCATCGACCTCAATGATAAGATGAGCTTCTGTGTCGTCTGTTATCGGAACGACAGAACTGTCAACAAAAGCGCTGACAATTTTCAACGCCTCGATCTCAATCAACTCCAGAGCACTGGGCGTAAATCCCGCACGAAATATTGCACTAACGGCTTCACCAGCTTTTTCAAGCGATCTGAATGGAACGAGCATCAGCAGCTCAAATTGTGGCAAAGGAATGAGCTTTAACACGATCTTTGTAACTATCGCTAAGGTGCCCTCGCTGCCAACAATCAATTGCGTAAGATTATAGCCGGTTGAATTTTTTAAAACGTTTGATCCTGTCCAGATGATTTCACCGGTGGGCAGTACTACCTGTAGATTTAAAACATAATCACGTACAACTCCATACTTAACAGCTTTTGGACCACCACTGTTCGCAGAAATATTTCCGCCGATAAAGCAGGAACCACGGCTGCTGGGATCCGGTGGATAAAACATCTGCTTTTCCTTTACGGCGTTTTGTAAAACCTCGGTAATGACACCTGGTTCTGTTGTTACCTGTAAGTTGCGTTCATCGATCGAAAGAATAGAATTCATCCGGTCGGTCGAGATCAGCACACCGTTTAAGTGTGGTAACGCTCCCCCGCTTAACCCGGTACCAGCACCCCGGGGAGTAACCGGAATTTTATACTGATTACAGATTTTCATGATGGCACTCACTTCTTCTGCTGTACGAGGCCTCACGACTACGTCGGGCAAAAAAAGCAAATGCTCCGTTTCATCATGCCCGTATTCGGTTAAAGCTTCCTCATCGACAAGAACATATGGTGCTCCAACGATTTTGCTGAACGCTTCGATATGCTCAGCGGATAAATTTCCTGGTTTCACTCTCATTGTCGATGATCATTTAATGCAAAAATCGGATAAAGTACTGAATGGTGAGTGGTCAATGGTGAGTGGTCAATGGTAAGTTGTCAGTTGTGAGTAGTAACTGTAGCTGAAGGTAAGCTCGCAGTCTAATTTATTATTAATTGATTTTTTCAAGTATCTCAACTCAAACCTGCCTCATTTATTATATCAGAACTCACCATTCACCATTGACCACTCACTAGTCACAACTGACAACTCACCACTGACTGCTCACCATTAGGAAATCTTCCGCCATAGCGTTTTTCCTTGCTGGGCCTGGAGAAACCTCTTTAAACGTAGATTTTCTTCGGTTTTTAAATCAGGATCTTCACTAATGAGAAGTTCTGCCATTTCCTTTGCCTTTTCAAGAAGAGCTCTATCGAGCACGATATTCGCAAGTTTGAAATTTAGCATGCCGCTCTGGCGCGTTCCTTCGATATCACCGGGTCCCCGTATGGACAGATCTTTTTCTGCTATTAGAAAACCGTCATTGGTTGCGCACATTGTCTTTAATCTTTCCCGTGCTTCGTTATTCAATTTATTACCGGTAAGCAAAATGCAATAACTTTTTTCACCACCGCGTCCTACTCTACCCCGAAGTTGATGTAACTGTGACAGCCCAAATCTCTCGCCGCTCTCGATAACCATAACTGAAGCATTGGGCACATCCACTCCCACCTCAATAACCGTTGTGGCTACCATAATTTGTGTATCTCCTTCGATGAAACGTTGCATATTCGTTTCCCGGACCTTCGGTGTTTGTTTGCCGTGCACCATGCTCATGAAATACTTTGGCTCTGGAAAATATGCTTTCACATTTTCGTAACCCTTCATGAGGTTTTCATAGTCCATCTTTTGCGATTCTTCAATCAGCGGAAAAATAATATATGCCTGCCGACCATTGCCGATCTCGTCCTTAATAAAATCCATCACCTTAGGTCGCTGAACTTCAGGACGATGAACAGTTATTATTGGTTTCCGGCCGGGCGGCAACTCATCCATAATGCTTGTATCGAGGTCTCCATATGCAGTCATTGCTAATGTCCTTGGTATGGGTGTGGCCGTCATTACAAGCATATGCGGATGGACAACGGCTTTGTCCCATAATCTTGCCCGCTGCGCAACACCAAACCGATGCTGTTCGTCAACAATCGCCAGGCCCAGGTTATTAAATTGAACCTGGTCTTCGATCAGGGCATGCGTTCCAATAATGATATGAAGAGTTCCCTGGCATAATTCCTCAAGGATTGCTTTACGTTCACCTGCCTTCGTTGAACCTGTCAACAAACGGACATTAACAGGTAAACCCGCAAGAAGCCGGCTTACACTTGTAAAATGTTGCCTTACCAGGATTTCAGTTGGGGCCATCAGGCAGCTTTGATAGCCATTATCTGCGGCAAGCAACATCGTTAACAGCGCTACGATCGTTTTACCGCTTCCCACGTCACCCTGGAGAAGACGGTTCATTTGCTTGCCGCTACCGCAATCTTTCCTGATCTCTTTTAAAACTCGTTTCTGTGCGCCCGTTAATTCAAACGGAAGCTTTTCACTATAGAAACGGTTAAATAGTTCGCCGACTTGCTTGAAAACAACACCTTTCGAAAATCGATGCCTTTGTGAACGGATCAACCCTAAGCGAATCTGGGCAATAAAAAATTCCTCGAACTTTAGTCGATCGAGTGATTTTTCATAAGCTTCCTGGCTTGGTGGAAAATGAATATTATGAATAGCCTGAAACCTGGAGACAAAAGACGGCTCTTTCAGCACTGCTTCTGGAATGTTTTCAGGGAGATCTTTTTCACGGATAATGCTAAGTAGATTCTGGGTAAGCTTTCCAATTTGTCTGCCTCCGAGACCGCGAGCCTTTAACTTTTCCGTGCATGGGTACACTGGCTCGAGAAAATTTTTTCCGTCCACCCTTTCCTGTTTCAGGTTTTCTATTTCGGGGTGCGTAATCTGGGGCGACTGTTGGAAGAAACCGGCCTTTCCAAAAACGAGATAGTATTCTCCCACATTGAGTTTCTTTTCGACCCAGCTGATCCCTTGGAACCATACCAATTCTAAAATTCCGGATGAATCTTTCAATTCCGCAACCAATCTTCTTCCCCTGTTTGATCCGATAACCTCAAGGCTCATTAATTTGCCAGCAACCTGCACATAATCGGTTTCGGAACTAATCTCCTTTATCAGAGTAATTTTCGTTTTATCGAGATGGCGGTAAGGAAAATGTTCAAGTAACTGACGGAAAGTATGGATGCCTAATTCTTTTTTCAAAAGTTCGGCTCTTTGCGGCCCGACACCTTTAAGGTATTCAATTGGGTTTGATAGTATGTCGACGGAAGTTGAAATATTTAATTCTTTCAACAAAAATAAGTGAAAGAAGATTGGGTAAAGAGTTATAAAATCTTTGATCAGCTGTTTAATCATCAGTTGAAACTACTTTCAACCGGGCGTGATTTAATTATACGACTATGGTAGGATTATACAACTACAGTCGATGCAACCAATCTTGAATAATGAATGTGCCGACGGATTAAACAGTTTCCTCTTTTTGTAATAGTGCGGTTGGAGTATTTGCAAGGATCCACATATCGTAAGCAAAATTATGTTTGTCGGCATAATTGATATCGAGATGAATTCTCTCTTCGGTGGACATGTTTTTATTCGCCTTCTTACTGATCTGCCAAAGACCAGTGATCCCTGCAGGAGCAAGAAATCGCTTCGCCCACTCATCCGTTGTCAGCGTTTCAGCTTCATATAATGGCAATGGACGATTGCCAACTATGGACATATCGCCTTTCAACACATTGAAGAATTGTGGCAGTTCATCCAAACTCGTGTTTCGTAAGAAACGTCCGACCTTAGTGACCCTTGGGTCATTGGTTACTTTAAAAAACAACGGGCTTTTCTTGTCACAAACCGTATTGTATTGATTTAAGTGGTAGAGATCATTCACTTTAGTGTCTGCTCCCATTATCATCGTTCTGAACTTATAAAATTTAAACACTTTATAACCTCTTCCGACACGGGGAGAACAATAGAATACAGGACCCCTGGATTCCAATTTAATAATGGCCGCGATAATTAAGAACACTGGGGACAACGCGATCACAGCCACCAGGGATACTACGATATCAAACAATTTTTTTCCGAAACTCGCGACCTGTTCTTCTGTTGGCAAGAACTCAAAGATGGCGCTGCTTTTCTCCCGCATCGAAGCCTTTATCTTTTTTAGGAAGCTTATTTTTTTGATGAATTGATGAACATTTTTATCGTTCAAAACAAAAACATCATCAACAAAGCTGCTGTTCTTGAATTGCTGTAAGGCATTCGCAGAAGTATTGCTTCCTTCAATAAGGACAGGAATCGATTGTATTTTGGACTGAAGCTTCAAAAAGAAACTGTTTAGATCCTCAGCGTCGAAAGCGTCTTCTATAATGATAACATCCGGCAAGCTAATTTTCCGGGTAATGAGCATGTCGAGAACATGGGAGCCTTTCTGAAGGTTTTCCGAACAAAATCCTGAATCGAAATTGCCTAAAAGGAGGGAAATGACCTTTTTGTTGTTGCCAATGAAGAAAAATTCCTTTGCCTTAACAGTTTGTTTTCTGGGATCAGCAGGAACTGAATAATATTTGAGTTTTCGTCTTTCCGGTTTTTTCTGAACAGTTCGCATTTCCATAGTAGGTAGGTTTAAGGATTAGGCCTATTGCATTGATGCCTCACTCGATTTTGCAAATATCATACTATCCACAACTTCCAAAAGTTCGAGTGGATTAAATGGCTGGGAGAAGCTCTTAGCAACATTCGTATACTCGGTAGATTTCACAATCATCTCCTCTTCGGATAAATTAGAGAGTACTACAACCGGAATATTACCATAAAGGCCGCTGTTGTGCAGGTTTGAAATCAATTCCCAATTTTCGCAATCCGGCAATTGAGGATCAGCGACAATCAGGTGGGGGATATTTTTCCTCAATAACCATTGCATCGTGGTGCATGCGTCGGAGAAAGAGATGACATTATACTTTTTACTTAAGATCGTTTGCAATAAGAAACGGATAGCCTTACTATCATTAATGACGAGAATAGTCTGTTTCATTAATAAAAAATTAAGTTCGTGAGAAACTTAATTTTTCAAAGGAATATTAATCGATATCTCAATTGATATTGGAGTAACAAATAATGCTTTACTCAAGGGACTTTTGGAGGTAGTTTTTCTTCCTGGGATATGTAGGAAAGATAAGATATTGGGAATCTGCTACTATTCGTTACCAGAGGACTTTCAAAGGATATTCTGACATGAGATCAGAACAGACGGCTAAAGTAAAAACATTATTCCAAATACCAAAAATATTATGCCAGTTTCTGCTTTTTATCTGGTTTACAGACTAAACGGCCCGTTTTTCAGTTTTAAATTATTATTAACGACACGTAAATTAATATTGGTGCCGGCAAACGTTTTGTTTTCTTAATCCGTACTTATAAAGAAACCGAGCTAGATAGCGTATCTATCTCCTTCCCAGCCAACTGCAACAGTAAGATTTGATTTAGAAAACCGTTCTTATTAAGTAATTTGTAAAAAAAGATTTTTTTGGGCAGGAACAATTTAATACTACTTGGCCTCTTACTACTTATAACCCTACAAATTGCAGCACAAAGCAATTTTGAATTTACTGAAAACAAAGGGCAGTGGGATAACCAGATAAAATTTAAGGGCGAGCTTTCAACCGGAGCCTTCTTTCTTCAGAAAAAAGGTTTTACTGTTCTTCTTCATCATCCAAATGACCTCGCTGAACTGATTGGACATAGTCATGTGAATGGACAATCCCAAAATAGAGGTGCCCGTGATGAGTCAAAAGTTACTATATCAGGGGGCAATCCGGACCATGATTCTAAGGTGCTTCGGTCACATTCTTATAGAGTAGAGTTTCTTGGCGCCAATGAAAGTGCACAAATAATTCCCGACAAGGAGCAGTCATACTATTCAAACTATTTCATCGGTAATGATCCTAATAAATGGGTAGGCCATGCGCGTGTGTTCCAGGCGCTTTTGTACAGGAATATCTATCCTAACATCGATGTCAGGTACTATTCGGAAAATGGACGGCTGAAATATGACCTGATTATCCATCCCGGCGGAGATGTGAATAAGATCGCTCTGCAGTACACTGGAGCAGACAAGTTGTCGATACGAAACAAGGATCTGATCGTTAAAACATCCGTCGGAGAGGTAAAGGAAATGTATCCCTACTCGTTCCAGTTCGATAATGTTAAAGGAAGAAAGGAGGTTGAATGTAATTACCAGCTAAGCGGCAATACTGTAAAGTTCGACGTAAAGAACTATTCGAAAGACGCTACTTTGATTATTGATCCGATACTAATATTTTCATCTTTTAGCGGAAGTAGCGTAAACCAGTTTGGCTTTACCGCCACCCCGGCCCCTGACGGAAGTTTTTACTCAGGAGGAACTGTTTTCGGGCCTGGATTTCCCACCACGCCGGGTGCTTACCAATCTTCGTTTCGAGGGGGCTCCGGCCAAAGTGCAGTCGATATTGGGATAATGAAGTTCAATGCTACCGGCACGGCACGTCTTTATGCCACTTATTTGGGTGGATCTGGTAATGACTATCCCCACAGCCTTTTTTCTGACGCCCAGGGAAATCTTGTGGTTATGGGACGTTCGTATTCAGAGGCGACATATCCAGGAAGCGTAGAAGGTCCCGGGGGAGATGCCGATATCGTCGTTACCAAATTTGTAGCAAACGGCACAGCAATCATTGGCTCTCTACGAATTGGTGGAGCAGGTATTGACGGAGTTAACATTGAAGACCAACAGCGATCAGGAAACCATGATGATAATTCACTGCTCCGTAATTACGGGGATGATTCAAGAAGCGAAGTGATATTGGATGGTGCGAACAATATTTATGTCGCCGCTCAATCGTTCTCAAAAGATTTTCCGATGCGAGGTAATGGTTTTGATAAAACGCCGGGGACCGGTCAAGACGGTGTGGTTTTGAAAATTAATCCTACCTGTAGTAGTCTTATTTGGAGCACTTACATCGGCGGTACGGGAAATGATGGCGCTTTTGTACTTGCTCTTAACCCGGTGAATGGAAATTTGTATGTAGCCGGGGCTACTGAAAGTGCGGATATGCCGGGCGATAAGAGTTCAACAATCCAATCAGCTTACTCAGGATCTATTGACGGATACGTGACCATTTTAACTAATGACGGAAGTACTCAAATCAAAACAACCTTTTTAGGAACCACCGCTATTGACGTTGTTTACGGGATACAATTTGATAAGCTGGGTTTCCCATATGTAATGGGAACTACGAGGGGAGCATGGCCAGTTACCGCGAACGCCGTATTTAAAAATCCAAATTCAAAACAGTTTGTTGCCAAATTGCGACCAGATCTTTCCGCATATCTTTATTCTACAGTTTTCGGAAACGGTTCTGCACAGCCAAACATTTCCCCTGTTGCTTTCTTGGTTGACAGATGCGAAAATGTGTACATCTCGGGTTGGGGAGGAAATGGCCAGGGGACGATAAACCTTAGTACAAAATATGATATCGCGAGTTTGGCGGGGCTTCCTACTACCTCTGATGGCATTAAGACTATCACGGATGACATGGACTTTTATTTCATAGTCATCCAAAAAAATGCATCCGCATTGCTTTACGGTAGTTTTTTTGGCCAGGACGGAGGAATCACTGAACACGTTGATGGTGGCACCAGCCGCTACGACCAGCAGGGAGTGATTTACCAGGCTATGTGTGCCAATTGTAGCGGCGGGGCAACTTTCCCTACAACACCGGGGGTTGTTGGCCCGGTTAATGGGTCGTCCACGGGTTGTAACCTTGCCGCCGTCAAAATCGCCTTCAATTTTGCCGGTGTAGCTGCTGGACCGAAAGCCTATTTTAATGGAGTACCAGATAGCAGTGGTTGTGTGCCGTTTCCCCTTATTTTTCGCGATACTGTTCGTAACGCAAAAAGTTATGAGTGGAACTTTGGGGATGGATCCCCGGATGTAGCGACCACAAATTTTGAAACAAACCACACATTTAATGCAGTCGGAAATTACCGGGTAAGGTTGATTGCGATTGACACGAACACCTGTAATGTTAGGGACACTGCATATATCACAATCCGGGTGAGAGCAGATCAGGCGACACTTGACTTTAACGCTGTTAAGTTACCCCCATGCCAGGCGCTCTCTTACAGATTCGACAATCTTTCCGTTGCCCCATCGGGCAAACCATTCACCGGGGCAAGCTTTACATGGAGCTTTGGTGACGGTACTCGTGTTACGGGGGGTGCGGCACCTGTAAACCATACTTATATAGCGCCCGGAACTTATAAGGTGAGATTAATTCTTACAGATACAAACTACTGTAATGCGCCGGACTCGATCGAAAGAGATCTTCGCATTGCACCGTTGGTAGATGCGCAGTTTGACACCCCTCCCGCCGGTTGTGCACCTTACAATGCTCACTTTAATAATACATCTCTGGCAGGACAACAATTCTTTTGGGACTTTGGAGACGGTTCAACATCAACAGCAGTGAATCCGAATCATACTTATGTGAACGTCGGAACATATACGATCAGGATGATCGCTGTTGATTCAGGAACCTGTAACATTACAGATTCTACGCAGAAAACAATTACGGTGAGCTCAAAACCGACGGCTGATTTTTCACACGCACCAGTTCCAGCGGAGGAAAATAAGCCAACGATTTTTACGAATCTGTCTATTGGCGGTGTCAGGTACAAGTGGCTGTTCGGAGACGGAGATTCCACTATCAAAACAACAATGGATACCGTGCGACATCAATATAATGCCACAGGTACCTACCAGGCTTGCCTGATAGTGTTTAATCAGTACGGATGTACCGACACGATTTGTAAGCCTGTAAACGCGACGGTTGTTCCATTACTGGATGTACCCAATGCATTCACCCCAGGCAAGTTTGGACAAAACAGCATTGTCAGAGTGGAAGGGTTCGGCATCGCGCGTATGAGATGGACAATCTATAACAGATGGGGACAAAAAGTTTTTGAATCCGAGGATAGAAGAAACGGCTGGGATGGCATGTTTAAAGGACAGTTACAACCTATGGATGTATATGCTTATACGCTTGATGTAGAATTCTCAGATGGAACCAAAACGAGAAAGACCGGAGACATCACGCTGATACGATAACCGAAGAAATATGGATTGTGATCTGCATGAACGGTGTCTAATAACCAGAACTGCTGTTAACGTGATTACTTGAACAGTAAACCTAATCCAATGGCAGGAATATATATGGAAATACAAAATAGAATGAACAGTGTTGCAGGACTCATGGCTTGTAAAGAAAGTTTTGAAACCAAAACTCGTAGTAAAACCTCTATTAACCGATTTGCTTCAGTTATACTGACCGTATTTTTGTTTCAGCAGAGCTATTCGCAGGATCTTCATTTTTCGCAGTGGTTTAATTCCCCACTTACAACAAATCCTGCGAATACTGGATTTATTCCCGATGCAGATTATCGTCTTGGAGCGAACTATCGAAATCAGTGGTCGAGCATTATGAGCGTTCCTTATAAAACAATGAGCGTTTGGGGCGATGCACAAGTGTTTCGTGACAGAATTGAAAGTGGATGGGTTGGTGTGGGAGGAGCTATCCTAAGGGATGTTGCCGGTTCTGGCCAACTGACCTCTACCAAAGTATATGGTTCACTCGCATATCACCAAATGGTTGCAGAAGCACACCTGTTGTCTGCTGGTTTCAATATGGGTTGGGCAAACAAACGCATATCCACAGCCGATCTAAAATTCCCTGACCAATTTGATGGTAAATTTTTCGATCAAAACCTACCCACCAGCGTTGTAATAGATAATCCCAATATTAATTATTTCGATTTCCAGGCAGGACTTAACTACGCTTATTTCCCTACTGAAGATCTTTATATCAACGGAGGTATTTCTGCTCATCATTTAAACAGGCCAAGAGAATCTTTCTTTTCCACGACGAGTGTGGGAATTGATGATCGGATCTCTCCCCGGTATACAGCTTTTGCCAATGCAAGCATCAAGGTGAGCGATATGGTCATCTTGAATCCGATGGCGTATTTTACCACACAGGCAAAATCTTCCGAGTTGGTAGGTGGCGGTAACTTTCAGTACAATCTTTCAGGCGATGGCGAAACACTTTTAAGCGGCGGGTTGTATTGGCGTCCCGGCGATGCACTTATTCCAATGATAGGATTTGAGTGGAAGAGCATCAAGTTATCGTTTACTTACGATGCAACCAGTTCCCCCCTGAAGAATTACAATAACTCTCGTGGCGCTTACGAGTTTGCTTTGATGTACCATGGCATGTACTCCGAGTACAACGGTAGCAGAAGGCAGTCCTTTTGCCCATCCTTCAGAAATTAAACCGTCTTGCTTCTAACTTTTTATTAATTCGAGCCTTTTGAGCCCAAAAGTAATAATCACTTTCTAGGTTAGAGTCCCACTAAAACATCGCGGGAATAATTTTTGTACTGGCAGATACAGGTAAAAAACTATTTTCAATGAAAAAGTTTATCCCGGTGTTTCTCTGCCTGGCTGCGGCCTATCTATTTGGCTGTACCAAGGAGGATGCTCTTGTTATTGAAAGAAAACATTGGCTCCTGGTAAATAAAAAATGGCAGTTATCCAGTATGTCTATAAAAACCGCAAACGGTAATCTTACAAATCAATATGACTCCCTTCCATCTTTTCGAAAAGACGATTATTTTGTTTTCAAACCTGATTCAACATATGAGTTCAACGATAATACCGACACCATACCGGGTAAAAACTCCAGGATTCTTGACGCGGGCATATGGAAATTAGATCAAAAAGAAACGGTGTTGGAAATGCATAGCGATCTGTTTAATTCCACCTACAATCCTGCGCGGATACTCGAATTGAGCACTTCAAAATTGTCACTGGAAAGAATACATCCCGGCGACGGAAGCGTGACGGTTACCACGTATAAATCATTGTAAGCTCTAGCTACAATTATTCACGATGATGACCAGGAATTGTATTGTAATTTCTGAATGGAGATTTTGTAGTGATTGGAATTCTTAAGGTTTTGCCTTTATCGAGAATGGTTTGGAAACTAAATCTCGAGAGGGAATGATCCCTCGCCTTTTCAAGAACAGGTTTCAGACCCCGGGAAGTATATATGGCACAAAAAGGTTCCGCATAATTTTCCTGGTAAACAAAAAATTCAAAATCCTGCGAATTGTATTGATCAATGAGGTGAGTTAACGTTCGATTATCCATGTCGATAATATCACAAGCCATTAATAATATGTCGTTGTCTGGATACACCTGATGCACACTTAGCAAGCCCTTCAAAGGTCCTTGAATGTCTATATGATCAACAATCAATTCATCTCGAGAAAACAGCATGGTATACGATTCCGATTGCTGTTCATTAATCGAAACTACAACCGGTAGGTTCAGAGAAACTAATTTTTCAGCAATTATTTTTACCCAGGCCTGCCCATCCTTTTCCAAAAGTCCCTTGTCTGATCCCATCCGCTTGCTTTCGCCGCCGCAAAGTATTACACCTAAAAGTTTGTCTAAATGCTTTCTCATAATCTCATTACTCATTGTCTATCTGCATGCCCAAGGCTTTTCCCGGGATTGATCTTATCTCTGACCAATTGTTTAAGCTTCTTGATTTCAGGAAAATGACCTGATTCTTTCCGATTAAAAACAATTTCATCATTTATATAAATAAAGTATGCACCGCCAGTTTCACTGGGCTGTAATGTAACACTTCGTAAATCATCATTGAATGTAGTGAGCAGTTCCTGCGCCATGTAAGCGGCTTTCAATAGCCATCCACACTTCGGACAATATTCGATCGTTACAGTAGGCTTCATTAGTAATTTAAAAATCTGAGGATTTGAAGATTTGAAAATGCTATAGGGTTGGAATTGAACTATCTTGCAACTTCAACTCAGAACTCAGAACTCAGAACTCAGAACTCAGAACTCAGAACTCAGAACTCAGAACTCAGAACTCAGAACTCAGAACTCAGAACTCAGAACTCACAATTACAATTTCCTCCCCATTCCTTCGTGCCATCGGTGAAGTATTCGCATTTCCATATCGGCACCTCGTGTTTTATTTTATCGATGATAAACCGGTTTGCTGCATAAGCTTCTCTCCGGTGAGCAGAGCTGGTGATAACTACAACGGCGCTTTCACCTACCTCAACTTTTCCAATTCTATGTTGTGCTACAGCAATGTTCAGAGACCATTTTGCTTTCGCCTCATCAAGAACAGAATTGATCATTTTTGAGGCCATCGAAACGTGTGCCTCATATTCCAGATACGCTACACGTTTGCCCGAGTTATTATCCCGTACTTCGCCGCTAAACAATACCACAGCTCCGGCTTTAGGATGATGCGCCTGACTTAATAATGCTGCAGGATTAAGTGAGTCGGACGAAATATAAATTAGTTCATCCGCCACTACTGGGTGGGATGATTGCGATGGTGTCATTTGCTTTCAGTTTATAATTCATGTCGACGAATTCCTCGTGTACTGCAAAACGGCAATTGTTTAAGATATTTTCCGCTTCAGGTTTTGAAAGAATTAAAGAACGGCGCAGTTCGACTAACGTTTTTATACTTCCATCGGCTTCAAATTCGTTATCAAAAAAATCTTTCAACGCAGCGAAAACCTGTATTCTCATAAAAATTCATTTGATTTTTAACCGCCGATATTCAGCATACTCAATTCACTCCCCATAAATCGTACCGGTTGCTTTTGGAAGAGTGCTTCCTGTAATTTTTCTGATAATTCGATCTCGTCTTTTATATCGGAGATTGAGATAGGATGGTTATTGCTAAGACATCCATAGATATTTCCTTCGCTATCTAGTCTCAGGCGGTTACAGTCATGGCAAAACGGTTCGCTTTCATTGGCAATAATTCCAAAGACATTTCCCTGTTCGGTTCTCCAATAACTTGATGTCGCTGAGTTTTTGCGGGGCAGTTCGTCAAATACATATCGTTCACTTATCGTGTCCAGAATGTGCTGACGGGTAAACAGGTATTTTTTTGAGCTATGATAAAGATGTCCCATAGCCATCACTTCCAGGAAACGAATCGTGATATTTTGTTCGAAGGCATATTCAAGCAAGGGTATCAATTGAGATTCATTGATCCCCTTCATTATAACGGAGTTGATTTTTACATCAAGGCCAACCTCAATGGCGGCCTTGATGCCACTTATGATGCGTTGTACATTGTTTCTCTTACTGATTAAAAAGAAAACATTCTCATCTATGGCATCAAGTGATACGTTTATAGATCTCATACCTGCCTGCTTCATCGGCTTTGCCCATCTCTCCAGGAGGAAACCGTTCGTGGTTAACTTTATTTCAGTGACACCAATTGCGTTTATACCTTCGATAACCTGTACTAAATCGGGATATAATAACGGTTCCCCGCCAGTGAGACGGATTGTCTGAAGTTGTAATACCGAATGAAGCCGGGTTATATGCTCCAACAAATTCTCGACCGGCAATCGCTTTTCTGAACCGCCATGATTTGTCGTTTCGTCATCCATGTTACAGTAAACGCAGCCCAGGTTACATCGGGTCAACAGGCTTACCCGAAGTGTTTTAAAAGTTCTTCCGTATCCATCTACAATTTGTTTCATCACATCAGGAAGATTAGTTTAATACAAGCGATGCTCAGCACGGCTGCCAGCAGATATTGTACAGTGATATTTTTAAAATTCCGACTTCCTAAATACGATCCCAGTATGCCGCCTGCCATCGCTGTTCCCAGCCAAAGGTAGAACGTTGTATTGAATGCTGATGGAAGATTTGAACTCGCTATCAAACCGGACAAAGAATTGCAAACTATGAATAAACTTGAGACTGCTGCCGCCTCCTTTGCATTAGCCCAGGCCATCAGAATAATTACAGGACTCAAAAAGATGCCGCCTCCTATGTTAAGCATGCCGGCTACAAAGCCAATTCCCGCACCTATTAGTAATGCAAGGCCCAAAGGAACCGCCTTCATTTCCTTTTCTGATGAGGGATTAAATCCTAGTAACCTGATAATTGGAAAAATTAAAGCAATACCGAGCAATAGATTATACAATTTGCCTTGTAACGCAACCCGTGAGCCAAGGAATGCAAAGGGAATGCCTGAAACAATAAAAGGCCAGCATAATCTCCACCTGAAATAACCTGCTCTGTAAAATTGCACAAATGCTATCCCGGCAATTACGATATTCAAAATCAGCACGATTGGCTTGTATATAGCCACTGAAATATTAAACAACGACATTATAGCGATATAGCCACTCGCTCCACCATGACCTACCGATGCATATAGGAAAGCGACGATCATCAAGCATAGAGCGACTAACAGAACTACGTTCATCTACACAATTAAAGACATTTTTTCAATCTCGACAAAATCGTCTTTTGGAGAATTACAGGTAGGACATTCATAGCTATTGAGGATATCTGAAAACAAGGTACCGGCAGGTATACTGTTAAATTCATCGCCGTATTCTGAATCATAAATGGTATAGCAATGTTTACACTGAAATATTTTTACCGATGGTGTAGATACATCGTCGCTGATATCTAAGTCTTCCCTGTATGCGTCATGAGTGATCAACTCTTCCTGACTTTGAAGATCATAAAAATATTTACACAACGATACCAGGTATACTCCAAGATTTTCCTTCTCAATATTTTTCCTGAATAGAATTAAATCTTTAGAGTTCGGATTAAAATCCCGTGTGTACAGAATGTCGTATCTGTCCAGGTTCTTTCGTTTATTTGCCGATGCATTAATTTGTTTGCGAATAATCACCGAACCAAATAATCCGGTATTCGGTTGAGTTTTCACGGCGAAGCACAATCCGAACGTTCGAACATCGTCTTTGTCAAATTGCCGGATCAGGTATCGTTTAAGATTTAATCCTTCCTCACACAGATCTTCAATCTGCCAGTTGAGTTCGTTAGATGCATGTCGCACATTGATCCTGTACTTTCCAAGCGCATGATCCCAATACTTTCTATCGCCATGATCGATGCCTTTTACGATGAGTGACTTCCATGGTGTGATATACAATTGTCCAATCTTTGTTCTCAGGCAGATCATGCAGATATCCTTCAGAAATCTTATGTCGAACAACTCATCGCGTCTGTATATTCCAAGCCAGCTTTTATTTTCATACCGGTTAAAACCTTCATAGTACGGCAAGGTGAATTCTGGCAAACGTAGCTCTTCTGCGACCTCCGAATACAAAAACTGGTGTTGTAGTTGGACCATTGAGTATAACGCATTTCCATCCGCGGCAGGTTGGTCATAAAACATGCTCTTGCGTTGAAGAATTATTTCCTGGATGGCCTTACTAATGCGTGGTATGTCCTGAGAATATACAAGGCCCTTCCACCTGTATATTACTTTTGTTTTTGGGAAACGGATGTATAAGTACCAGTAGTTTCCGGCTCGGGAAGAGATGAAATTGATATTGCCGGTAAAAAAAGGCACAAAGGTTTGATCGCAGTCTACAATATTAATTTTCAGTGCAGGCTTATAATCGAAACAATCCAGAATGTCTTTATACACACCTTCGCTCAACCAGCCTGCATTTGCAAACACGTTCTCCGTAACATACGAGCTGATAATGTTTGGAAACCGGTCGTTATCCATCTCGAAACAGGGTCCAGATTGCTCAAGCTCCTGGTTAAATTGCTGGATATGTTCATCAGAAACCTTAAAGATCATTTGTTGCCTCGTGCCGAATTGGATTTGCTGTACGCGCGCCTTCTCAGCAGCTGTTACGATTGTATACAAGTCACCGGCCGATACGATGCCCCCAATGAGGTTAATTTTGATTGTATGGTTCTTTCGAATCATTCTGTATTTTTAGTAGCCTCACTAAAAAAAGTATTTGCTCGCAAAGACGCTAAGACGCAAAGGAAGACAAGCTTAAATTGCGACCTTGCAAAAAGATCATTCACTCACGACTCCCCATCCACCGCTGCTCTCCAGTATCCGCTTCACATCCGGTCTGCATGAGCCACAACCTGTACCAGCGCCGGTCATTGCGCATAGATCTTTCAAATTGATGCATCCCTCTTCGATCTTTTTTATCAGGTTATCTGATCCGACATTATTACAACTACAAACGAGTTTTCCAAGAACAGGCTCAGCTTTTTGTCCACTTCGAAGTAATTGGAGACGCTTGTCACTAAGCTCGGTTTTATTAGTTATCAGGTCTTTGAATTCCTGCAACTCTGTTTTATCACCGATCAAAATTGCACCTACCAGTCTGTCCTGGTGAATGATGCATTTCTTATAATATCGCTTCGATCTGTCTATAAAAACGATTTCCTCATAGTTCATATCATCGGGACATTCAGGGATGCCCATACTGCACAAGTCAAATCCATGAATCTTGATAATGTTCATCAATAGGCTTTCCTTATAATAACTTGCGATGTCTCCTTGAATGAAATGCGCAACTACCGCCGCTTGTTGTTCTGCAGCTGCGGTGATTCCGTACAAGAAACCTTTAAACTCTGCAATCTCTCCAAGAGCAAAGATGGAAGGATCATTGGTTTGTAACCTTTCATTTACAATAACTCCACGCTGGCAATTCAAACCACAATCTCTTGCTAACTCAATATTTGGAACAGTTCCAATTGCAATCACAACCCCATCGCATTCGATTTGCCGTCCACTCTTTAACCTTATTCCGCTTAATTTTGCCTGGCCATTGAAGAGCTGCACTTCATCATCATAGTAAATATCGCATCCCTGGTCAACCATCTCTTCATGTAGCAACTGGCTACCCAAAGGATCCAGTTGCCGATCCAGGAATCTTGATATTCGTTGTACGATTGTGATCTTCACATTTACTTCGCGTAACGAAGCGGCGATCTCGAGTCCGAGTAATCCGCCGCCCACAATTACCACATGTGCATTCCTGGGTATGTGATTTTTAAAATTATCGGCATCTGTGCGGCTTCGCATCGTAAATATTCCCGGCAGTTCTGGAACATTTCTCGGAATCGCCGCCCGACTTCCTGTAGCCAGAATCAAAATGTCATAATAAGTAGTTTGTCCTTTTGAATCAATGACGCACTTATTTTTCCGATCGATCTTTTCAATACTGACTCCTTTGTGCAATTTTATATTATATCCGTGTTCCTCTGATTCTTTCATCTTTATCAGCTGATCCCAACTTTTAACACCACTAATATAGTCAGGCAACATCACGCGATTGTAAAAGGGAAAGTTTTCCTTGCTGAATATTACAACTTCGTCTATTTCGTTGATAGCGCGAAACGATTGCACAAAACCAAAAGCGCCAGCTCCTGCACCAACTACGACAATGCGTTGTCTTGGTTTTTTATATTTTTCAACCTTAGCTGCGCAGAACTTAAAATCAGGCTCCTTTGAAACCGGATCTACAAGGTCACTCGTAACATTATTTGCCCTATTTAAATCATTTCCCAATATTTTTCCCCAGTGCATTGGCAGAAACACGACACCTTTTTTAATCGCCGCTGAGATTTTGGCCTTCACTCTAACTTCACCCCGGCGGGATGTAACAACTACCAGTGATTCATCAACAATATTTAGCCGCCTTGCATCCGCAGGATGGATTTCAACAAAGGCGTTGGAAATGTGCTGCATCAATTTATTCACCTTCCCCGTTTTGCTCATCGTATGCCATTGATCACGTATACGGCCTGTAGTGAGGATCAACGGAAAATCCTCATTCGGTTTTTCACTTGTTAAGATATCCGGTACACCATGAATAATTGCTTTTTTTGATGGTGTGTAAAATACCTTATCAGTAAATAATCTTAATGTGCCGCTTCCCTGCTCGCCTGCTTTATACGGCCATTGGACTGTTTTTTTCTTTTTGATGATATCATAGTCCAATCCGGTGATATCTATGTTTGTTCCTCCTGTGAGTGCTGCGTGCTCTTTGTATATGGCGTTGTAATCAGGAAAATTGAAGCCTTTATAACCCATTATTTGTGCGAACCGGTAAATGATCTCTGTATCTGGCAAAGCTTCCCCGGGAGCATCGACTATTTTGTTGAGATAACTGATTCGCCTTTCGCTGTTCGTCATTGTTCCTTCCTTTTCTGCCCATGTCGCCGCAGGCAAAATCACGTCTGCATAAGCCAGGGTCTCTGGCTTATTACTTATATCCTGAACTATTACAAACTTAGCTTTCTTCAGGCCTTCCTCAACTATCTTCGCATTTGGTAAACTTACGAGTGGATTTGTACAAATAATCCAGATCGCTTTTAACCGTCCGTCATGTAGAGCTTCAAACATTTCCGTGGCTGTCAGACCTGGCTTGTCTGAGATGACAGCACCACTCCAAAACTTCTGCACTTCTTCCCGATGCTCAGCATTCGCAAGATTTCGATGTGCCGGAAGTAGATTTGCAAGTCCACCCACCTCACGGCCACCCATGGCATTTGGCTGACCTGTCAATGAAAATGGACCTGACCCCGGTTTACCTATATGACCCGTAATGAGATTGAGATTGATCAAGCTCAGATTCTTATTTACACCAATTGCGCTCTGGTTTAATCCCATTGTCCACATCGTAAGAAATCCCCTGGCGTTACCGATGTATTGTGCTGCCAACAAAATATCATCCTGCTGAATTCCGCATATTTCTGCCGCTTCACGGATAGTTTTTGAAAAAATAATTTCTTTATACTTTTCAAATCCTTCGGTGTGGTGTTTTATGAATTCAACATCAATATCACCGTTTTCGATTAAACATCTTCCAATTGCATGATTAAGCGTGACGTCTGTTCCAGGGTTGATCTGGAGATGAAGATCTGCTATGGAACAGGTGTCCGTTTTACGTGGATCCACAACAATAATCTTGACATGCGGATTTGCGGATTTATGTGCCTCTACTCTTCTCCAAATGATCGGATGACACCATGCCGGATTTGCACCAGTAACAAAGAAACAATCTGCCAATTCAATATCATCATAACAAACAGGAACACTATCTTCCCCTAGCGACGCTTTATATGCTGCTACAGCGCTGCTCATACAAAGACGGGAATTGGTATCAATGTTATTGGTACCAATAAATCCTTTCACCAGTTTATTTATCACATAGTATTCTTCAGTTAAACACTGACCTGAAATGTAAAATGCTACAGAATCAGGTCCGTATTTTTTAATGAAGGTTTTGAAGACAGCAGCAGTTCGTTGCAGAGCATCCTGCCAGTTAACTCTTTGCAGAGGCATATTTTTGTTATAACGCATCTGCGGGTACAGTAGGCGATCAGTTTTATCGTTAACCGTATATTGAAGGTTGATCCCCTTACTGCACAGCATTCCCCGGTTCACGGGATGATCTTTATCGCCCTGGACTGACACGTTCCCTTTCTTATCCTTATGCACAACCACACCACAGCCTACACCGCAATAGCAGCAGGTACTGGTAAAATTTTGTGGATCAACTGCCATGAATATTCTTTCGGGTTTATAACACTATTCTATTTTACTCTTAAGTACTGCAACATAGCGCCAACAAACTTTCATATTGCAATTCTCGTTGACTCGTCACCTCTCACTACCTCGTAACACGTGATATTAATACTTTGTATTTCATTGTCGGATTTACCATTCGCACTTCACGGCTCATACTTTACATTCGTATTTCGTACTTCGTAACTCATACATCTAACATTTCCTCATGCTCTTTGCAAAGCAGATTCCGCCATTACAAATGCTTTTTTCTGTACAGGTCTGAGATGCGCTAATAATACAATGAGTCCTATAGTAACAACGCCTACTCCTATGTACAGGAACGCGGTTGCATAACTGATGGCACTTGATTTGAATAAAAAGCCCACGAGCATTGCCCCTATATTGCCACCTGCGCCGACGATTCCTGCAACACTTCCAATTGCCTCTTTGTTAATGAATGGCACGATCGAGTAAGTGCCACCGTTAGCCATTTTTAGAAATAGGGCAAAAAACAACATGCACGCGATAGCCATGCCAAGGCTTCCTGCCTTCGCAAACAGAACAATTCCAACGCCCTCCAAAACAAGAAATCCTGCCAGCAATAATCCTTTTCCTTTTAGGCCATAGCGTTTTCCAACCTTGTCGCTAAATATCCCGCCCAGCGCACGCGCGAAAATGTTCATAAAGCCAAATATTCCTGCCAGGGCTCCAGCAGCAATGAGAGATGCGTGGTAATGATCGACAAAAAATATCGCTGCAACATTATCAACTGTGATCTCTATTCCGAAACAGGCAGCGTAAGCGATCGTTAATACCCATGTTCTATAATCCTTTAATGCAATTAGAAAGGTTCCTTTCTTCTTTGATTGTTTATCACGTGGAATTTCTTTGTAGTTCCCCGCAGGTGTGTCCTTAGTGTACTTATAATAGACGAACGCCATAACGAAAAGAAGAATTCCGGGTACAATCATGGCGTATCTCCATGAATTTCCTTTATCAATATATCCAAGTGCGACAAATGCTGCAGCAATCAATGGCATTACTAAGTTGGTAACGCCACCGCCAAGATTACCCCACCCTCCCACAACAGCATTTGCAGTACCTACAATATTAGGCGCAAACATCACGGACGTATGAAATTGAGTAATCACAAAAGAGGCACCGATAATGCCTATCGCTAAACGAAACAGTAAGAAGCTTTCGTAACTATTTGCTAACCCTATACCGATGACAGGTATCGCCCCTATTAGTAACAGAATAGTATATGATAAACGTGGACCTAAAGTATCACAAAGATGTCCTATGATTAGTCTGGCAATAATTGTGGCAGAAACTGACGCGATCGTGATATTTCCAACCTGATCCTTTGTAAGATGCAAGGTCTCGCGTACAACCGGCATAAGAGGCGCGATACCGAACCAACCAAAAAAACATATAAAAAAAGTAAACCAGGTTATATGAAATGTTCGCATTTGTATCCCACGGATACTTAGAATTTTTAATTTCTGTAGTGGCTTAGTCATATTCACTGATTAGTGATTTATTGAAGTTTCAGATACCCATTCACAGGGAGTGTTATGCGGTTTTCCTAATATCTTTTATATCATCAATCGAAAATTTGTCTATCAGAAGATTCAATAGCCTGTCATGTATCGTCATATATTCTGAACTATGAATGATATCTTTTTTATTCCGTGGGCGACTCAGAGGAACATCAACAATCTCCTTAATTGTGGCGGCCGGGCCGGTGTTCATCACGACTACCCTGTCTGAGAGAAAAATGGCTTCCTCGATATCATGTGTGACCATGACAATGGTTTTCTCTCTGTTGTCGAGATTCCAGAGCTTCAATAACTCAACATGCATAGAGCTCTTTGTTAATGCGTCCAATGCGCCAAAAGGTTCATCGAGTAAGAGAATGGCTGGATTGATCGCAAAGGCCCTGGCGATAGCAACACGCTGCTTCATTCCGCCAGATAATTGGCCGGGTAATTTGTCTTTGTGATCCCAGAGGTTAACCATCTTCAAATTATCTTCCACGAGTTCCTTTTTTTCTGACCTATTCAAATCATGTAATACGGAATCGATAGCTTCATAGATATTTTTGTATACACTCATCCATGGAAGCAGTGAATAATTTTGAAACACGATGCCTCTGTCCGGGCCGGGTTTCATGACTTTTTTATTGTTCGCATAAACTTCGCCTTGTGTTGGTTTGATCATTCCACTGATAGTACTCATGAGGGTGGATTTGCCACAACCGGAATGTCCGATTAGAGAAATGATTTCACCTTTTTTTACAGTAAGATTAATATCCTTTACTGCCGTATAGATACCTTTTGATGTTTTGAAGCTGACTGAAACATTGGAGATATCAATGCTCGTAGGAGTTTCTAAAACAGGTTTAAGTATGTTGTCTGCAACATCGATAAAAGGAGCAACGACGGACTCGGTATTACTCATATAAAGTCGATTTTAATTAATTAAATGGAATATGTGAACCTCTTTTGCAACTGTGTAAAACACCTATCTAACAGTAATCCAACAACGCCAATAATGATAATGGCTACGAGTATTTTTGCCACGCTTCCTCCGTTAAATCCTTCCTCCCACACAAAATATCCTAAACCCATCCCGCCTGAAAGCATCTCCCCGGCAACAATCACCATCCATGCAACGCCAATTGAAAGTCTTAACCCCGTTACTATATGTGGTAAAGTGAACGGCAACATGATCTTTGTTATATACTTCCAGGTTGAGAAGCCAAAAGCCTTACCCACATTTTTATGATCCTGCGAAATAGATGATGCTCCTACTGCAGTATTGATAACTGTAGGCCATAAAGCGCAAACGAAGATCATGAAGATGCTTGCCTTAGGCGAGTCCTGGAAAATTGCGAGTCCTAAGGGAAACCAGGCCAGGGGTGATACCGGCCGTAATATTTGAACAATCGGATTAAAGATGTTCATCACAGGTTTACTGGATCCCATGATCAGGCCCAGGGGGATCGCTACCAGGCTTCCCAGGCCAAAGCCAATGCCTACACGACTTAAAGAGCTTAACAATTTTGTACCGATGCCTTTATAGTCAGGATCATCTTGAAACGGATTTTGCATCACTTCTTTAAATACGCTTAATGTGTTGGACGGCGATGGAACTTCATTGTTCGTTATCCGTGAAATGAGCTCCCATATTCCTCCCAGCAAAATCATACTACCAAGAAAGTAGAGAACAGATTTCAAAGACTTAAGAGAGAAAATATTATTTATGCTTTCCATTATTTCAGATTTTAAAAAAGTACAAACAATCATTTTTTTGCAGCTGAAACGTATGCAGCCGGATTGTTCGGATCGAACGTTATTGTTTCAAGAGTTGTTTTGAAAGGCTTCATATCATCTGCAGGTACAGCTATTCCCATGCTTTTTGCAACTTCTGCATATAGATCTTCCATGATTAATTTTTCGGCGATCTGCTTATAGTTTGGCGGAGTGACTAAATAACCGAACCTAACGTACTGCGCCAAAAACCAGATTCCGTATGATAACCTGGGAGCATTTACGTTGCCATTGTTATAAAAAAGCATATAATCGTCTTTGTATTTTTGTACCCCGAGATCACAGCCAAGATCCGTAGAACCCATCAGTCTCGCTTCGATCACCTGAACAGGAGCATTTACATAATTTGGCTTACTCAAAAATGCTGCTGCCTTTTTTCGATTAGCCATTACATCTAGCCATTTGCTCGCTTCAATGATGGCTTTCATTACGTTTACGAGGTCGGTCTTATCGGTCTCAGCAAAAGATTTGTTGACTACAAGCGCTTTTTCAGGATGGTTCTTCCAGATATCCTGGCTTGCTATATGCGTGAAGCCGATGTTTTGTGTTGCCGCAACTCCATTCCACGGCTCACCCACACAATAGCCTTCCATATTATCCACGCGCATATTGGCCACCATTTGAGGCGGTGGAATTGTGATTATTCCAACTGATTTGGAATTAATGCCACAGGCAGCCAACCAATTCCTTAACCATATATCATGTGTGCCACCCGGAAAAGTCATTGCAAATGTTACTTCCTTCCTGGCCTGAACATTTTTAACAGCGGCAGCGACTTTTTTGATATCCTTGAATCCAACAAGGCCACAAAAATCTTTCGATAGAGTTATTGCCTGGCCATTGTTATTTAGCACCATGGCAATCTTCATCTCAGAACCAGCTTTGCCCCCGATGCCCATATACACAGAGAATGGCATGGAAAATAAACAGTGTGCACCATCCAATTCACCATTGAGGATCTTATCACGGATAACAGCCCACGAAGCTTCCTTGGTGACCTGGACCTCTACACCATACTTTGCAAATAGACCCAGTTCCTTCGCAATAACCAGCGGAGCACAGTCAGTCAGTGCTATGAAACCGAGTTTTACGATCCGTTTTGGGGAATTTGCGTGTAGTGCGGGATTGAATATTGCAACAAGAAAAAAAGAAAAAACTATAAAAGATGATTTATTAAGTGTGCGTTTCATACTCATAATTTTTAAGGGTGATTCACTGCTTGATAGCAACAGGTTTGGAATAGAAAAAATCGGGTGCTAAACGGATCATTGCATAAAACCAATTTCCCGATCGCCTGTAGGCATCGGCAGAGTTTTCCGTTGTCGCCTGGCCTTTGGCAAAAGGCATGCTGCCTGTAGCCAACATGGTTGCATACCCTAGTTCGATGTTTGTGAACTTGTTCATGTTGTAATTGACTATGAAATCCAGTTCATTTCCCAATTGCTTTTTAATGAAAGAGCCGTCCCCCTTTTTCATATCGGTATTTAAAAAGAAGTTGTGAAAATCGGCCCCAAGAGAAATAGCGTTGCCTGTATACTTTAATTTCAGGTATGGATTGTTAAGCCCGCCAGCGGGTGAACCTGTGCCGGCGTAGAAGTAATCCATATAACCCCAATGCCTGTGTGGAGTTCCGTACAACGGGTCGAATTTTTCATCTTCCAGTGTGGAGGCGTCATTTCCGCTCAATACGTCGTACCCAGGAGTGATGCTAAATTTACCTTTTTGATAAGTTGCGGATGCTGTATAATGAAAGGCCTTTTTCATATTTACTCCGTCACGGTTCTTGCCGGATTGCGCGTAATAGGCCGCCTGTAAAGCAATTTTTCCGAAACCCGATGCATTGCCAATGGTGTGATTTACCATCAGTCCGTACGTGTAACGACGGTTTAATCCGGAGTAGTCGAATACGTCGGAAGGACCCGCAGATACAAAACGTCTTCCGTAGACGTAACCGGTAGATGCGCTACCTACGGAATCTAATTTGTATTTCCCAAAATTATCATTGAAGAAAAGGCCGGAGAATTTAGTCTGGTCAAATTTGCGACTGATATAAAGACTGGTAAAAGTTTTGTAATCCTGAGTAGCACCATTCGTACTTGGAGGATTCATCCACACGGGGCTTCCTGTTTTGATGCTATTAGTGGACGCGTTCCCAGCGCTAGTGAGCGGAAGAAGCCCGGCAGGTGTCGGGACGAGGTATCCCAACGAATTTTTGACATAAGGGGGAACGTTAGCTGGAACGTAAGACGTGGTCGTGATTCCAAAAGCGTCGCTATTTTGGTTATAAGCGAATCCTAAATCTACCTGGTATCCTTTATGCACTGTTTTCAACAATACCATGTCGTGGCGTCGCCCTTGTTGTAACCAATCCAGGTTTCCCAATAATCGTGCATCATCATATATTAATTCCTGGCGCCCGATTTTCAGCGACATCAAGTCAAGCAGGTTAAACTTGATCGTTGTGTCTGCTCTATTTGTAAGTGTCAAATCGGCCCAGCCTTCGTGTAACATTAACTTGTTTCCATCCGCATTTGAAATTGATGAGGCGTCCTGTCCCCATACCCGAACGTCCTGGATAGACACTCCGAATGTTAATCGATCCCACTTGTATCCAAATGAAAGTCGGGTTCTTTGCGAAGTAAAAACAGCAGATTTTGAGCCTTTTAGAACCAGGTTACCTAAGCCGTTGCGAACCTCGGTACGCGGGCGTATCTGACCTGATAAGGAGAACTGGGCCGTTACGCGAAAAGGGATTTGAAGCGAAAAAAACAGCAATACTCCAACAGAAGCAATAAAAGATTTTCTGTACATTGAGTTAGTTTTAAGTTGTTAAAGCGATTTGAAACATTCACCCCGTTATGGACTACGACTCCTGACGGGGCATTTTTATTTAAGCATTATTGTGAAAGGTTTTGGCATGTGAATGAATTTGGTGAGGAAATATTGTTTGCAACATATAAATGACATTAACGCAAAAGTTTTAACACCAGATTTTCTAATGTTAATTATGCAAACAATCGTAGAACGCCGAAAGAAAAACCAGAGTTTCCTGGCGAAGTTTAGGCGGCAAAAGTGAATCGAAAATACTTAATATTAAAAGAAATACTCATTTAATACAAATTTCCCATTTTCAATTTCAATTTTTGCCCTTTGTGTGACCTGCAACATAAATATACGAATATTTCCTTTTAATTTTGGGTTTCATTGCAGCAAAAATCATATT
>Ga0126304_10000084_pt1 | contig 26863 bp, 25 predicted proteins | sample Plot25_FD_92538 | JGI IMG/M metagenome (GOLD analysis project Ga0126304, IMG submission 92538) | Serpentine soil microbial communities from UC McLaughlin Reserve, CA, USA - Plot25 | ecosystem: Environmental > Terrestrial > Soil > Grasslands | place: USA: UC McLaughlin Reserve, Lake County... | reverse complement strand
TCATTGCGCGGCCACGGAGGCGAGTTCGGCGCCGATGCGCTCCACGTCCTGATCGACGGCGAGGGCAGCGAACACGTCTTCGAGCGAGGCGGCATGCACCATCTCGCGCAGCCGCGTCACGGAGTCGTGCGCCACAACATGCCCCTTGTGGAGGATCACGACGTCGTTGCAGATTTTCTCGACCATGTCCATCTCGTGCGAGCTGTAGATGATGGTCTTGCCACGCGCGGCGAGCGTCATGACGAGGCGACGAAGAATCAACGTGAAGGCGACGTCGAGACCGGACGAGGGCTCATCGAGAATGATGATGTCGGGATCGTGGAGCAACGCGGCTGACAGGAGGACTTTCTGCCGCATGCCTTTTGAGAACGCCGACATCGGCGCCTCGGTGTCGTGCTCGAGTCCGAAGAGCTCCAGATATCGGGTGATGCGCTGTGTGAGTGTGCGCTGCTCGATGCCATGCAGCCCGCCGACGAGCTCGAGATATTCGGGCGCCTTCAGATACGCGTAGAGCCGAGGCTCTTCAGGTACGTATCCGACGAGTCGCTGATAGTCGAGCAGTTGTGGCTGGATGTCTTCGCCGTGCCATCTGATCTGGCCACGTGACGGCCGAAGCAATCCGATGAGCATCTTGACCGTGGTGCTCTTGCCAGATCCGTTGGGTCCCAGCAAGCCGACGACCTGGCCCGGCCGAGCCGAGAGGCTGAGCATGCGTACCGCGGCGACTCCACGATAACTCTTGGACACGTCGATTACATCGAGCATGCGTCAGCTCCCGCGCGCGGAGCGCGCCAAAAGACACTGCATGGCGAACCGCTAGTTAGACACCGATTCGATGTGAAAGTTCTGCCTCGCCCTTACACGATTCCGTACAGCGCAAGCACTTCCTGCAGAACCGCGCCCAAGTACAAGCCGCCGAGACCCATGACGATCCGAGGCCAGCGGCCTACGGTCCGAGCAGGGTCGATTACACGTCGCCGTTCAACGACGAGGGCGGCGTGACAGCGGGCACGGATGCGATCGCCACTCGAGGGATCGAGCCGGCCGGAGGGAAGGCGGTCAAGCAGCTGCAGCAGTGGATCGGTCATGGCGTCACTTCTTTCAACACGGGTGTCGCAGGTCGAGTCTCGGCGTCGAGTGCGTTCGCCAACGTCGCCCGCGCGCGATGGAGGCGTTGCCGCAGCGCTTCGGGCGTGATGCCGCAGACGTCGGCCGCATCCGAGTGATCGAGTCCAGCGACACCCACGAGCAAAAGCACCTCGCGCGAGGCTGGTGGCAACGAGGCGAGTACCCGCTCGATGCGCCGCTCGAGTTCGTTGGCCGCGGTCGCCTCAAATGGCGACGACCGGTGGACACTGATGGGCCACAAGGCCATGAGACCAACCGCCGCCGAGTCTTCAATCATCCGAGACCGGACGTAGCTCACATGCAGGTTGCGTGCGACCGTAAAGAGCCAGGGTCCCAGGCGAGTATCAGGGCGCAATCGGCCGGCATGCTTCACCAGTCGTAGCCACGTCTCTTCGAGCAGATCTTCAGCGACGTGATGGCGACGGGTCAGGCGCAGCAAAAAGGTGAACAGCCGGACATTGAAAGCGTCGTAGATGGTATCGAAGGCCGCCTCATCGCCAAGGCCCAGCCGCTCGACCAGGGCCAACTCGGTATCCCGATTCATTGGAGTCATAACGCACGACTCGCCGTCGCGTGACATTCCTGATTCCAGTCACGCAAGCCGGCCAGGCGCGTTATATACCTCAACATGGAAACACTGCGTAACGTCAGCCTGTTTGGTCTGCTGTCGCTCGTGCTCACGTTGACTCCGCTCGTCATGGCGCTCGCGTACGTGGTTCGCCCGAGCGAGCGACGCCTGGCGCTGATGCGCCCGCTGTCGCTGGCCGGGCTCTTTGCGGCACTGACCGGGGCCGCCCTCGGCTTCATCAACGTGCTTCGCTACATTGGCATCAAACGGGAAATCACGATCGAGTTTGCCGCGATCGGGGCCGCGGAATCGATGGTGGCGCTGTTTGTCGGGTTTGCCTCTCTGACTGCGGCGTGGCTGCTGGTTGCGGCTGGAATGGGACGTCAAACCGATTGAGCGGCGGGCCCAAGAGCAAGGGCCGCCCTACGAGCAAGACCTGCCCTACGAACGATTGTCAGCGTAGGCGGGGTCCTGTTTTGTGGACCCGGCGGCGTTCGTCGATCGGAACAGCAGCGCGAAGAGGACGAGAACGGCGGCGGCGCCGGCGGCCGGCACGAGCCAGATACGATCCCACGCGTGGCCGTCAGTCACGCGGAACGCATCGACGACGCGGCCCGAGGACCAGGAGCCGATGAACATGCCGACTCCAAGCGTGACGAACGCAATCAGTCCCTGCGCCGCGGCGCGCAAGTCGGACGGCGCGCGGCTATCGACGTATATCTGGCCGGTGACGAAGAAGAAGTCGTAGCAGATGCCGTGGAGCAGGATGCCCCCGTACAGCATCCATACCTGGGGGCCGGGATTGCCGTACGCGAACAGCACATATCTCGTCGCCCAAGCCGCCATGCCGACGAGCAGCATGTACTTCACGCCAAGACGCTTGAAGAACCATGGCATGACCAGCATGAAGCCGATCTCCGACATCTGGCCTAACGTCATTTTGCCCGCCGCATTGCTCACGCCGATCTCATTGAGAAACGGATTCGCGAATGCGTAATAGAACTGCAGCGGGATGCAGACGAGAAACGAGCCCAGGACGAAGACGGCAAACGAGCGCTCGCGCAGCAGCTGGAGCGCGTCGAGACCGAGCACGTCGCGAAGGGTGGCGCGCCGCGTCCCTTGCGGTGGTGTGTGAGGCAGGACAAGACAGAAGAGTCCCAGCGCGATTGAACCAGCCGCAGCGATTCGCAGGGGAATCGCCGTCGCCTCGAATCCGAGCGTGCCGATGAAGAGCCCGGCCACGATCCAGCCGATCGTCCCAAGCACTCGGATCGACGGAAACTCGCGTTCAGGATTTGTCATCTGCCGGAATGACAACGAGTTGCTGAGGGCCAATGTCGGCATGTAGCACAGTGCGTACGCGAGGAGGACGGCATAGAAGGGTCCGAACCGGGTTTGGGTGGAGGCCAACAGCAGAATCAGCCCGCCGGCAACGTGCAACATCGCGAGAATACGTTCGGTCGCCAGGAATCGATCGGCGATCATACCAACGAAAAACGGCGAGATCATCGCCGCGAGCGCCGTCGTCCCGGCAACGAGGCCAATCTGTTCGCCAGTGAAGCCGAGCGTCTGTCCGAGCCAGGTGCCGAGCGTGACAGACCACGCGCCCCACACGAAGTACTGAAGGAACATCAGTACGGACAGCTTGAGGCGAACGCTCAGCGTCAGCCGACTTCGCTGGCCCGGCGCTTCGGCGGGCGAAGTCATGCGGTGATCTCCGGCCTGGTGTCAACGGTGGTCCAGACACCGCCGCGACGATGGCTGTCGAGAATGGCATCGACGAGACACGCCGCACGGTAGCCGTCTTCGAAAGTGGGGAACGACGGCCGCTCATCAGGCGTAGGGCTGGTCCTTTCCGCCTTCGCCAAGGCTCCGGCGGACCGCCGTAGCTCGCCTTCGCCGAACGGAGGCTGGTCGGACCGGCCAGTGATTCGCGCGTACACGTCCGCGATGACGTTGCGGAACGCGTCACTCCACGCTTCTTGATGGCCGGCCGGCAGGTGCGCATAGCGCCGCGCCTCGGATCCAACCAGCGCCGGGTCTTTCAACAGGACCTGATTCGCCGCATGGCGGCGTCCGATCCACAGCTCGTTCTGGCGCTCCTGGAACCAGCGCAGCGACGCCGTCGCGCCGTTGACCTCGAACCACAGATCGTTCTTGTGACCGGCACAGACCTGGCCGACGGTCACGCAGCCCTTCATGCCGTTGTCGAACCGCACGAGCACCATCGCGAGATCTTCGCTGGTGATCACGACCGGTTCGCGATGGCTCGTGCCACCGCCTGAAAACGCTTCGGTCGCTTGCAGCGGTTTGAGCCTGGTCGAGACGACAGTCGTGAGATCGGCGAGCACGTGCGTGATCCGCTGACCGGTCACGTGCTGAACGAGATCGCCCCAGTGCGTGCCGATATCGCCGATCGCGGAACTGGCCCCGCCCTTCTCCGGCTCGAGTCGCCACGAGAAGTCTGTGGGTTCGAGCAGCCAGTCCTGAAGGTAGCTGCCGTGAACGAAGTGCAGTGCACCCAGGTCGCCGGCGGCGATCATCGACCGCGCCTGCTGGACCAGCGGGTTGCCGCGATAGTTGAAGGTGACCGCATGCACGACGCCAGCGCGTGTCGCGGCGTCGAGCAGGCTGCGGGCCTCGGCAGCAGTCATCGCCAGCGGCTTGTCAGAGACAACGTGTTTGTGATGGGTGAGCGCCGCCATGATCACCGGCGCGTGCAGATAATTGGGCGTCGTGTTGTGCACGACGTGTACGTCCGGATCGCGCGCGAGCGCTTCGTAGCTGCCGTAGGCCTTCGGCACCCCGAGCGCGTCGGCCTTTCGTCGCGCCGATTCCTCAGTACTGCCCGCGACCGCAACGACGTCGACGAAGCCAAGTCGCCGCACCGCATCAATGTGGTGCACGCCGACAAAGCCCGGGCCGACGAGGCCCATGCCGATCCTCGGCCGTGTCATGCGAGTACCTGCTTGGCGTAAGCCAAGCAGGTTTTCACTTCTTCGACCGGACCTGCGGTCCCGCGATGCTCGTACTCCACGTACGCGCGAATCGGCCACTTCTCGCGCTGGAGCAGTTGCAGCACGTCGCGAATCGGTGTGTCGCCTGCTCCCCAGGCCACGTTGTCGCCCTGATCTCTCTTGCGGTCCTTGATATGCAGGTTCGTCACCTCGGCGTGATGTGCCTTGAGAAACGCCACGGCGTCATAGTTCGCCGCGCTGAAGTGCCCGATATCGAGGTTGATCTTGAAGTACTTCGACAGCGTCTGTGCTGCCGCGAAACTCTCGGGAGTGGCAAACTCGTTCGGGTCTTTGGTGTTCGAATGGTTGTGCATCGCGACCACCATGCGATGCTTTTCGGCGAACGGCGCGATCTTCTTCGCGGAGTCGAGCGTTGCTGAGGCCGTGATGATCTCGGCGCCGAGCGCCTTGGCGATCACGAACCCGCGATCGATTTCCTCGTCGCTGAAGCGGACGTCGGGGCTGTAGTTGTAGGCCCAGATGCGAATGCCGGCCGCGTCGAATGTTCTGCGGATTGCCTGGAAATGATCGAGCGGCGTCTCGACGCGCCACCGTCGAAGATCGTCACGCACTTTCTGCCGCTGGTCTGGAGTGACGTTGGCGCCGCGTCCGAATGGCGAGGCGGGCTCAATCTGCGGCGCCCACAGCTCGCATTCGGTGAAGCCGCATTCGGTCATTCCTTTGATGAGTGGTCCGACCATGTCGCCTCCAGCGGAACGGGGCAGGTCGCGCAGGGAGTACGTCTGCACGCCGAGCCGGACTCCACCAATCGTCTGTGCGCGGCTGAGCGTGGGCAGCGCGAGACTCGAGAGCGTCAACAGGCCGAATTCACGACGTGAATACATAAGGCCCTCAGTAGAGCGAGAACGCGTACAACGTGTCGCCAGCCGCGACGAGCACATGCTGTTTGCCGCCGACCAGATACGTCTGCGGCGCATTGCTCACGTTCGCCGCCAGCCGTGAGTGCCAGACTGGCTTGCCGGTGGCCGGATCGAACGCGACGAAGTTGCCGGAGACGTCACCGCCAAACAGCAGTCGTCCTGCCGTGACGAGCAGGCCGGGACCACCGCGTCCGTCCGCGCCAGCCGTGCGGAATTTGTGCTTCCAGACGATCTTGCCCGTCTTGTAATCGATCGCCGAGATAGAGGTGCCGCCGCCTCCGACGCCGACCTCCTCTTTGCCGCCGAGTCCCATCGCGCCGCGCGGATCGAGCTCGGTGAGGTAATACATCGCGTAGTTCTCGGCGGTCGGGACGTAGAGGAGACCGGTGTCTGGGCTGAATGCTGCCGGCGGCCAGTTTGTGGCGCCGCCGTTGGCCGACGAAACGAGTGCGCCACCAACGTGATGATCCTTCGCGGGATCGCGAACCGGCTGGCCTTTGTCATTGAGGCCCTTCGCCCAGTTCACCGTCCCGGAAAATTGACTCGTCACGAGCCGCTCGCCGGTGCGGCGATCGAGCGTGAAGTAGTAGCCGTTGCGGCTCGCCGTCACCACCAGCTTGCGCGGCTTGCCGTCGATGGTGCCGTCAACGAGGACTGGTGTCTGCGCCGAGTCCCAGTCGTGCATCTCGTGCGGCGACGTCTGGAAATACCAGGCCATCTTGCCGGTGTCCACATTCACGGCGACGATCGCGCAGGTGAACAGATTGTCGAGACCTTCGCCGCGCGGCGCCGACATGTACGCCGGTGTCGGGTTGCCGGTCCCGAAGATATAGAGGCGCGTCTCCGGATCGTAGGCGCCCGGCAGCCACGGATGTCCGCCGCCGTTGCGCGCCGCATCGAGATCCTTCCACGTCTCCAGTCCCGGGTCTCCCGCGTTCATCGGTACGCTATAGAACTTCCACTGCAACTCGCCGGTCTCGGGATCGAACGACTGCAGGAACCCGGGTGAATCGAGATCGTTGCCGGTGCCGACGATGACGTGGTTTTCGACGACGACTGGCGCCGAGGTCAGGAAATACTGCTGGTTGAAGTTGGCAATCTCCTTGTGCCAGCGCTCTTTGCCGGTGCGCGCGTCCAGCGAGATCAGGAAATCGTCCGGCGTGACGAAGAACAGATAGGTCCTCCACATCGCCGCGCCGCGATTGCCGATGTGGGTGCCGCCGCGGGTGCGCCAGAAGTAGCGCCACAGCAAATGGCCGTCCTGGGCGTCGAGCGCCCACACGTTGTCCGGCGCCGTCACATACAACACGCCGTTCACCGACAGAATCGAGCCCTTGACCGTGGTCGCGCCCACGAACTCGTTCTCGCCAACGCCGCCGGCGATGACGTCAGGTTGCCGAGGACCAAACGGCGCCGGCACGACCGGACCGCCCGGCCCGGCCGTCAATCTCGTCGTCCACGCCAGCGTGAGATTCTTGACGTTGGATTGGTTGACGAGCGTCAGCGAGCTGTAGCGCCGTCCGGAGTAGTCGCCTGAATACGTCGGCCAGGACTCGCCGAGCGGCTTCAGGATGTCCGCGGGATTCAGGCCGTTCTCTTGTGCGACGAGCAGCGACGCGGCCGCCCCCCAGGCGAGACAGAGCAGACGGAGCCTCATTTGAGCGTCACCAGAAAAGCCGTCACGTTGTGAATCTCCGCGTCGGTGAAGGTGGGCAGCAATTCTCGATGTGCGACGAGGGGATCCTTGACGTCTACACTGGTGCCATCGGTCGTACGAAATGCGCGCCGCGCGCCATCGGCGGTTCTGATCGCGACGAAGAAGTCATCGACGCGCTCGAGCTCGCCTTCGAATTTCTGTCCTGAGGGTAACGTCACCACCGCGGTCGGCGGTCGCGAGCGCACCGGCATCGGTCCGCCGCCGCGACCGAGTGTGCTGCCGGGCATCAGCCACGATTGTTGCAGCATCCGCGGATCCGCGATGCGCGTCGCGAGTCCCTGCAGGTCGCCAGTCGTCGAATGACACGAGGCGCATTTCGTTTTGAAAGCGGCTTCGCCCGCGGCCGCATTGCCGACGACGATGGTCGCCGGACGTTGACGTGACGTGTCGTAGCCGGCGACGGTAAAGGAATGCAGGAACGCCGAGAGGTCGGCGATCTGATCTCTCGACACGGGAAAGTTCGGCATGCCACGGTCAGGGCGGCCGGCCTGTACGACAGGGCCGATCAATTCACCGTTCTTGTCGTCGAGCACGATGGCTGAGCGCAGCAAGCTGGGACCGCTCGCGCCGCCGCGAGTATCGGCGCCATGGCAGAACGCACAATTAGTGCTGTAGATGTTACGGCCGCGCTCGATAACGGCCGGATCGCCGGGCGCGCGCGCTGGATACGCGCCGATGACGGCGCCCCCGATTCTGCCGCCCTGCCCCGACGTAGCCGGCGGCGACGTCGGGCGCCCGGCGGCGGGTGGTTGCTGCGCGCCCGCCGCTTGTGTGGCGGCTACCGCCACGGACCACGTGAGGACGATCCCGAGCGTGATCAGGTGTATGTAACGCATTTCACGGCCGGCACATCTTAGGGCGCGGTGAGCCACGGCCGCAACACCGTGGACCACAGCTGGTACCCCTGCGGCGACAGGTGGAGGCCATCCTCGACAAACAGCTCACGGCGGGGTTTCTCGTCCCAGCCGAGCATCAGCGTGTCGAAGTCGATGAACGCCAGTCGATCGTCGCGTTCGCAGTAGACGCGCATGATCGTGTTGGCCATACGCATGCGATCGATCTGCGTCCATCGCAGCAGGCTCGGCTTGAGGGCGATGAGCAGGATCCGCGTCTGTGGCAGCCTGGCATGCACCGCTCGCGTAAACCGCTCGAACTGGATCGCGACATCTTCCGACGACCACCCGCCACTGATGTCGTTGTCACCCGAGTACACGACGACCAGCCGTGGTTCATAGGGGATGACGATGCGATCGACATAGCGCACGGCGTCGACCATGTCGGAGCCGCCGAAGCCGCGGTTGATGATCTTCAAATCAGGGAAGTACGACGCCGTGTCCCAGCGACGGATCGTCGAGCTCCCGGTGAAGACAATGCCGCCTTTCTGCGGTGGAGAGATCTTGTCGGCGGCTTCGAAGGCAGCGATGTCCTTCTCCCATCGGTCCACTGTCCCGTCGACTCGGCTCGGGACAACTTGTGCCCCGACGGAAGAGGCGCAGAGCACGGCCAGTACCACAAAAACGGCTGGGCGCATCGCCGAGAGAGTAACATCAAAGGCATGCGTTACCTCGTCACCGCGCGTGTGAAGCCGGGACGCCGGAGGGCCCTGGATACGGCCATCGATAACGGCACGTTAGGGGCGGGCTCGATTGCCGGCGACGAGTATCTCGACAACATGGCGCAGGCCCGCGCGCTGCAGGATGGCACGGTGAAATGGGTCGAGACGTGTTTTTGCGCGACGCCGCTCGAAGAGGAGCGGCCGTATTGGGAGTCCTACTTCGATCTGCTCAACGTGAAGGACGCTCACGCCCGCAGCAAGTGCCGGCACGAGAACGGCACAGAGTACTGGGCGTGCTCCAATTGCGACTGCACTGAACGGCTCGAAGCCAGGCTCCAGACCATGGGAGACGCCTTCCGTCAGCGGCGGCCCTGAACGTGGTCACCGCGCGCGCACACACGCACTCGCGCGAGTGGTGGCTCGTAGCCGGTTTGTTGATCGCCGCCTTCCTTGCACGCGGGCCACTCTTTCTCTCTGTGTTTCCTCCCTTCGAGGGATGGGACGAATATCAGCATCTCGCCTACATCGAACATCTCGATGAGACCGGCACAATTCCCGTCTTTGACGAGAGCTGGGTTTCGGGTGCGCTGCGTCCGCTGTTGACGGCGGAGCCGCATTCTCAATGGGGCGGCGACCAGGTGCGACAGTGGGGCGCACGCTCCTATTCGGAATACTGGAACTCGCCACCGACCGCAGATGCGCCTCGTGCAGCGCCTTCTTTGATCCGGCTGTATCAAGCGCAGCAGCCTCCGCTGGCCTACCTCGTCTCGTTGCCTATTTGGCGCGCATTGCGGACGGCACACCCGTTGGAAGCGATTTACGCGATCCGGACGATGAATCTGCTGCTCGTTGCAGCGGCGCTCGTGCTGTTTGCTGCCGCCCTGATACGGCTGGTGCCGGAATTCGGGCCGCGCGTCGCCGTTCTGGCGTTGGTGTGCCTGTATCCGCTGTTCTTTCAGAACGTCGCTCGCGTTGCCAACGATGCGCTCGCCGTTGCCACCGGCCTTGCGGGGATCAGTCTGCTGGTGCTCGCCGATCGGGGCACGCTGCTCACGCGTGGCCTGCTGGCAGCCGGCTGCATTGCGTTGAGTGTCTGGACCAAACAAACCAGCCTCACCTTGATTCCCGCGCTCGTCCTCGGTCTGTCAGTGATCGGGTGGGCGCATGGACTATCTGCGGGTCGGCTCTGGCGCGTGACCATCAGTGCGATGGTTGTATTTCTCCTCCTCGTCGCGCCGTTGTGGATGTGGAGCTACCAGCACTACGGGACGATCATCACAACACAGGACTCCATTCAGCTCACGGCACGGGGCTCGGTCGTCTCCGCCCTTGCGACTTCGTTTGTCAACCTGTCGTGGCTTGAGCTTATTGACACACTCTTTGTTCCCGGACGGCCCTGGGTCGGTGGATGGAGCTTTCTGGCGATGCCCGACGCGCTCGCCCTGCTTCACCGGTGGTACTGGATCATGCTGCTGACGGCGGCCGCACTCGGTGCGGCGTTGGCCATACGCCGGCGCGCATCGTCGGTCGGTGGCTTGGCGTCCGGTCTCCGCGCCGATGACGGCATCGTGGCCCGATTGGTCGTATGCGCAACAGTCGTGGTGTTCACTGCGTTGGGCATGACCTATCACGGCATTCTGAGCAACGCTGTGTTCGGGCGGACGATGACCACTCCGTGGTACTTCATGACGGCGCTGCCGTTTCTGTTCGTGCTCGTCGTTCACGGGCTCAACGCGATCAGCCGCCGGCTCGCGACGGCGGGCGCCGCGGCGCTGGCCGTGCTGTTTGTCGTGATCGATCTGTACGGCACGTGGGTCCAGATGCCGGCGACGTATGCAAATACCACAGACACCGCCCTCCAGTGGTCGCGCCTTACTGCGATTCACCCCGCGATTCTGAGCGGCGATCTGCGGTGGGTGTTCCTGGCGCTGCAGCTCGGCGCGCTGTGCATGGTCGGCGCCGCGCTGCCGCACGTCTCACGACATCGCGCACGTCCTGCGCCTGACGCCGGCGGTTTACCCGCGTTTGAAGACGCGGCCCATATCCAACCCGAACTCCGGCTTCGATCGCGGTCCCGAGATCTTGATCGGGAAGCGTGAGCCGCCGCCCGGACGACGGAAGAAGGGCTGCGCCAGACGGGCGAGGAACGACTTGAAGCCGCTCGTCATGTCGGCCAGGCTGGCGTCGACGAGCAGCTCGCCCTTGAAGTCCAGCGCCTCACTGTGCAGATCGTACAGGCCGGCGAGCTGCACTTCCGCGCCCGGGATGGTGAACGTCAGCTCCTTGAAATCGATCTTCGCGCCTCGCATGACGAAGCGGCCACGCATGTTCGAGACGACGCTCGGACCCGATTCGGACGGCTCCGCGTCTTCCTTGCCACGCGCGCGCAGACTGAGCGCCTCAATGCGCCGCTGCACGTCGATGTTGCTGAAGCGCGCCTGCCCGAGACGGAATCGTCCATTCAGATTCAAGCGATCGATGACATCCTGCTCGCCCGCCGGCAACAGGAACGTCGTCGTCAGCTCCATACGTCCGGTCATCGGCGCCTTCGCGGCCTTGACCGCCAGCCGGAGCACGTCTTCGATGCGTGCGTCGCGAATCTGTATGTCGAGTGCGACGTGCCGGCCTTTCACGTCGCGCTCACGGATGACCGCGCCGGACGCGACGATGTTCGATTCCCCGAGCTTGGCATCGACGCGGTCGAGCCAGGTGTCGCCGTTGGTGCCGTCCACGATGGCCTTGAAGCGCGTGAACAACGGGACCGGCTGATTGGCGAGGTCGATGGAGAAGTCAGGGGTTTCCGTCTGTCCATCCACTTCGATGCGTTCCAGCGTGCCGCGATACTGGCCGACCGACGACAGAATGCCGGCGATGCCTTTGATGTCGTTGAGATTGGCGTTGCGGAACGAGTACTCCCCGCGAATCGGCGTGAGCGTCGGCTCCTCGGACAGCCACGGGCCGAAGATCCCCGTCGTCTCGACGCGGCCGCGCGGGATGGCATTGGTGACACCCGCCTGAAACCGCGAGCCTTCCGGCAACCCGAAGCCGCGCATGATTAAGTCGTGAATCTCGAAGACGCGCGGCAGCTTGTTCGGCTGCCGCGTGGCGATCTCGAGTCGCGCATCTTTCGAGACGATCTCATCAATCACGATGGATGACGGCTCCGCGCGGCGCGGCTTGGCCGGGTTGTCGCTATCGAGTGAGGCTACGGCGGGCTTGAAACCACCAGGCGGGATGCGAACGTCTGTGCCGCCTAGCGTGACATTGCCGAGTTGAACGCGCGGCCCAACTAAGCCACTGAACGGTGCACTTGCCTCGAAGGAGTTCACCGACACCAGCGGCGGCAGTGCGGGATCAGCATTCCGCAACTGAATGCGCAGACCGGTGCCGGTAATCGTCGGCCGCGGGTAGAGGGACACCATTGCGGAATCGACGTCCACGCGCGAGGCGAATCGATTGCTGACCGCAGAGATGAGATGGGCGCGAACCCGTTCAGGACGTACCGTCCACACGAACCACGCCGCTGCGCCCACGACAAATAACAGGGCGAGCACGCCGGCAATCAGGAGGAGCCGTTTCATTGGGAGGTGGCCTTATCTTTCACCACTTCGATCTCGTGGGGCCATTACGCGGACACATACCTCAGGCGTCCACAAATGAGCAGGCACCTCGTCCAAGATGGTCAACGTGGTGTCTAAACGGGCGGAAAAGAGCATGTCGCCACGAGCACCCAGCCTCCGACCTTGCATCCGGCTTGCCATATTTGTGTTCCTGCGGCGGTCTCATCATCGTGTACGCGCCTACGAGCGCCGCTGCCGGCGGCGGCCGCCGCCGCCCGGCGATGTCGAGGCGCTGATCGAACCAGGCTGCTTTCGTTGTCTCGAACTGGCGCTCGCACGAGCCGGGGAGCGGCGGCAGACACCGCTCGCGTTCGAAGCGGCTGTGCTGCTCGCGCTTCGTGCCACCGAGCGCGGCATGCCGTCGGAGGAATGGATCGCGCGAGCACGCACCTATGCTGACCGAAATCCCGAGCGCGCCGAGTACCTCGAATGGCGATGGCGGTGCCGCCGGATCCACTCAGCGGGTTGCGTGATGATCTGCTCGTCGAGACGCAATTTCGCACCGGATTCAGCAGCGGCTGGCGAGCGTGGCCTCCTGGCGAGAAGTGCCGGAGTTCGTCGACGCGGACTTCGCGCTCGGTCGCTACGCGCTGCGCGATCGAGAATCGCCGAACCAGGATGAAGCACTGTGAGCAGATTTCGATCGGCCGCCAATACGTTTCCACATCGACGGCAATCCCGATGGCGGTCGGCAGTCTGTATCAGAGCTGGGAGGACTGGGCGAACGCGCTGATGGCATTCGACCAGCCGCTGGCGCTGCTGCCGTCGCATCCCGATGCGCGTCTCGGTCGCGTGATCAGCTTGTCCAACCTCGAACGTTATGACGAAGCCATCGCGTCAGCGACGGCGCTCATCGAGCCGGTCGCTGGCATTTCGGACAAGCCTCTTTATTGGCGGGCATGGAAGGACTTCAATATCCACAACAATGAGGCCGCGCGCGCCGATGCCGATCGCACGCGGACTCTGATGGTGAATCCCGCGGTGTTCCTGCTCTCCGGGCTGATCGAATGGCGATTGCTGCGGCGCGAGACCGCCGAGACAGAGTTTCAGGAAGCGCTGAAGATGGACTTCGGCCAATGCGAGGCCGCGTTCTGTCTAGAGGTGGCGTTCGGGCCGAGCTGCGCAAACTGCCGGAAGCCTTCGACCGAAGTCCGTTTGCGGCCCGGCGCAGCTGGCCGGCCGCTTCCCGCGCTTCATCTGTGAGTGGAAGCGTTCGACAGAATTCCGCAACCGCGAGTGAGAACGCACGGGTGCGGAGAAGGAGATCGGCCGGCGGCACGGTGCAGTGGTCTGCACACGCGGTGCCGTCAGACGTCGGCGTGAATGTCGATACGTTTCTGAAGTGGGATGACTGTGTGTTGCACTTCGTGCACCTACTTCGCACTTTACACTTTGCACTTTTTACTTCCTGCTGACCACTACCTCGATGTCGGTGATCGATTCGCCAAGCGCCACGCGAATCCGTCCGCTCGGGATCTCACGGCCCTGCTGCGTCACCCGCACGACGCGGAGCCCGGGGAGTTCGAAATCGTAGACGCCGAGCGCTCCATTGATCTGAAAGCGACCGTCAGCGCCGATCGCATTCTCCGAAATTGGATACAACGGCGAGACGGGCAGCAGCCGTTGCTTTAACGCAATGTGCCTCGCGCGGCTCGCCGATGGCACGCTGCCGTCATACACAACACGACCCTCGACGATACCCGGTGTACCCAGCCGGAGTTCGAGATCGTCCACTTCATCGACGTTGATCTCGGTCGTGACGACACCAGCCAGCGCGCCCCGATTCGAGTCGGCCCGCGCGAGCAGGACCACCGTGCCGCGCGCGACGCCGGTGATGTGAAACAGGTCGCCAGGCTCCGGGACCGTCCATAAACCCGAGCGCTGCGCGGTCAGGTTCGCGTACTCAATGACGATGTTCTCGGCAGTCGTGTGCTCGGGCCACGAGATACGGCCGGAGATCGAATGGCGCTCGCCCGGCATGAGCCAGGTGTCGATGCCGTCGACGGGAATGCCTTCGAAGACCGTGACGGTCTCGGCCGCGGCGATGCTGGTCGAACCAGGGTAGAGCGTTGGCTCGAAGAACGGGCGAGTCGCCGAAGACGACTCGGGGGCGCGCCGTTCGGCGTTGGCACGCATCCGATTCGGATCGGTCGAGGTGCTTGGCAGGATGAGGACGAGATACTCGCCGGGTGGAAGTCCGGTGATTCGGTAGCGACCATTCCATTCGGCGACAGTGCGCGTGTCTTCGAGCGGCACATACGTGGCGCCACGACGCACCGCCGCAAACACCAGCACGTCGGGTGCGGGAATGCCGTCTGGCTCGGCGATGCGGCCGGCGATGCTCGATTCACGGTAGAGGATCAACTCGACATGCGCGGCCTGCTCGCGATCGCGAAGCATTAGTTCTCGGCCGGTGTCGAATCGTTCAGCGGACGCAAGGAGTGGCTGCCGGTCCGTGTAGCCGGTCTTCGAGGCCGACACGCGATATCGGCCTGCGGCCAGACCCTCGACGGTGAATGCACCCTGTCGATCGGTGGTGAGCGTCAGCGGGGCGCCAGCCGACGGAGCGAGTCGGGTCAGCGTGACCGCTGCATCGGCGATTGACCCTGCTGCCACCGACACCACGCGTCCCGAGATGCGGCCGGATGCTGCGGCAGCCGCCGCCGGTTGCGCGTCGGCGGTGCGGGCAAGCAGCGTCCAGGCCAGAAGGCCGAATGTCAACGCAACGTGAGCCGACATGCGGTGCATTGTAAACAAGTGAGGCCTGCCTCGGGAAAGCCCGTGGCGAAGGCGGGCGCCCATACAATCGGGACGTGCGAACCAAAGTGGCCATCGTCGTCGCGGCCCTGCTGTGTGCCTTTGCGCCGGTGAGCCCTCGGTTCATCGAACGGTGGTATGCGACCGGTGTGTATCCGCGCATCCAGCAGGTGCTCACGCCGATCTCGAACGTGATTCCGTTTGCGTTGTTCGATGTGTTGACGATTGGCGCTGCCACCCTCGTGGTCGGTGCGATCGTTCGCGCGGTCCGGCGTGCACGGCAGACGCGGCGATTCTCAATACTGCTCGTGACGCTGGGGAACCTTGTCGTTGGCGCCGCCGTGGCGTACCTGATGTTTCTGTTCTTGTGGGGGTTCAACTATCGGCGGATGTCGATGGCCGAGCGCCTTGTGCTCGACGGGGCGAGGCCGACGCCCGATGCCGCCCGCGCGCTCGGGCAGCGGGCTGTACAGGAGTTGAACACGCTGTATGAGGCCGCGCACGCGAAGGGAGATACGCCGCCATGGCGAGACGAGTCCATGCGTAGCGCGTTCGAGCGCGTACAGCGGTTTCTGACCCACGCCACGCCCGCGGTCCCTGGCCGTCTCAAAGCGACGATCTATGGACCGTATTTCCGATGGACGAGCGTGGACGGAATGGTGGATCCGTTTGCCCTCGAGGTGATGGCCAATCCGGATCTACTCCCAGTCGAGCGGTCGTTTGTCGCCGCGCACGAGTGGGCGCATCTGGCGGGTTATGCCGACGAGTCAGAGGCGAACTTCGTTGGATGGCTCACGTGTGTGCAGGGGGATGCCCGGGCGAAGTACAGCGGCTGGATGTTTCTCTACTGGCAGCTGAGTGGCGAGGTGAGCGCTGCCGATCGCACGCTGCTGGCGGCGATGCTCGAATCCGGTCCGCGTCGTGACATCGACGACATCGCGGAACGTCTGCGTCGCGGTCGCTGGCCGTTGCTGCAGCGATCCAGCTGGACGGTCTATGACCAGTATTTGAAGGCGAACCGGGTCGAAGCCGGGATACGAAGCTACGGGCTCGTCGTCACGCTGATTCTGCGCGCCCAATTCGATGAAGAGTGGAGGCCGAAGGTCAGGGAACCGACGCGCGACTGAGGCGATCTCGGATCGCAGCAGCAAGGCCATCGTCTCCTGGGAAGCCACGCGCGAGGATGCGATCGACGCCGGACGCATCGAGCTCCCGGATCGCAGCGTAGAGTCGCGAAGCGACAGTGGGGAGGTCGCGCTCGGAGCCGAGATAAGCGATCGTCGCGCGGCCACGATGACGCTCGACGTCCGACAACGCATCGCGATCCTCATCTGCTGCCATGATGCCGAGCCGCTGTCCGTTCGCCATCGACGTGCACGCATCGCGCACGAGGCGAGCGACTCCATCGCTCCCGTCATACGCCGTCAGCGGAGCGCGCGGTGAGTAGTGACGCTCCAGCAACCCCGGCGACTTCATGGCGGCCGACAACAGTGCCTCTGCCGAGCGGCGCTCGACGCGAGGAAGGATCTCGCGCAGCATGTCGATCGACACGGCACCGGGGCGCAGGATCGTCGGCACCTCTCCGGAGAGGTCGAGCACCGTTGATTCAACGCCGACCTGCGTGGCGCCACCGTCAACGACGAGATCGATACGGCCGGCGAGGTCATCGAGCACATGCGACGCGCGGGTCGGGCTTGGCCGCGAGAAGAGATTCGCACTCGGCGCGGCGACAGGAACCCCGGCGACGGTGAGCAGCGCGCGCGCGACTGGATGTGCCGGCACCCGAATGGCGACGGTGTTCAGCCCCGCGGTGACTTCATCTGGCACGCGCGATGACCGCAGCAGGACGAGTGTCAGCGGGCCTGGCCAGAAGCGCGATGCGAGCTGTCGGGCCGCATCCGGCACGTCGGCCACGAGGGCCTGCATGCGATCGACGGACTCGACGTGAACGATCAGCGGATCGTTGGCCGGACGCCCCTTGGCGTCGAACAACCGCCGCACCGCCGCGCGATCGAGCGCATGCACGCCGAGGCCATAAACCGTCTCAGTGGGAAACGCGACAAGGCCGCCGCGCCGAAGACACTCTGCAGCACGCGACAGCGCCGCGGGATCCGGGGTTCCCGGATCGACGCGAATCACATCCGTCATCACCTCCATCAAACCACTCGGCGTGGTGGCACGTCCAATCTGGCGGAGGGAGGACGATGAGTCTGTCACGATGGGGTCTGCTGTTGGCATTGGTCGGGCTGTCGATGGTCTCTGCGCTGGCCCAGACACGCGCAACGCGCTGTCTGCACGGCGACAACGAAACTGAAGTCCAGGCACAACGCCGGATCGAGGCGCTCGACGCCACAGACCTGATCAACCGCCTGATCGATCGACGGCCGCGAAACAGCGACTATCCGACCTGGGAGGCGCTGGGGAAGTCACCGATGGTCAACTCGTATCGCGGACTGGCAGGCGCGCGGGGAGATCTCGTGCGCAAGATCGAGTGGGGCGCCGATCAGCCGCTACCCGGCTGGCAGATCCACTACGTGGCTGCGCACGACGGTTATGCGTTCTCGCTCACCGATCTTCGCGACCCGTGCGAGCTCACGTTCGCATCGAACGATGCCGGCATGCTGATTCAGGGACGCCCAGCCGACCGCAGCGGTCAGGTCCGCGTGATCCCGCTCGACTCGACGCACTAGCATTCGTTACGATGCCCGTCGGATGTTCGAGGCGGCCGAAGTCGGAAGGAAACTCGAAAAGGAAATCTACAAGGCGCAGGTCCCGATCCTGCGCGCCGAGCTCCTCGACGCGCAGCAGCAGCTGCTGAACGCGCCGTTTCCGGTCATCGTGCTCTTTGCCGGCGTCGATGCCGCCGGCAAGAGCGAGACGGCGAGCCTCCTCAACGAGTGGATGGATCCGCACTGGATCGTCACCCGCGGCTATACCGACCCCTCATCGGAAGAATTCGAACGTCCTCGACTGTGGCGCTACTGGCGCGATCTGCCACCGCATGGTCGCATCGCGTTGTTTCTCAGCGCCTGGTACTCGTCGCCGATCCGCAACCGCGTCGCTCGCCGGATCAGCAACGCCGAATTCGACGTCCTCCTCGACGAAATCGCTGCCTTCGAACGCGCGCTCACCGACGATGGCGCGATCATCCTGAAGTTCTGGATGCACCTGGGCAAGACCGCGCAGAAGAAGCGGCTCAAGGCGTGGGAGAAGGATCCGCTTCAACGCTGGCGGGTGGGCAAGGATTCATGGCGGCACTGGCGGATGTTCGACAAGTTTGTCGCGGCTGCCGACCGTGCGATCCGCCACACCAGCACGGATCATGCGCCGTGGCAGATCGTCGAGGGCGAGGACGAGCGGTATCGCAGCGTCGCGGTAGGTACGGCGCTGCGCGATGCGATCCGCCGCGGACTCGAGCGCGTACCGGTGCGTCACCGCAGCGCGAAGCAGAAGATCACCCGCACGACCAAAGGACTTGGACCCGCCCTGGAGCGCCTCGAACGCGACTTCAACGTGCTCGATCGCCTCGATATGCGCCGGGGTCTCGACCCGAAGCGCTTCGACGAAGCGCTCGAACGTCAGCAGGGCCGGCTCAATCTGCTGCAACGCAAAGCCCAGAAGAACGGCATCTCCACGATTCTCGTGTTCGAAGGCTGGGATGCCGCCGGCAAGGGCGGTGCAATTCGCCGCATCACCGGAGCGCTCGATGCCCGCGACTACGAAGTGATCGCCGTCAGTGCGCCGACCGACGAAGAGAAGGCGCGGCACTATCTGTGGCGGTTCTGGCGCCGTCTCTCCCGCGCCGGCCGCATCACGATCTTCGACCGCAGCTGGTATGGTCGCGTGCTGGTCGAGCGCGTAGAAGGATTCGCGACCGACGAGGAGTACCGACGCGGCTACGGTGAGATCAACTACTTCGAGGAGCAACTGGCCGGACACGGCATCCTGCTGGTGAAGTTCTGGATCCACATCACCAAGGACGAACAGCTGCGTCGCTTCCGCGATCGCAAGCGCACCGAATACAAACGCTGGAAGATCACTCCCGAGGACTGGCGCAATCGCGGCCGCTGGGGCGATTACACGTTGGCGGTGAATGAGATGGTCGCGCGCACCAGCACGCGCGTCGCACCATGGACGCTCGTCGAGGGCAATGACAAGTATTTCGCGCGCATCAAGGTCATGAAGACGCTCGCCGACCGGATGGAGAAGCGGTTGAAGAAAACGTAGTGACCGCCTTCAGGCGGACCGTGAAGTCCGGCTGAAGCCGGACACTACAAGGGGATCCGCAGCGTCGCGCGTACGCCGCGCTCGTCGGCGCGGTTCTCGAGCGTCACCAGGCCGCCGTGCCCTTCTGCAATCTGCCGGCTCAACACCAGTCCGATACCGGATCCTCCGGCCTTCGTCGTGAAGAACGGGACGAACAGGTTCCCCGTATTCTGCAGACCTGGGCCCTCGTCATCGATCCGCACTTCCAGCATGTGGTCGCTCGAGAACCAGCTGGTGGTCACGCCTCCGCCGGTTTCGAGCGCTGCATCAACGGCATTGCGCAGCAGATTGATCAGTAGCTGCTCGAGCTGATCCGGATCGGCGGTGACGCTGATGTCCTCGGCGGTGCTCACACCAACCGGCAGCCGCGTTTCGAGCGACACGACACGGCGCATCAGCGGACTGAAATCGACCGGCCGGCGGCTGGGTGCGGGCAGTCGCGCGAGCCGAGCGTAGGCGGAGGTGAACCGGCTCAGCGCGTCGGCACGCGATCCGATCACCGCTAGTCCACTGCGCATGTCATCGCGCCAGTCATCAGGCGGGCGCTCGTTGCTGAGCAGCGACTCGAGGCTGCCGGCAATCGACTTGATCGGGGCCAGCGAGTTGTTCAGCTCGTGGCCGATGACGCGAATCAGGCGGCGCCACGCCTGACGCTCCTGCTCGCGCAACGGTTGCGAGAGGTCGGACAATGCCACCAATTCGTGCGGCGAGCCGCCTTGCCAGAACTTCGTCCGCCGGATCTCCCAGCGACCCACGCCGCCAGGGAAGCTGAGATCCTGAATCGTGGACGGGCTGAGGAGGACGTGCTGCACACCGAGGTCATCGGCGAGTCGGCCAATCAAGTCGCCGCCTTCCCGCCCGAGCAGCCGTTCGCCATAGCGATTGACCAGCACCAGCCGCTTGTCGCTATCGAAGGCAAAGATCGCGACGTCGATCTCGGCCATCACCGCGCGGAGCAGTACGGTCGCTTCCTGGGCGCCAAGCCGTTGGCTGCGCAGCGTCTCGGCGAGCGTGTTGACCTCGAGCATCACTTGCCCGAGCGCGTCGTTGGGCATCGCGCCGCGGGCGCGGATCGAGAAGTCGTCTTCGCGAAGCGCAGCGAGGAGATTCGACACCGTCTGCAGCGGCCGGATGATCCGGTCGCGCAGCGCAATCGTCACACCCAGCCACAAGCCAAACAGAATCGCGCCGATCGTGACACGGATCAGCCACGGATACTGGCCAACCCACAGCAGCACGAATGACGCGACGACGGCCGGGAGTCCCGCCGCGAGCGCGAGCAGCGTGACCTTCCGGTCGTAGGTCATCGGAGCAATGACCAATGCAGAATGCTCAATGCGCAATGCTCAACGAAGCCTGAGATCCTTTGGGCATTCGGCATCGTGCATTCGGCATTGTGCATTGATTAGGCGGGCCGATAACGTTCGAGACGGCGATACAGGGCCGAGCGGCTGAGGCCGAGCGCTTTTGCCGCATGGCTCACGTTGCCGTAACGCGCCATCGCCTTACGGATCAGAAAGCCTTCGACATCTTCGAGACTCATCTCCTCGAGACGCGCTGAGGCATCGCCGCTTCCGGTCTGGCGCAGGCCGAGATCGGCGAGGTGAATGACATTGCCCGGCGCCATGAGCACGGCTCGCTCGACGGCGTGATCGAGCTCGCGGACATTGCCGGGCCAGGGATGATCGATGAGCGCCTGCAGCGCCGCCGGATCGAAGCCCGTCATCGCCTTGCGATACCGCTGCGCATGCTGCACGAGAAAATGCTTGGCGATGCGCGGGATGTCGTCGCGCCGCTCGCGCAGCGCAGGCAGTCGAATCTCGATCGTGTTCAACCGGAACAGCAGATCCTGGCGGAAGCGTCCGGCCGCCACTTCGGCGTTGAGATCGGCGTTCGTCGCAGACATCAAGCGCACGTCGGCCTTCCGCGTACGCGACGATCCGAGCCGCTCGAACTCACCGGTCTCGAGCACGCGCAACAGTTTCTGCTGTTGGCTGAGCGGAACGTTCGCGATCTCGTCGAGGAACAATGTACTGCCATCGGCCAGCTCGAACCGGCCGACGCGATCCTGTTTGGCGTCGGTGAAGGCCCCCTTCACATGTCCGAAGAGCTCGCTTTCGAACACGCCTTCCGACACGCCGCCGGCGTTGATCGTTACCATCGGCCGGTTGGCGCGCGACGACACGGCGTGCAACGCCTGTGCGACGACGCCTTTGCCTGTGCCGTTCTCGCCGGTAATCAGCACATTGGCGTCGGATGGACCCACGCGAGCGATGATCTGCAACACCGGCTGCATCGCTGCTGAATCCGCAATCAACAGCGGTCCGCCGTCGTTCTGCGTCGTCCGCGACTGGGCCTCGAGCCGCGTGGCGCGTCGCAGGGCGCGGCCGAGCTCGGCTTGCGTCCGGACAATCGCCTTGAGCCGCTCGTTGTCCCAGGGCTTCTCGACGAAGTCGCGTGCCCCGCGGCGCATCGCTTCGACGGCGACGTTCACCGATCCCCACGCCGTCATGACGACGACCGGGAGCATCTCGTCGGCGCTGTGGATCTTCGTCAGCAGCTCGAGGCCTTCCCGGCCGGACGTCGTGTCGCGCGCGTAATTGAGGTCGATGATGACGACGTCGTAATCGCGTTGCTCGAGTGCCTTGAGTACGGCAGCTGGCGATTCGACGGCATCGATCTGATAGCCCTCAGCCTTGAGCAGCAGGCGTAGCGCTTCGAGCACGTCGCGCTGATCGTCGGCAATGAGAAGACGAGTGGACGGTGTGGACATAGATTATTCGGCCCGCAGCGCGCGCGGCGCGTGTGCGCCGAAGATGTCGACGCCGTGGAGCAGAGTCGTTCAGTTCTGATCGATGTATCCGTCGCGCAGCTTGATGATGCGACTGCCGTAGGCGGCGTTGCTTTCCGAGTGCGTGACCTGCACGATGGTCGTACCCCCATCGTTCAGCTGCTTGAACAATTCCATGATCTCCTGGCCCTGCGACGAATGCAGGTTGCCGGTCGGCTCGTCGGCGAGAATTACTTGCGGGTTGGCGACGATCGCGCGTGCGACGCCAACCAGCTGCTGCTGGCCACCCGACAACTGATTCGGATAGAGGTCCTTCTTCGCGACGATGCCGAAGCGATCGAGCACGTTGGCGACGATGCCCTGGCGTTCCGACTTGCGCACGTCGCGATAGGAGAGCGGCAGCTCGATGTTTTCGTAGACGGTCAGGTTGTCGAGCAGGTGATAGCTCTGGAAGACGAACCCGATGTGGCGCTTCTGCAGCGCGGCGCGCTCCTTCGCCGGCAGCGCGTGAATCGGATGGCCCATCAGGTGATACTCGCCGCTCCATGCGCTGTCGTGCATGCCGAGGATGTGCAGCAGCGTCGACTTGCCGGCGCCCGACGGTCCCATGATGGACACGAACTCGCCCGGCTTGATGTCGATGCCGATGCGGCGCAGTACGTAGGTCTGCCCGGCGCCAACCGGGAATGACTTCTCGACGGCACGCAGGGACATGAGGGGCTGGTTGCCGGTGGGTTCCCACGGGGCGTCGGTGAGGGCGGACGAGGACGAGCGTTTGAAGAGCATGTCGGATGCCTCAGATATCAAGCTGCGTGCCGCGCAACAGCTTAGGGAATTCGTGCGATTTTACTGTGGTTTTGTTCGATGGCGGGAACAATCGTCCCATAAACGGACATTAACAAGTTCCCAACGACCAATTCCCAAATCCCAACCATTCCCAACGCCCAAATCCCAACGCTCAGCGGACGCGCGCAGCGCTCTACTTCCCGGGCGCTCGCGCCTTCAGTTCCTCGACCCAGTTGAGGACGGTGTGGATGCGCGGGTTCGGCGGAGCGGTCGCGGCCGCCTGCGTGGCCGGGAACACCATCACCAGCTCATGCCCGTTTGGCAGGATGTCGTATTCCCTGTAGTTCACCACCGGCTGGAACCCTTTGATCGGCAGCGGCTTTTCGCTCGTGAACGCGGGCACCGGTTGTGTGGTGATCGCCACCGCGTTCAACCTGGGAACGTTGCCCTCCGTCGCGTTGAGCCGGTAGAGCAACTCGCGACCGCCTGGCACCCAGATCGGCCATGCGCCGCCGGTCTGCGAGATCTCGTACTTCACACCCGTGGCCGGATAGGGCTGGATGTAGATGGCGAATCGCGTCGCGGGACTGTTGGCATCTGGTCCCGCGTTGCTGGCATACGCGATCCACTTGCCATCGAGCGAGAACTCCGCGCCGAACTCGTTGGAGTTCGGCAGATCGTAAAAGAGCGCGGGCTTCCTCTCACTGGCATCGAGGCGCATCGTCCACAACCCCCACGAGGCCGCCCCCAGACCGCGCACGTTCGCGAACGACAGAACCTTGCCGTCGGGTGAAAACGACTGGGGATAGTGGACGGATCCGTCTTCGGCGGTCGTGAGACGTTCCGGCAGGCCGCTCCCGTCCGCCAGTTGCCAGTAGACGCCGTGCGCCTTCTCCCTGTCGGAGCCATAGGCAATCCGCTTTCCGTCGGGGGTCCAGACCGGCCGCGAGTTGTTGCCCTCTTGCGTGAGACGACGGATGGCGGACGTGCCCGCGAGGTCGTAGACCCACACAACGCTCTGACCACCTGCCGTGATCGTTTCGACGGCGATGCTGCGGCCGTTGGGGGATACGCGCGGGTTGCGGTAGTTGGCCTTCGGTATGTCCAGCAGCCGGAGGCCGCCATTCCGGTCCGCGATGCCGAGCGTGCTTTCCGGCGTCGCAGCGGCGGTCACGCTGTTCAGATAGACGAGATCTCCCCGATCCGATAGACCGTAGTTCGCACTGGCCGTGTTCGTCGCTGCGGCGGCGGCGCGTTGAACACCATTGACGATCGCGACGGCCCCGCCCACGGTTTCGAGCCGGTCTGGATCGAACGCGATTGCGTACAAAACGTTACCTACCGCGTACACGAGATGCCCGGTTGGGACCCACCTGGCGTCGCTTCCTCCGCGGATCAGCACCTTGGGCTGACCGCCTGGCTCCTGCGCGATCACTTCGGCTTGATCCCAGCGTGTGGCACCGGCGACACGGGTTAGCGTGTAGAGGATTGTCTTTCCGTCGGGCATGAGGGACGGGCCGTGCACCACGTCGCCGGACTTGATCGCAATCACCAGCTCCGATGAACCGCCGTTGGCCGACACGCGCTTGATGCCCTCGGGCTGCCCGAAGAGAATCTGGCCGTCGCGTCCCCACGTCGCCCCGAATGGGTTGACGGCAGGGCCAATCGTCACGCGCGCTCCGCCACTGATTGCAATCTTCTGCAGCGCCGTCGCCTCGTTCGACCAGAACGCCAGCCATTGGCCGTCTGGAGAAAAGAACGGCGTCGTCAACCCAGACTCGGTTCCTGGGACGAGGCGTGACGTGAGCGTGTCCATCGCGCGCAGAAACACACCGGTCGGGGTGTTGTAGGCAACGTGACGTCCGTCCGGCGAAAACGCCAGCACGGGCCGCCCGGTCCCGCGGAACCCGGGATTAGTTGGATTAGTTGGAACCTCGAACTCAAAGCGAACGAGTGGTCTGGGCTCAGGAGCAGGAGCGGGCTTCAGCGTCCATGCGGTGGCCGCGGCAACGATTGCTGCGGCCGCCGCGTACGGCAGCGCAGCCTTCACACCAGCCCTCGGCGGCGAGGCCACACTCGCCGCCGGCGTGAGACCTTCGTTGGGGTTGGCGAGGATTCGCTCGAGCTCCACGCGCAGGTCACCAATCGCCTGCCATCGTCGCTTCGGGTTCTTCTCGAGACACCGTTGGAGCGCCTCTTTGAGGCGTGGCGCGATCGTCGGCGGCAATTCGGAGAATTCCGGCTCGCGCACGAGCACCGACGCCAGGATGTCGGACACCAGATCTCCGCGAAACGTCGGGCGGCCCGTGATCATTTCGAAGAGCACGCACCCGAATGCCCAGATGTCCGCGCGGTGATCGACTGTCTGTCCGCGCGCCTGCTCGGGAGCCATATACGCCGCCGTCCCGAGGATGATGCCCTGCGCGGTTGCGGCCATGCTCAACGTCGGTGAGTTGGCGACGTCGCCGGCCTCTGCCTGCCAGGCTTTCGCGAGGCCGAAGTCGAGCACCTTCGCCTTGCCGTCAGCGGTGACCTTGATGTTGGCGGGCTTCAGATCGCGGTGGACGATGCCCTTCTCATGCGCGGCTTCAATCGCCTCCGCGATCTGGAGAGACAACCGGAGCGCCTCCGGCATCGACAGAGGACCGCGCTTCAGCAGATCCGCGATCGTCTCGCCATCAACGAGCTCGAGAACCAGGAACCTCGTGCCCGCGGCGGCTTCCAGACCGTAGATGCCGGCGATGTGCGGATGATTCAGCGACGCGAGGACTTTGGCTTCACGCTCGAAGCGCGACAGACGATCGACGTCCTCCGAGAATTCCGGGGGCAGCGTCTTGATCGCGACGTCGCGTCCAAGCCGCGTGTCCGATGCCCGCCACACTTCTCCCATCCCGCCCTTCCCGAGCAGGACGCTGACTTCATAGTTTCCGAGGGTCGCACCGCGTGAGAGAGACAGGGCCATCGCGGGAGACGATATCCCAAAGCGGATGAGTTGGACACGCGAATCCGCGAGCGTGCGGGGAAGGTTATCATGTCGCGCGTATGCGCGCGCGACATGGTCTGACGAGTCGCCATCTGCTCAGGGTCATCACGGCACTGTCGTTCGTGGTGATCGACCTCGAGGCGCAGACGCCGCAGAATACGCCGGCCACGACGTGGCCGACGTACGATGTGATCTCGATCAAGCCCCACGCCGGTGATCCGAATTCGAGCAGCATGCGGCAAATGCCCGGCGGCGGCATCATCCTCGTGAACGGAACCGTACGGACGCTGATAGGCAGAGGGTATCCAGGCCTTGTCTCCGAACCCATTGGGTTGCCGGCCTGGGCGACCAGCGAACACTACGACGTGAACGCGACCGCGTCGGTGAAGAATCCCACGATCGAGGATCGGCAGGCGATGATGCGCGCGCTGCTCGCCGAGCGGTTCAAGCTCGCCGCCCACCTCGAAACGCAGGAGCAGCCGTCCTTCGATCTCATGCTCGCGCGGAAGGACGGTCGGCTTGGCCCAGGACTGAAACCATCGGAAATCGGTTGTGCCGCCCGCGCAGCCGCGCAACGCGCTGCTGCGGATGCGGCGCGCGCCGCGGGCACGCCGCCACTCACCTTTACTCCTCCGGCGCCCGGTTCGATTGTGGCGCCCTGCACCACACGGATGATGGGCAACAACGTGGAGGGCGACTTCACGATGCCAGTCTGGCGTCGCTCCTGCGCTCGACGGCCGGCCGCTACGTTGTGGACAAGACCGGTCTGACGGGCAACTATCGGGTGAAGCTCG
>Ga0126304_10000083_pt1 | contig 27049 bp, 29 predicted proteins | sample Plot25_FD_92538 | JGI IMG/M metagenome (GOLD analysis project Ga0126304, IMG submission 92538) | Serpentine soil microbial communities from UC McLaughlin Reserve, CA, USA - Plot25 | ecosystem: Environmental > Terrestrial > Soil > Grasslands | place: USA: UC McLaughlin Reserve, Lake County... | reverse complement strand
TGGATCCACTCCGCGCCGCGCCGCTGCCAGCTGAGGGCGGCGTCGACCGGGTCACCGAAGGTCTTCTCCGACCCCGCGATCCCCTGCACGAGCTGCACGGCACGGCCGCCCTGCACGTCGACGGCGGGCAGCAGCTGGAGGTGGTGGCTGTGGCGGGGCACGCCTGCCAGCCTAGACCGCGAGGGGTGCCTTTAGATTAAGAATATCGGGTCGGTCAAGGATGGGGTGTGCTGGAAAAGCGCGGCTGGGATCGCCTGTCTGAACGGGTCATAGAGGCCTCATATTCCGTGTCCAGGTCCTTTCGAACAGCGGCGATCTGACGGAGCTCGAACTCGGTGAAGCGCAGGCCTCTCCAGCGCTCCGCGGCGCGGATGAGCGCCCCGAACATCAGTTTGAGCACCGGCTTCTCGCCGAAGCCATTGGGGATGATCTTCAGCCTTCGCCGCTCCTCGACGAAGAGGCGCTCCAGAAGATTCGTGGTGCGTGTCGCGCGCCGATGCGTCACCGGCAGCCTGAGGTAGGCGATGCAGGCCTCGAAGTCGCCCTCAAAGCAGGCGATCGCACTCGGCAGGACGCTGGCGTAGTCTGCCCGGATCCCGTTGGCGAGGTCGCGGGCGATGGCGCGGGATGGAGCCTGATAGCAGGCCGTCGCACGAGCCTTGAACTCGGGCCACAGATCCGTCGGTACCTTGACGGCGAGGTTGCGCATCCGATGCGCCAGGCAGCGCTGGCGAGCCGAACGCGGGAAGCACTCCTCGATTGCCCGGATGATCCCCGGCGCACCATCGGACACGACGATCAGTGGATCCCCCAGCCCCCGGCCGCGCATGTCCTGGAAGAAGGCCCGAACCGTCTCGGTATCCTCCTTCGATCCTGCCATTAGGTGCAGCAGGACCTTGCCCCCTTCCTCGCCGATGCCCCAGGCCGCGAGAACCGGCTCGCGTGCCTGGCCTGCCCGAAGCACCGGCGCCAAACCGGAAGCCGTTCCTGATCGCTCAGGCAGGGTGTTTCTCCTTCGAGCTTCATGAGAGGACAGCACGTTTAAAGGTGTCCGTATCTCAATATCGATCTCGAGCGTCGAGATCTCCTCCTGTGAGCTTTCAATAGGTTGTTCATGCGGTTCGGCCCGAGGAAGCTGGAGTTGCGAAGCTTCATTGATTCCTCGGAGAACCGGATGAACATCCATACAATTGCCCGTCTGACGCCGCTTGGTCGAGAACGCATGGTGCGCGCGATTGTTGAGGGCGGGTGGGCGGGCCGCCGCACCCGCCGCAGGGGTCTGCCCGCGCACCGCGCGCAAATGGGTTGACCGCTTCAGGACGGAAGGCCTCGCCGGATTGGCCGACCGCTCATCACGCCCGCAGCGCCTGCGACAGCCGACGAGCCCGGCCGTCGTCAATCAGGTGATCGCGGTGCGCCGCCGGCGCCTCTCGGGCCAGCACATCGCCAAGGCCGCCGGGGTCGCCGGCCACCGGGCCACCTCGACGAGGAGGTTTGCGAAGCGTCTCGCGGCGAGATAGCTAAAATTAAAACAAATGATCTCACCGGATATTGGGGCGGCATATGCACTGTCTCTCCCGCTAGGACCCAGACCCACGGGGAGACCGTCATGCCACGTTACCTGTTTCACCTCTCAGATGGTGAGGACACTTTCATCGACGACACCGGCAAAGAATTGGAAGACAGCCCAGCTGCTCATGCTCACGCACTTCGAATCATCGAAAAGATGCGCCAATTTATCCCTGATGGAGACAAGAGCACATGGAAGATCCGCATCATATCGGCAAGCGGGCAGTCCGTGTTGACCGTGATTTCTCGCGGCGTTGAGGAACTGCCGCAGAGACCTTTTGGCAGGCGGGTAGTGAATGATTCTCAGAAACCGAGTTTATAAACGGCGGTGACATAATGCGAGTCGCGGCATCGCTGGCGGTACTACATGAACAAGTTAGCTGTGGTGACCCCTCCGCCCTGATCGCGGAGGACCCATTCCACGCCGCGAATAATCGCCGATTACAGGCGTGTTCTCTGAGCAGCTTGAGGGGCGACAGTCTCGCGTGCAATTCGCCAATGCTTTCCGCGCTCCGGCTGGGGCTCGGCCGAAACGCAGGGGTGAACTGGCGTCGCGAGCATCAGCTTCCGAGCGATTGCCCGACCCGATTTAGCGGCGGAGTTGGTCAGGTTGAACGTAGAAGTCGGTTGGCTGCTCCGACGCCAGCAGCGTAGCCGCCATGAACGCGAGCAGCGCCGCTTGCGGACGCCACCGTCGAGTTTTCCTTGTGGGTGACTGTGAAGTTTTCCCTTGTGGGTGACTGTAAAGGCTGTATGTGGCAACCGCTATATGGACCAGCGACTAAGGCAGCCACCACGCGGCGCGGTCCAAGGAAGGCCGAACCGAGCGAGGGAGGCGCGTGATGATCGAAAAGACCAAGGACCTGCTCACCAGCATCGCTCGAGCGGAAATGATGTTCGATGCGCTACTCGACAGCGCGATGTTGCGCAGATCGACCGCCTCATAACCGAGTTTCTCGCCCTCGGCATCCCGCTGCGACCGTTACCTATTTTTGCGGCGATTCGTGAAGGAAGGTGGGACCGACGAAGACGCGGTAACAGCGGCAATCATGATCGAGCGTCGCCTCGCAGAGGTCGGGCATGTGGCCGATCGCGAGCCGACGCCCGTTCTGCTCGTCGTCGGCCGACTCTTGGAACAGTTGGTCCATGCGAAGTGAAAAGTAGCAGCGTCGAAGGCGGGTGATTGCAAACTCGATTTAGAGTTGGAGGACACAGTGCGAGATGTTGCGCTCGGATCGGGCCGGAAGCCCCGCCGCAATCCGCAGGCGAATGGAGCGCAAAAAGGTTGGGCGCTTCTCTCGGCCATGCCAACGGGTGGGGCCTCTCGCCTGCGGCCTCGGCGTAAGCGGCCAGATTCCGGCTTGGCTAGAGAAGACTTCCCAACCAGCGGCGGCTACAAAACGCTCGGGCTCGCAAGTGGCAGGGGGCTGCAAAGACAGTCCGCCTGGTGGCGCCTTTGCACGCGAGATCCGCAAGAGGACGCGCGTGGCGCAGCACCGCGAATGAAGGATCACACGAGCCATGACGGGATGTGCCAAGCGCCATGAAGAACTTTACTGGCCAGGAGGCCGAGCGCCTGCTGCTCCACCTACACGCGGCTCCTGCTCCTGCGTGCGGCAGGACGGCGAGCGCAGCGCGCTTCTTGCGCGCTTCCTCTTCCGAGATAGAGGACGCAGTCGGAGCCGTGCAAGAGTTCGTGGATCCGGCGAAGCGGATGCACGACGGGAGCTGATCAATGTTGCGCCGGACGCGACGCCGTTTAGGCGGAGCCGCCGGGCGGTGTCCGTCGCGCCCTTCGCGCGCGAAGCCGTGCCCGGCCCCTCGCGGGTGATGGGACTCAGTAGTCCCGGGAGACGGCGGACCGTGAGCTGGGACTATCGTTGTACCGTCCGCTTCGGTCTTGGTACGGGCCGGACGGTGCTCAATTTTGGCGATTTTGCCAATTTCACCCCTTCCATCAGGCTGGGAGAGTTGCCTTCAGCCACGCGGTCGTGCTTCTTCGTTTTCATTATCACGCGCCCGCGCTTAGCCGCATATTCCGCGCCATCGAGCGGCGCCACATGCGGCGGGTCTCGATCGAGATACGGGCGTCCGATCCCAAGCTCGTTCTCATGCGCATCGATCCACTTCCACAGCTCTGGGGTCGCGGCGAATCGCTGCGAACGGTTCTCGCCCTTGACGCTCACGAGATCGGCCGCAAGCCCGTAACCGTAGCCGCCGCGCCGGCTCCCGCCGTGGTATGAGCTGTCGCTCAGCCTTGTTGCCGCTTGCGATCGATTGCCGCTAATCATCCCGAAATGCGCTCGCCCGCATAAGTCCGGGCATCGTCCACGGTAGAGGTTCAGCTTGAAGCCAGGATCTATGCCGATCATTATCCTTGAACGACATGCCGGCTCTTTGTGTCGCGATCGGGTCCTTCCAGGTGAAGTCCCCCACAACGTACTTGGTATTGGTCTTGATGATAGTCTTAGTAACTCCGGAGTTTGAGGGCGAGAGGTAATCGTCTTCGCTCGATGTTGAGGGCGGCCAGTTGGGCGCAGTTCCCCGCGCGTCAAGGGCATCGCGCAGCTGCTAACCCGAACCACCGGGACACGGGTGACTCGTAGCCTGGAACGCGATGCCTTCAGTAACTCAGGCGAGCCCGTACAGGGCGTTCAGCATGCCCATCCTGCCTCATTGGAGCGAACGACGGGCGGTCCCGGCCGGCTCGCTTCCGCCCGGAACGCTGCCATGCGATCAGTGCTGCGTATCCTTCTTGCTGTTGATTGCGATGCGCTTGGCCGATTCTCGTGCCTTGGCGGATCTTGGGAGGACGACGGTGAGCACGCCGTTCTTGAATGAAGCCTCCGCCCGGTCCTCCTTCAGCTCGAAGGGAAGCGCGATGCTGCGCTCGAAGCGCCCGTAGTGGTGCTCGCTAAAGCGCCGGCCTTGGTCCTCGGCCCCAAACTTCTTCTCGCCACGGATGGTCAGGACGCCTTCGTTGATCAGTAACTCGACATCCTTCTCGTCCATCCCGGGCAATTCCGCGGACACACGGATTTCGTTATCCGTCGCATTCACCTCGATACTCGGCCAAGACCAGCCGGACCAGGCCGACGCGCGCCCAACGAACGAGGGCATCCCGCTGTCGAAGCGGAACACGTCGTCAAAGAGGCGATTCATTTCGCGGTGCAATGTAAGAAACGGGCTGTCTCGTCGTTCTGCTGCGTCGTGCTTGGAACCGAGGAACGACCGCGGCTCATAGCCAGATCCTCTTGAGCAACATGGATATGAGAGCGCCGGACGCTGCCGGCGCCCGTTCTGCCCAGCCTTGCACGCTTGCGGCAGAGCCGGGCCCGGGCTTTTGCATTGGTTCGATCCCGCCAATCCCGGTTCGTGCCCGGATTCGGTTTCGTTCGTGGCTGACGTCATAGATTGCTCGGGCTCCATCCTCGAACCCCATCGGCCGACGTTCAGGGCAGAGAAGGATCGCCGTTCGTGCTGCGCCTGTCCTCTTTCGGTTTGCCGCGGATGACGCGCTCGAAGACCTGCAAGACCATGCTGAGCAACGGCGCTTTTCCACGAGAGAAACTCGTCCATGCTCAACTCGTAAATCAAGCAGGCCTCCTCTGGGCTGAGCAGGCCGCCCTCGACCGCCGCTACAATCTCGCCCTTTCGGCGCGCGCTCCAACGTCGCGTATCAGACGCCGGAAGTCCGGACACGGTGAGTACGGTACCAAACCCTATCGGTTTCGACGTCATGGCTCTGCAGCGTCCCGTTAATGCGTACGATACCTGCAGTGTCGCTCCGTTAAGGTTACGAAAGGGTTACCGTGAGGAGGCCAGGCCGAGATGCGTCGGAGGGATAGTCCGACACCACGCTCGAAGGCTCAAGACGCTGCGCGGTCTGAGGCCCTACGAAAACTTCTTTCCGCGGTCCGCCCGATTCTGCCTCGGGAATAAGCGGCGCGATCAGCGCCCACTGTCCATCCGCCAGGTCGGTCGCATACGCGCGCCGACCTCCTTCCTGAGTGCGATCCCGTCGGTCCCTAATCAAACCGAACGCCGAGGAATCCGATCGGAACCGCGTTTACACGCTCTAACCAATAACCAAAAGCTGGTAGACGAATTTTTAACCATTCTTCATACGTTATGAAGCACATGGTGGAGCTAAGCATGACAACCTTCAATGTTCGCAGCTTCATTGAGCAAAAGCAAACCGAGCGTCGCCGGAAGATCATCTTTTCTTGTTCAATGTTTGCCGCTGCAGCGATCGCAGTGCTCTGCGCAACGTGGGAGATGTCGGGGAAGTCGTGCGAGCGCGTGGTTCGTTGGACGGGTCCCTGGTTTGCACTCTCGTGCGAGCTCGAGGAAGAAGGAACGCTAGATCCCGATGGTCCCTTGTCGCTGAGACCCACTCTTGAGTTGCTGCCCGCGCTGAAGGGCTAGGATCGCGAGCGCCTTGGCTCAGGCTGCGGCCTCTCCTCCAAGTCGCAACGCGTGTGCCCCCGGCCACCATCGCAAGCGCGCACTGCAGGACGGGTAAATATAAGGCGTCGACAAGAGGCCGAGGCGCGCCTAGCGAAACAGCGATTTCGAACCGCCCCGAGCCGACACCATCTCGCGGTCGCCTCGCTCCCAGATGAGGGTGACGGAGTCGCCGAATTTACTTCGTGTTAACACCTGCGGCCGTCCGGTCGCATGATCGGCCTCAATCGGCCACGTTGCGAGGCTCTTATCGCATCGATCTCACGGCACGTGATTCGCATGCAACGCAGCAGCGTCAAGCGACGTCGCTCCTCGATCGACTCCCGTTGAGGCTCCTCAGCTCGGTCTTGCAGCCTGGACGCCCTTTGCAAAAGGGAGCTCGTAGCACTGGTCTCTGAGTTGCGGGCGCAAAACAATCCGAGTACCGAGGCCTCAATAAACAACTCCGCCGCCGATACGAGTCCGATTGAAGATATCGCGCCGCCAAAGCCTTCTCGGGTTCCGTGTCTCTTCGTCGATCAACCGGTGCGCTCTGGTCAAATCATTGAATTTCCCGCTGGTGATGTGACGGTAATCGGTTCGGTAGGCTCGGGTGCGGAAATCAACGCCGGCGGTTCCATCCACGTCTATGGCGCGCTAAGGGGGCGAGCGCTGGCGGGTACAGCGGGAGATTGCGCAGCCCGCATTTTCTGCCGCAGCTTTTATGCCGAGCTTATGGCCATCAATGGCCATTACCGTGTGGCGGACAACTTCGATCCAACCCTACGGGGTCGTCCAATTCAGGCTCGGCTTGACGGCTTTCGAATGACGCTCAATCCGCTCGACTAGCCTAGGGCCCGGTGCGGATTCTCCTTCTGCTGGACGCCGTCGGTGCCGTCGCGAGCGCATGCTGTGTGGTAAGCGCGAGATTAACCCCCAAGCGGGCAGCTCCTGAGGCGTGGGGAAGGTCCACCATCTCGCGCTGTTCGTCGGCAGGCGATCTCAAGCCGATTGAGCCCATTCACTGCGTCCTCGGCGTCCTCGAGGCAAAGGCCATTCAAGGGTAAACCGCCGAGGGAGGCCGCCTGGTCAGTTGCAATCTCAGTCCAACCTTCCCAGTCCGCACGCAAATCGAAGGGTAGAAGATGGGCAAGCTCCAACTGGTGCGCGAGGGCCAAGACCACTCAATCGCCGGGGCGCGGCGAGGGCCAGACTAAGGCCACTCTGGGGCGCTAGAGGCGGGTCGCCTATATGCTTAGCCAGTGGTTGACGACCGTTTCTCGCTGGATGCGCTGTGGCTCACCCGCCTCTCGGTGCGATGAGCGCCTTCACGCGCATGAGCCGCATTTGTCGAGGCTCGGCTTCTCACTCCTGGTGAAGCGGCACTGGGCACAGCGTAAAGGCATGTGAGGGGTAACGCGCTCGACGGCACGGGTCATACTGTGAGCGTTGCGGCTGCAAATTCCGCTCGCGGCCTCAGTGGACGCAGCTGTCAGAAGACCAATCGTGTGAGCAGAATTGCAGGAATCCGCCCGCACCGCGATCATCCCACCCACAGGAGTGAGTGGGACCCGGAAACCCTGCTGAAAGGACCGTTCGATCCCAAACGCGCGGTTTGCCGCTTTGAAGAGGCCGACGAAAGTTTTGCAAGCGGACAGATCGAAGCTCTGAAAGCGCAGCCCGCCGGGGTAGTAGACACCCAACGCCCGCCGTCGCCGATCCACCGCCCCTTCGCATCGCCTGGCCTGTTTCAAAAGCCACAGCGTCGCCCAGACGCGTGGGCCCCTTGCTAGAGGCGTATCTCGACCGCCGGTTTGCCGGCTGGCGTGAACACACTGAGCGCGACGACAATGCGGGGCCGGGCGGCGGCACGCCATCTGGCCTGACGACGGAGCAGGAGGCCTACGAGGTACTGGAGCTTAAGCGGGGGGGCGAGCGCCGGGAGCAGCCGGGTGACGTGCTCATCGTCGGCCATTCCCCCACCCCGCCCGATCGGACTTGTAGCGACCTTGGCCGCTTCATCGGCGAACTTGCGCGCGAGCTCGGCCACCTCTTCAGCAAGATTGTCGGCGTGCGACTCGTGCTCGCGCTCGATGCACTCTTCGGCGGTGAGGGAGGTCGCCAGCCGCCCCTTAAATTTCAGTCGATCGCGCTGAGCGTTCTTGAGAGCGTCCGACAGGCATTGCTCAAAATCGGTGAGGGCGTCGACTGTAGAGAGCTTCATGTTTATAGCTCGGCGTTCGGTAGGATGCCAGCCTTGCGGCCGGATGGTTAACGGTCCGCTAACGACTGGCCCCGCTCGTGGCGTGGCGCGGCTTTAGTCGCCCCCATCCGCTCGCGGGCCGTGTTCCACGTGAGCTTCCTGCACGGAATATTGAGCGGCAGGCGCGAGAGCGGCCGCAACGGGCACGTTGTCGTTGCTGTGGACGGAGTGTTCGTAGGCGTCCGCGATCGTCGCCAGTCGATCAGCTCGCGCTCTTCGGACGCGTCCTCAGTGCATCCGAGCAAGGCTTTGATGCGCTCAAGGGCGAGGCGGCAGACTTCCTCACTCAACGCGGGCCCGTTGAGCGGATTGTACGTAGGTTCCTTCAGCATCCGGGCTCTCTCCTGTGGAGCGAAGGGATGGACTCTGTTGACGCGCTCCCCGGCTTGTTTGTTTTTGCCGAGTGTTCCTGTGCGATCAACGTAGGCGCACGAGCTTTTCCACCGCTTAACGCGAAAGTCTAAATCCCCATTCAGGTTAAGTCGGGCTTAAGCGATTGGGGCTTTAGGCGACACCGCCGCCCGCCCGGGGGCTTCGCAGTGAACGCGTGAGCCCCTCAGGGGTGCGCCATCTTCGCGTAGTGAAGATCATCGCTATGGAGGCCTGCGGCAGCGCTCATCATTGGGGGGCGCATGTTTGCCAGGCCGGGCGGATGGTGCGCCTGATCACCCCCTACTTCGTCAGACCTTTCGTGCGCGGATCCAAGAACGACGCGACGGACGCGCAAGCGATCGTCGAGGCGGCCGGTCGGCCGACGATGCACTTCGTGCCGGTGAAGAGGCTCGAGTGCCAGGATCTGCAGTCGCTCCATCGCATCCGCGAACGCCGCAGATAGTGGTTAGCTCGCCGACCGATCCCGCCGAGCCCCGATCCCGAAGGCGCTAGCGTTGAGCGGAATGTGGTCTTGCCCCATGGTGAAATCATAGAGGAAGTCGCCTGAAGCGCCCGGAGACAACGGCTTTTTCTATGTCAATTTCAACAACCCGACCGGCACGCTGGAAGTCCGTCGCTTCCATGTCGCGCCGAACTCGAATGTGCCGACATTACGAGCACCCAGATCCTCAGCATCTCGCTTTCCGGTGCGGCGAACCACACTGGCGGTTGGATTGGATTCGGTCGCAAGCCCAAGGCAAAAAGCTCCGTACCGCACGTTCGCCCCGATCCTCCGAACCGGCCTGACGGGAAAATACGGTTAGGCACTTCGTTGTGAATAAGAGCGCGGCTTCGTGAGGGTGCCCAGCGGTAAAGGTGCCGAGCCCGCTTCCTGGAAGCGAGCTCGCTCTTCTTAGACGGATGGGGTGCCGCCCTTTTGTTTCGGACCTGCTCGGGCCGGGATCAGCTTCATGCGGCGTCAAAACGCCTGATCGCGAACTTTCGGCGCGAAAGCGCCCGTCGCTCATAGCGGTCAAGTTTTGCGAGTTCGCCGGCCAACTCCTTGAGGGCGCGGGCGTGCCGCTCGAGGTCGCTCTCAGACGATCGTTCAAACGATTCGGTTGCGTCCCGTTCGAGTGTGGCACTGAACCGCCCGGTTTCTTCCGCGCGCAGCACCCGAACCAATAACCGCACGTAGCGCGCCGAATTCGCCCGGGAGGTGAAATGCGGATCCTTGAGGGCGCGATCGATGAGCTCGGTGCGCACGCGGCGGGCGCGCAGCAACACCACCTGAGCCAGCGATCGGAATGGCGAGCTCCAGAAGCTCGTCCCTTCCGCCGGTGATCGCCGCAGCGAGCCTCGCCACCTCGGGTGCGAGGATTGGATCCTGAAGCACCGATAGGTAAAGTCCATGCTTCGCCGCGTTGCGCGCCGAGCGGCTCTTACCTGCCATCGAACGCGGGCCGGTGCTGCGTCCGGCGTTCCCTCGATTCGCAGTGATCTGGCGTGGGGTCGTCAAGCCGCCCTCACCTGTGGCGCGCCTGGCCCGGGGACCTCCTCAAACTCGCCCTCTTCGATCGCCTCCGCTACGGCGCGCAGCCGGGCGGCAACTGCGGCCCGGTGCCGGTCAATTTCGCGCAACACCACATGCCGGCGCGCCTCCGCATTGGCGATCATGCGGTCGATGCGTTCGACGTCATCGAGTTTCTTGGACAGCGTTTCCGCCGTGATGGCGTCGAGTGTTAGCCCACGCTCGTTAAGGAAATTTATCCACTTGCGCACGAGCCGAATTTTCACGGGCGTGCCACTCTTTGGAAAGGGGGCCGGCATCCTGCCACCCCAAAACGGGTGTAAGGAGTTGCTCGAGACCGCTCGCCGCGGAAGCTAGGAGGAGGCTCGCTTTTAGGCGGCGAAGGCGCAGCACCTCCCAAAGGAGATCGACCACATCTCGGACCCAGAACACCTCGATGACGTCGCACGGCTCGACGGCAGCGGTCACTTGGGCGCTTAGGCGCTCGTAATGCGCTAAGTCCTCGCCCGCCAAAAGCACCGGACGATCGAGCTCGAACTATGGGTCGCGCTCGCGACTCTAGCACGGGCCGTAGCGGCGAATGGCGGTCCGAAGTGCCTAATCCCTCACCTTCGAGGAGGCGGCGGTCGTCAATGGGTTCGTTCTGCCAAAATGACCGTTGCCAAGAACTAGTAGGATTATCTTACTAACGCACCTTATGCCGCGGGTCGCCGCAAGCTGACGAAGCGATCCATGATGAGCGGCGATGGCCGAGAGGCTGAGGCGAGCCGGGCGGAGCGCCGCCTTGGCCGCCCGGATCGCGTCCAAGCCGGCGTTGCTTGTCGGCCATCCAGTCCGGCATCTCGTCGCCGCGCCGATCCGCGCCGTGCTCGCTGTCCTCGGCCGCGTCCGCCTCAGCCGCCCGGCTCAGCCATTTTCCGACCTCGGCCGCCAAACGCCGGTTCGACCATTTTCATCCGGCCGTAGCTCATGGCCTTGTGACGCGAGGCGTTCGCCTTCAGCTTGGTGCCGTCCACTACGACGTGTCCGAACTGCACGAGCCCGGCCGCTCGGCACAAGCGCAGGACCTGCACGAACAGGTCTATAGCGCGGCGAGATGGCGCTTGCGGAAGTCTGAAATGGTGCGGAAGCCCGTGCTTCACCGCATTGAGCGAGGATCTCTTCTTTCCCTCCTCGGACAGCGGTCTGGTCCTCCCGCCAGCACGCAGTTCTCCGTAGCAGACTCACCGGACGCCGTTACCGGGCCTGGGAGGTTATTTGCTCGATTGCAGCATCGCTGAACTCCGCGTCCTGGCTTTCCTGGCTTGCCAGTCGTAACCGATTTGTAACGGCGGTTCGATGCCCGGTCGACCTCTCCCGTAACACGACATGCCGCCGGCCTTCCACTTGCGCGAGCATCCGTTCGATCCGCTCGACGTCGTTTCACTTCTTCGAGAGTGTCTGGGCCATGACATGGCCCATAGCGCGCTTTGGCGAGGAGTTCCTCGACATGCTGCACCGCATCGGGCTTTCGCCGATATCAAACCGTCCACGAGCGGATCGAGAGCACCGTAATGTCGGCGGGTCGGACAGGCGCCGTCACCTGCGCGAGCAGACGGTCGTAGGCGGCCTCGTCCTCACCCTCGAGCAGCACAACGACCCGACCGTTGACGTGAAGCTGACGCCCTGATGTTGCCCCGACGCAGATTGCCGCTCACTCTTGGGCAGCCGCCACCGCCCACGAGGTCGCGCCACAGTGCGACGGAGGGCCGGGTCTGCTCGGAGGTTCCCGCTGGTTCTCCCCACCACCGTGACGCCCTCGCGATTATGCGGGCGGCTTCCTCACGACATTCAGCGCCCGCAGCCCGAAACGAGGGGGGCAACCCCTGAATGGATCGTGCGTTGCGGGCACCGCTTGAACAACACCCGAGACGACCCAGCGGAACTTCCTTCGCGGCCCTCCACAAGGCACGAACCTTCCGACGCCCCAACTGCCCGGCGCGGGCTGAGGGATAGCTGAGGGCGAATGAACCCCCCTATGCTGGCCCGGCGATAACGGGTGGGGGAGGCGGCTGGCCCCCGATACCGGGCACCCTCAGGTAAACGGGTCCGAGCGCCCCTCCCGGTCCGCAGCTCCTATGAACCCGCCAAGAACTCGGGTCGTTATCGGAGATGGCCGGCACGCCTGGGGGTGAGTCAGAATGAGGGGTAGAGTTCGTCTGGGTCATTAGTCATCCGATCACGTTTCGTTCTTACCATTACCACAGCCCTGCGCGCTGGCGAGTGACCAGCGATGTTGCTTCCCCCAGAAAGTGGCGCGCTTCGAAACTGCGGCTAGGAAAATGTGGCGAGCTGGTGTGGCCTTCAATGACCGAGCACTCTATTTCTAGATCTGCGCTGCCGGGCCCCTTACGATCGCTTTCCTAGCCGAAGTCCTGGATCCCCGCCGTTCTCCTCGATGCACTCTACGCCTGCTGCCATTAGCGTGGCCTTCATCTGTGCGACTGCGGCGCTCGAGACCTGCCGTCGATGACGCTCGAAATCCACGATCGTCGACACCCCGGACCCGAGGCGGTCGCCAATTCTGAAATCGACCGTGCCGGTCGGCACGGGCGACGTCGATCATCGCCGGCCTGCTCGATGGCGGCGCGACCGTCAGGGCCTACGATCCCGAGGGCATGGAGCAGGCCCGGCACGTGCTCGACGGCATCGCGTACGCCGAGGATCCTTATGCTTGCGCTGAGGGCGCCGACGCCCTCGTCATCGTCACCGAGTGGGACGCATTCCGGGCGCTTGACCTCGAGCGCGTCAGGGATGCGCTGAAGCAGCCGGCCCTCGTCGACCTGCGCAACATCTACCGCGCCGACGATCTCGCCGAGTACGGATTCAGCTATGTGAGCGTCGGCCGCCCGGAAGTGCAGGCGTGCAGTCTCCCGGTCGTGCGCCTCGTCTCGTGACACGGTAAGCGGCGCACGGGGTAGACCAGGTCCGCTCGACCGTGCTGACGCCGAAGGAGGAGGCGATCATCCGGCGGCATACCCTGTGGTCGAAGCCGGCCATTTTGAAACATGCTCAGCGGTGGCAGAAGCGAGCTCCAGTTGAGCCGCCCTGGATCGAATACCGCTCAAGCGCCTATACGCTCAATGTCGTTGAGTTTGAGCGAAAGTGTCGCCGCTTGCACCGCGTCCATGGTCAGCCCAACGGCATCGAGGAGGTCGTTCACGTGCGACCGGGCTTTCTCGTCTCCAAACCGCCCGCTCTTGCCGCTTCGGGTTGCTGCTACGAGGACGCCCGTTATCCATCCTGCAAAGCAGGTCCTACCTGAGCCGAACGCCTGGGCCGCCCCCGTTCTGAGGGATGAATTCCACTCCAGCGTCTTCAAGGGCGCGCCGGATACCTGCTAAGTTGTTGTGCATCGGCACGCGCCGACCTTTTTCAAAATCGCGGATCGTGGACAGCCCGAGGTGAGATGCTCGAGCGAGCTCCTCTTGCGACCAGTCGAGGAGAGCACGGCCAGCACGGGATTGAGCCGGAGTCCGAGGATGCCAAGGAGGCCTTTGGCCATGGCGTCAGGGCAAAGCGCTCAAAGGCTGGGGCGATCAGCTTTGAGGTCATAGCGGTCGCGGAGGCTCCCTATGCACCGCTCCAGTGAGACCATCGGCTCGATGCGGCAGCCCTCGCTAAGGCGCAATCCGAGCTCGTCAACCCGGAGAAGTCGCTTGCCGGCACGATCGTGTCCTCCCGGCCAGGCGGGGGCGAGCGGAGTTTTCGTTATGGGCCGCTCTCGAGCGGGCTTGAGATCGTCCGGAAGAGCCTTGGCCGGCAGGAGATCGCGACCGTGCAGACGACGGCGATCGACTCAGAGGCCGGTCTCATCTGCCTGACAACCGTTCTCGCCCACTCCTCAGGCGAGTGGATGTCGTCCGACTGGCCGGTATGTCCTGTGAGCGAGACGGCCTCGCCAAAGCGCATGGGCGCGGCTCTGACCTACGCCCGGCGCTATGGCCTGTTCACGCTGGTCGGCATCGCTGGTGAGGATGACCTTGATGCTCCGGACCTGCCGATCGTCAGGCGCAAGCTCCAAGAGCACGGCGACGAGCCAGCCACGCCGGGGCAGATGAACGGGTATGCGGCCGTTCCAGCCGTCCCACCTTTGACGAGCCCACAGCGGAAGTTCTCCCGACCGGGCCCAAAGCCGGTGCTCCCGGCCGCTGAGTCGGTCCTTCTCTGCGGTCGCCTTCTCGGGGAACTTGCGGCGTTCACGGCCCTCGATCCGCTGCTCGTCTGGGCGCGACGCATGCTGCCAGAGAAGAACACCCTCACTTCGGAGGACGCGCGGGCTATCGAGAGCGCCTTTGAGGTGAAGATCGCGAAGCTCGGTACCCCTGAGATCGTGGCCAGGGAGCCGACCGCCGAACGAGCCGAGCGGCCGTTGTCAAATGCGGCAAGGCCGGGCACCACCACCATCCTACAACCCTCGAGCCCAAGCCAGCCTCCAGGGCAGGCGACCCCGAAGACGCGGCGCCGACGCGACAAGCGGCACCTTGAGTTCGTCGCGTCCCAGCCTTGTCTCGTCTGTGGGCGCTCGCCTTGTGATGCCCACCATCTGCGCTTTGCCGAGCCGCGGGCGCTCGGGCGCAAGGTTAGCGACGAGTTCGCCGTTCCCCTGTGTCGCATCCATCATCGCGAGCTGCACAGCCGCGGGCACGAAATGGGTTGGTGGGCCGAGAGACAAATAGACCCAATGCCGATCGCCCAGCAGCTGTGGAACCAGAGATATTGAACTCCGGAAAAGTAGGGTTGCTTGGCATAACCCTTGGGCGTGCTAGAAGGATCGAGGTGGAGCAGCGACCTTCCTAGGCTGCCGCACGGCATGATGCAGTGATTTACAAATTGACGTCACATGAGCGCTGAAATGTCTCGGACTATCGCCGGGATCGTTGCTTTTTATCCTGACCCGGCCAGAGTTCTTCGGCTAATCGCATCGATTGCGGACGATGTTTCACGGATCGTGTTGTTCGCTAATTCCCCGCTAGAAGCAGCGATCAAGAACGGCCTTTCGACTGCTGCGGCACAGACGTCGGTAACGCTTATCGCGCCCGGCGAGAACGTTGGGCTCGGCAGCGCCTACAATCGTATCGTCGAGCTCGCGCGGCTTGAGGGAGCGGAATTCGTTTTGCTCTTTGACCAGGACAGCACGCCGTCTGAGGGAATGGTCCGCCGCCTCGAACACCTTGCCGACGAGCTCAAATCACGGGGAGAAAAGCCGGCCGTCGTCGGTCCACGGCCGACGAAGGCAAACGGTGAGCCGTTCAAGGTCCCACGAAGGCGGTCTTCGGCGGAGGGCTTACCGGGCCTTGCCGTCGACTTTGCGATCTCATCGGGGTCCCTGATTGCCCTCAGAGCGACGGCCGAGGTGGGCCCGTTCAACGAGGAATTCTTCATCGACGCGATCGACATCGAATGGTGCTCGAGGGCTTGGAGCGCCGGATGGTCGGTCTGGCTTGGGGTCGACATCCCCATGACCCACCGGCTAGGAAGGGGCGTGATCCACCTTCCCCTCGGATTGCGGCTGACGGATCAGCCGTCCGAGCGGCTCTACACCTACTTCCGCAACCAGGTAGCAATGCTGCGCCTGCCGCATGTCCCGTCCGCGTGGAAGCTCAGATTCATTGCCTCGCTGCCGGCGCGGTGCTTGATCTATGCCCTGCGCAACGGATTCGCTCGGCCGGCTGTTTCAGCGATCATCTTCGGCTTAATTGACGGGATTGCGCACAGGCTTGGCCCCCCCGCGGCCGGCAGGCAATCTCGTCCGCTTTCTTCGAAGCTTTCCGACTCCCACCCGAATAGCCCGTTTTTCGCTCGTCGCTGCGCAATCTCGCCTTGACCAAAAACCGCTTTCCTACCTACCAAGCTCCGGCAGCTCACTCCCGAGGTTCCTCTTGGCAAATGTGACCTTCGAGCGACTTGCCATCGCGGGGCTGGTGATGATTGTGCCCCGCCGTTTCGGCGATGAGCGCGGCTATTTCATGGAGACTTACAGCGCTCGAGACTTCGCTGCGCTCGGTATCGGCGCGACCTTCGTCCAGGATAATCAGTCGCTCTCCGCCCAGCCCGGAACAGTCCGAGGGCTGCACTTCCAGATCCCGCCGGAGCCGCAGGCAAAGCTAGTTCGGGTGCTGAAAGGCTCGATTTTCGACGTAGCGGTGGACCTCCGGCGCGGGTCGTCCAGCTACGGACGGTGGTGCAGCGCTACGTTGACTGCCGGAGGGGGCGAGCAACTCTTCATCCCGCAGGGTTTCGCGCACGGGTTCTGCACGCTTGAGACGGACACCGAGGTCGCCTATAAGGTCGACGGCTATTACGCACCGGAATGCGACGCCGGCATCCTTTGGAACGATCCGGCCCTCGGCATAGCTTGGCCAATCGCGCAGACCGAGGCGATCCTGTCCCGTAAGGACGCTATCCTCCCCCGAATCCGGGATTTCGCTTCTCCCTTCCGTCTGTGATATCTATGCGCAAGAGAATTCTCGTTACCGGCGGTGCCGGCTTCATCGGCTCAGCCGTGGTGCGCGAGCTGATCAGCGTAACGCCACACGAGGTGCTCGTCGTCGACAAGCTGACCTACGCCGGCAACCTCGACAATCTCGAGCCGGTTGCGCGAGACCCGCGCTTCGCCTTCGTCCAGGCCGACATCGTCGACGCGCCGAGAATGCGCGAGCTCCTTCGCAGTTTCACTCCCGAGGTGATCATGCACCTCGCCGCCGAGAGCCACGTCGACCGCTCGATTGACGGGCCGGGGGCGTTCATTCAGACGAACGTGGTCGGCACCTTCACGTTGCTAGACGCCGCGCTCGAGCACTGGCGTACGCTCTCGGGTCCGGCACGGGAAGGCTTCCGCTTCCACCACGTCTCGACGGACGAAGTTTTTGGCTCGCTCGGCCCGGACGGCTTTTTCACCGAGGCGACGCCGTACCAGCCGAATTCCCCCTACTCGGCCTCGAAGGCTGCGTCAGACCACCTCGTGCGCGCCTGGCATCACACCTACGGCCTGCCCGTGGTGCTCTCCAACTGCTCTAACAACTATGGCCCCTACCATTTTCCCGAGAAGCTCATCCCGCTCGTCATCCTGAATGCGCTCGAGGGCCAGCCGTTGCCGGTCTATGGCAGGGGCGAGAATGTCCGCGACTGGCTGTTCGTGGAGGACCACGCGCGCGCCCTCATCCTCATTGCGGAGAAGGGCCGGGTCGGCGAGAGCTACAACGTCGGCGGCAACAACGAGAAATCCAATCTGGAGGTGGTGCGCACCATCTGTGCCTTGATGGACGAGCTCGCACCGGACGAGCGCATCGGCGCGCGTGAGAAGCTGATTACCTTCGTCCAGGATCGTCCCGGGCACGACCTGCGCTATGCCATCGACGCGTCGCGAATGCGCCGCGAGCTCGGCTGGTCGCCGCAGGAGACCTTCGAGAGCGGGCTTGCCAAGACGATCGCCTGGTTCCTGGAGAACCGCGGCTGGTGGATACGGATCCGCTCTGGGCTGTACCGCGGCGAGCGCCTCGGGGTGGTGGCGTGATTCTCCTGTTCGGGGCTGGAGGGCAGCTCGGACGCGAGCTCGCCGGATTGGCCTCGGCGCGGGCGGTTCCGCTGCGCGGAGTCAGCCGGGTCGAAGGCGATGTCACTGATCGTCAGGCCGTCGCGGACGCCATTGCGGCAGCGAAACCAACGGTCGTTGTGAACGCGGCCGCCTATACGGCGGTCGACAAGGCAGAGAGCGAGCCCGACGAGGCCGCTCGGGTGAACGAAAGCGGCCCCGCGATCCTGGCCGAAGCGTGCGCCCGTCAGCAGCTTCCCCTCGTCCACATCTCAACCGACTACGTCTTCGACGGCACGAAGGCGGGCCCATATGTCGAGACCGATCCCATCGCGCCGCTCGGCGTCTACGGTCTGACAAAGGCTGCGGGGGAGGAAGCTATCCGAGGTTGGCATCCCTGGCACCTCGTGATCCGCACCTCCTGGGTCTATGGCCGCTTCGGGCGCAACCTGCTGAAGACCGTCCTGAGGCTCGCGGGCGAACGGGACGAGCTGCGGTTCGTCGCCGATCAGCGCGGCTGCCCGACCTCCACCGCCGACATCGCCGAAGCGATCCTGCACGCCATGCCGAGGCTCGTCGCCCACGAGCCGGTCTGGGGTACCTACCACTTCGCCGGCACGGGAGCGACGACCTGGTTCGAGTTCGTGCGGCACATCGTGGCGGTGCAATCCACATTCACCGGTCGGCACCCGCACGTCGTCCCGATCGCGACAAGCGAGTTTCCGACGGCAGCGCGACGCCCGGCAAATTCGGAGCTCGATTCGAGCCTGTTCGCGGCGACCTTTGGCTTTCGGGCGCAACCTTGGCAGCACCGTGTGGCGAGCACGGTCGCGGGGCTCGTCCGTGACCCGGCAGGGCTCGCCGCATGAACCGCAAAGGCATCATCCTCGCTGGCGGAGCCGGGACGCGCCTCAGCCCGCTCACCCTCGTCACCTCGAAGCAGCTCCTCCCGGTCTTCGACAAGCCGATGATCTACTATCCGCTGACGACGCTGATGCTTGCCGGGATCCGCGAGGTGCTGCTCATCACGACGCCGCAGGATCAGTCGGCGTTCGAGCGCCTGCTCGGCACCGGCAAGCAATGGGGGATGCGGCTCGAATACGCCCTGCAGCCAAGTCCCGACGGGCTCGCGCAAGCCTTCGTCATCGGCGAGGAGTTCGTGCGCGGCTATCCGTCTTGCCTCGTGCTGGGCGACAACCTGGTCTATGGGCACGGCGTTCCGGAGCATCTTCGGCGCGCGAACTCGCGCGCAAGCGGTGCGACGATCTTCGGCTACCACGTCGAGGATCCGGAGCGTTACGGCGTCGTGGCCATCGATGCCGACGGGCGAGCGACCAGCATTGAGGAGAAGCCCACGGCGCCGAGGTCGCACTGGGCCGTGATCGGACTCTACTTCTACGACGAGAGCGTCGTCGATCGCGTTAAGGACGTCAGACCGTCGGCGAGAGGCGAATATGAGATAACCGACCTGAACCGGTTGTACCTCGACGACCATGCCCTCCACGTCGAGCTTTTGGGAAGAGGCTACGCCTGGTTCGACGCGGGAACGCACCGCTCGCTTCTCGAGGCGGCGGAGTTCGTCAAGGTGCTGCAGACTCGGCAGGGGCAGCTTATCGCATCGCCTGAGGAGATCGCGTTCTCCCACCGGTGGATCGATGCCGGCCGGCTCATCACGGAAGGACAGAAGATCAACAACGAGTACGGCCGGGCGCTCGTTGAGCTGGCGGGTCAGAACGCCGGATCCTGACAGGTCAGGCGGAGGTCAGGTTGCATGTCAAACAAGGTAGCCTTGATCACCGGCGTAACCGGGCAGGACGGCGCATACCTGGCCGAGCTCCTGCTGGGCAAAGGCTATCTCGTCCACGGCGTGAAGCGCCGGTCGTCTTCGTTCAACACGGGGCGGGTCGACCATCTCTATGCCGATCCGCACGAGGAATCGGCGCGATTCTTCCTCCACTACGGCGATCTCACCGACGCCACGAACCTGATCCGCCTGATCCAGGAGGTCCAGCCGAGCGAGATCTACAACCTCGCGGCCCAGAGCCACGTCCAGGTGAGCTTCGAAACGCCGGAATACACCGCCAACGCCGATGCGATGGGCACGTTGCGCCTGCTCGAAGCGATCCGCATCTTGCGTCTCGAGCAGTCGACCCGGTTCTACCAGGCCTCGACCTCGGAGATGTACGGCAAGGTCCAGGAGACGCCGCAGCGCGAGACGACGCCGTTCTACCCCCGTAGCCCTTACGCAGTTGCTAAGCTCTACGGCTATTGGATCACGGTGAATTATCGCGAGGCCTACGACATGCACGCCTCAAACGGCATCCTGTTCAATCACGAGAGTCCGATCCGCGGCGAGACCTTCGTGACCCGCAAGGTGACCCGCGCCGTTGCGGGGATCCACCACGGGCTTCAAAAGATGTTGTTCATCGGCAACCTCGATTCGAAGCGCGACTGGGGCCATGCCCGCGACTATGTCGAGGGGATGTGGATGATGATGCAGCAGGCCCATCCCGACGATTACGTGCTCGCGACCGGCGAGACGCACTCCGTGCGGGAGTTCATCGAGCGCGCCTTCGCCCTCGTCGGGCGCACGATCGAGTGGCGGGGCGAAGGCGTCGACGAGCAGGGGTTCGATGCGAAGAGCGGCGAATCCCTGATCCGCGTCGATCCGCGCTATTTCCGCCCAACAGAGGTTGATCTCCTGCTCGGTGATCCGGCGAAAGCCCGAGCGAAGCTCGGCTGGAAGCACACGACGAGCTTCGAGGATCTCGTCAAAGAGATGGTCGAGGCCGATCTGAAGCAGCTCATGTTCGAGAACCGGCGCTATGACAACGCGGAGTGACGCGCCTTGTTTTCTGAAGGGCAAGCGGGTGTGGGTCGCCGGCCATCGCGGCATGGTCGGAGCGGCGGTCGTGCGGCGGCTCGCGTCCGAGCGCTGTGAGATTCTCACCGTCGGCCGCGGTGACGTCGATTTGCGCCGTCAGGCGGAGGTCGAGGCCTGGATGAAGCGCGCTCGGCCGCAGGTCGTCGTCCTGGCGGCCGCGACCGTCGGCGGAATCCTCGCCAACGACACGCGCCCGGGCGAATTTCTCTACGACAATCTCGCGATCCAGACCAACGTCATCCACGCGGCGAAGCTCGAGGGTGTCGAGAAGCTCCTGTTCCTCGGCTCGTCCTGCATCTATCCACGCCTTGCCGAACAGCCGATCCGGGAGGATGCGCTGCTGACCGGCCCGCTGGAGCCCACGAACGAGTGGTACGCCGTCGCGAAGATCGCTGGCATTAAGATGTGCGGGGCCTACCGCCGACAATATGGCTGCGACTTCATCTCGGCCATGCCGACGAACCTCTACGGTCCCCACGACAATTACGACCTCACCTCGAGCCACGTCGCCGCCGCCCTCCTGGTGAAGGCGCATCAGGCGAAGCTCGAGCGCCGTTCCGAGCTCGAAGTCTGGGGCACCGGGACGCCGCGCCGGGAGTTCATGTACGTCGACGACCTCGCCGACGCGCTCGTGTTCCTCCTGAAGAACTACTCGGGCGACGAGCACGTGAATGTAGGCGTCGGAACAGACGTGACGATCCGGGAGCTCGCCGAAACCGTCCTGCGGGTCGTCGGCCACAACGCCGCGGTCCGGTTCGACCGTTCAAAGCCCGACGGCACGCCGCGCAAGCTTATGGATTCGAGCCGTCTCGCCGGCATGGGCTGGACGCCGAAAACCGGCCTGGAGGATGGCTTCAGACTTGCGTATGCCTGGTACCTGGCCAACAAGCGCCAGCTCCAGGCGGCGTCCTGACGCCCGATCGCGGAGCCAGCGTGGACATGAACGCAGCTTTGGATGAGGCCCCAGCGAGCCAGCGCTGGCTCGATCGCTTCCCGAAGGATCAGGACGTCGCCCTGATCTCGGAAAACCGTCCGTATCTCCATCCTGAGGGGGGCTATGACGACCAGTACGGCATCCAGGTCGCCGACGAGAGCGGCCGCGGGATCGCCAACCTGTTGAAGAAGTTCGACTCGGATCTGAGCGGCCCGGTGCTCGAGCTTGGCTGCGGCACCGGCAAAGCGACGGTCGGACTCTGCAAATCCGGCGCCTTCCCGTGGTACCTCATCACGGACTCGTCCAAGACCTTTATCCACATCACGCGCCGGAAGCTCCAGCGCAATGGCATCGCCTTCGACAACATCCGTTTCGCCGTGCTTTCGGATACCGATCTCGACAGGCTGCCGCCAGCGTCGCTGTCGGCGATCGTGCTGCGGTCCGTCCTGCACCACTTCACCGACGTGCCGCGCTGGATCGAAGCCGCGGCGCGGACGCTACGTCCCGGCGGAACGCTGATCTTCGAGGAGCCGTGCTCGCCGGGCTACCTGCTCATGGGACTCGTTGCCAAGGTCGCAGCGACCGCGCCGGCCAGCGGCCTCAGGCGCGAGCAGCGCCACCAGGCGGCGCTCCTCGCCGAGACGATGAAATCCTATCATCGCCGAGACGTCGATAAATCGAGCTGGGAGGACAAGCACATCTTCCGACCGGACGAGATGATCGTCTGTGGCCGCAACGCCGGGCTCGTTACGCATTTCCTCCCGAACAGAACCTTCGAGAGCTATGCCTACTCGACCCACCCGGACATCGGGCGGATGGATTTCGAGAAGTTCGTCCGGGACTACCTCCACTACTGCATGGGCTTCGGCGAAGCAAACGCGGCCAGTATCGCCAAGGCTGGGAAGCCGTATCTCGAATACGTCACCGAGGCTTGCCGCGGCACAAGCGAGCCGTACCTCCTTGGAACCTTCCTGCTGCAGAAAGCCGCGCGGACGAGCTGCCTGAGCATGAAGGACGTCGAGAGCCGGAACCCGGAAGCCACCGCGACGGCGGATATATCCTGGCCGCTCAGCGCGCTACCCAGCCTCGGGCGCGTCGTCCTCATGGTGGGGGCGAACCCGCATGTATACAGCCAGCTCCGCCGTCGCCTGCCGGTGGGGGCCCAGCTCTTCGTGCTGGATACGAACCTCGAGCGTTTGCGCAAGCCGTGGGCCGGCTCGCTCGGAAGGGACGGGATCACGCCCCTTTTCTTTCGCGGCGGCATCGAGCGCTTTTTTCGCGAGCTTCCGATTGTTCCATCGGCGGTGCTGATCGAGTCCGGCGCCGCCGGGGGCCAGAGCGACCTCGTCGATCAGCTTTGCTCCCGCGTCGCCGACGAGACGACCATCCTAATTTACGGAAAGGGGGTCGAGCTCCATCTCGATCGGGCAATGTGGTCTGACGCGGGCTTCCTCATCTGCGAAGCCGAGGCTTCGCACGCGGTCATCGCGGCGCGAGGTGTACCTGGCGAGGTGAAGGGCCTCGAGGAGCCGCTTTTTCGCCTCGGCGCTGCACGGCGCGTGAAGTTATTGTTCGGAACCGGCCGCGGGTCCGCTGCGCCCTCGAATCCCGCGGCCATGACGCCCGCCTCTACGCCGATTGCAATTTCAGCGGCGCGATGGCCCTTCGCAAAGGACCATGCCAGACCGTTGCCCGCGACCATGCCGGACGGCTCGCCCTGGCCCCGTATCTCGATTGTCACCCCGTCCTTCAATCAGGGCGCCTTCATCGAGGAGACAATCGTCTCGGTCGCGAACCAGAGCTATCCGAACCTCGAGCACATCGTCATTGACGGCGGGTCGACGGACAAGACGAAAAGCGTGCTCGCCCGCCATTCCGACCTTCTCGCTTATTGGGAGAGCGAGCCCGACAGCGGCCAGAGCCACGCGATCAACAAGGGCATGGCGCGCGCGACCGGCGAGATCCTGACCTGGCTGAACAGCGATGACCGTCTGGCTCCGGGCGCGCTTGCCTCGGTCGCGATGGCCTTTCATCATTCGAAGGCCGATGTCGTCGCTGGCGTCGCCGAGCTGTATCAGGACGACAAGCTGATTGGGCAGCACATCACGGCCTGCGACGACGGCCCCCTGCCACTCGATGATATCCTCGACCTCCAGCGCTGCTGGTACGCCGGCCAGTTCTTCTATCAGCCGGAGGTGATGTTCACGCGGGCGATGTGGGAGCGCGCCAGCGGCCGGGTCGACGAGTCCTTGTTCTACAGCATGGACTATGAGCTGTGGTTCCGCTTCGCGGAGGCGGGCGCGCGTCTGCATGTAATTGGGCGGCCGGTTGCACATTTCAGGATGCACACCGCGCAGAAGACCCACATGAGCCACGCTTTCATGGCTGAACTTGAAACACTGAACGAGAAGCTCAGACACAAACGCGGCAAGGTGGTGGTTGGCACGGCTCCGAAACCGCGGAAGCTAAAGATCACACTCGTAAATGATGTCGGCTTTCACCATGGCGCCGGCATCGCGCACCAGAGGCTCGCTCAGGCGCTGGCGTGGACCGGGGCCTCAGTGACGGCGCTCTCCTTTATGAAAGGTCCTGAGGATCGGACGCCCGAGCTCTTGGACCCTCGGCGGGCGACCTCTGCGATTGAGCGAGCAAAACCGGATCTCGTCATCCTCGGAAACTTGCATTCGGCGAAGGTGTCGCTCGATGTCATTGATGCGATCGCATCGCGCTGGCCCGCTTACATTATCATGCACGATTTCTGGACACTAACCGGGCGCTGTGCTTATACCGGCGGCTGTGAAAAGCTCATCCGAGCCTGCGATGCGGCCTGCCCGACTGCCGAACAGTATCCTGTACTTCCGCGCCATCTAATCGGCCCTGCGTGGCGGGCCAAGCGGCGGCTGCTGACGAGCGCGCACGCGCCAGTTCTCCTGGCGAACTCGTCGTACGCGCAAGACTTCGCCCGCCGGGCGCTTGGCTTTGCCGAGAGACCGCGGATAGAGCCCATCCGTCTCGGTGTGCCGACTGACGTGTTCACACCTCACAACAAAGGGGCTGCCCGTCGGATTTTCGACATCCACGACGACGCATTCGTGATCTTGGTTGCCGCCACCGCAATTGACGACCCGCGTAAAGGCGGTGATCTCCTTTCGGAAGCCCTTAAACAGATCAAAATACCCGAGCTTCTCGTCGTCGCCGCGGGCTTGTACGACCTGTCGAAACCGGCCTCCATTCCGGGGCTGCGCCGAATCGGCTACGTCGATGAGCCAAGGCGCATGGCACTCCTGTACTCGGCCGCCGACCTGTTTGTCGGGCCCAGTCGGGAGGAAACCTTCGGCCAAGTCTATGTGGAGGCCGCAGCTTGCGGAACGCCGTCGGTCGCGTTCCGCGCGGGTGGGGTCGTCGACGCCATCAAAGACGGGATTTCCGGGGTGCTCGTTCCGGAGTTCTCAGTGGCCGCCCTGGCTAGGGCAATCCGGGAACTCTACGCCGATCCCGAGCGGCGGCGGAGGTTGTCCGCTTTAGGGCGCATTTTCGTCGAGAACGAATTCTCACTTGCGAAGTCGCAGCAATCGTTCATAGCCACGCTAGTGCGCACCGGTCTTTTAGATAGACTTCACCTGCCGCGAAACGCCTCTATGCAACCGACCATTCCGGCGGTCGACAGCAAGAAAATCGATGGAGAGCAGCTTCATAGGCCGCGCTAATATGGCATCATTGTCCTTCGATTGTACGCTCCCAATCGGGAGTCCTTACGAGGCCGATTGCCTTTCCAAGACGTCGCCAGCGTGACTTCTGGAGGTAGCTGGCGAGTTCGCGTATTCGATCGCGTTCCGCCTCCCGTAGTTGGCGCAAATCCCGCTCGAACCGAAGCGCTTGCTGAAGCTCCTCCACAAGGTATTGGTGTTCCGCGAGATCGGCGACGACGTCTGCCAGCTGCGACTCCAAAAGCAAAATGCGCGCCTGCTCAGGTCCGGCCGCAAGCCCCGCCTCGTCCGCTAGAGGCGTCTCAGCCTCTTCTGCACGTCGCTGCATTGCCGTCAGCTCGTGCTCGAGCTCCTGAGCCTGGGCCAACTCGGTCTCGACAGGAGCGCGGCGGGCGACGTGCTCCCGCCATACGGTGAGCAGCTCACGAATAGCCGCATCAATGCTCGTCAACCGTGCCTCAAGGTCCATGCCGCCGTTATCGATCACAAACTCACCTCAACCTTCCTCCGAGCACTGAGGCCCGAAAAAGCCCTACCGGGCAGCTCCCCAACCGCCGCACGGCGACGGTTAGGGGAGACGCTGACTAGGCAATTGGTGCCGAAATCCGCCGCCTCCGCAAGAATCGCACGAAAGCGCGCAGCCATTGGGGCCGCCTCCTGCGCCGGTCCTCACGCTCGATCAGGATTTTCGACAGAAGCACCCCGAGTTCACGCCCTTTGGCTGCGCCTGCCTGCCGGGGTGAAAAGGTCGAATCGCATTCGACTCTAAGAATAGCGACGTTCCTGCTGCGGGCGAACCGAAATGGTCGCTCAACGCGGATCAGGACCCATGCCCGGACCGGGCCGTTATAGATCGGCTGATCGTCCATTGAAATCCGAACATTCTGAGTGGCGGTCGGGGAAGCGCCCGAGGCCGCAAATTCTAAGAGGATCCGGCCGTTCTGAATGAAATCGCTCAGCAGCAACCGGATATAGCTTCGGGTGGCGCTCGTCCAAACCCCGGCCGGTTCCCCCGGGTTAAGAGCTCCGCCTTGAGAGCGCGCGACAACGTCGGGATTGAAAGCGGCGGCTACGCCAAGCTCCAGCACGAACGGCGGCTGCGCCACTCGAGAGAGAGTCATGGTGGCAGGCAGCGGAACGTACGCGAGTCGAAGAGTCAATTTGGCCGCAGCGCGGCGCCATCTTTCGCTGTCAACCACCAACATCGATTGATCGCGGGAAACAGACCTCCAATGCCAAATTGCCGTCGGCCGGAATGAGCTTCGGAATTCGGTCCGCGATGCCAGGAGCAGGAAGAGATAGACATCCTCCGCGACCTCCAGTTGTGGATCGCAAAGAATGCGCCCGTTCAGGAGTTCCGCCCGGCCTATAAATGAGTTGGAGGTGATGTAGTTGTCGAAAAGCATCAATCGGGAAAGATCGTGCTGCTCAAGAAACTTCAGCTCGCGAGGCTCGCGGAACTGGCCCATGAGGTTGGGCGGCGACACGCTACCCTCGTCCTCGACACGGATTGTGCCGGCGTAAAAGAACCCGCTTGTTGGGTGGCGGGAGGCGAGCTCGATTAGGCTCGGGAAGTGGTCGGGAGCGACCGAGTCATCGTCGTCTAGAATGGAAAAGAACGGTGCCTCAACCCGGGCGAGGCCGGCCCAAAGGGCCGTGCTCCGATAGCCGGTGTCCGGACTCCTCACATAGGTCACGACCATGTTCCGGGCCCTGAAATCTTTGGCGAGTGCCTTCAGCGCCGCGTTGCCTTTGTAGTCGACCAGAATC
>Ga0126304_10000081_pt1 | contig 27099 bp, 29 predicted proteins | sample Plot25_FD_92538 | JGI IMG/M metagenome (GOLD analysis project Ga0126304, IMG submission 92538) | Serpentine soil microbial communities from UC McLaughlin Reserve, CA, USA - Plot25 | ecosystem: Environmental > Terrestrial > Soil > Grasslands | place: USA: UC McLaughlin Reserve, Lake County... | reverse complement strand
TGGCGTAAAAACCGCCTTTCAACTGTCTGAAAAACAAAGTGGAAAAAACCCACTCCATACATTTCCCCGAATACTGGTATCAGGGCTTTGGTCTCCAGCCCAGCTGTTTAAGGCGATAAATTGTTCCGGTTGAAGATTCGATTAGCGGAGACTCATTACGAGCGATAAAATAAACCACAGTATTTTGATCTAGGCGAGACACTCCATATAATACATAGCTTCATGAAGTGGATTCAGCCTTTAAGTCTACCTTCGATACAAGAAAGAAAACTGGTGACAAGTGTTTTACTTTGATTTTTCAAAATTCAAGTCCCAGGTCGGAGGCATTCAGGATACAATTCAATAATTCTCCCCGTGAGGATTCACTTGTTATCCATGCCAGGTTAAATTGGTAACATTTATAAAATTCCTGGACCTTTGAGCGATATTTCAGTGAAAGAAGACTTTCTTTGATCTCCCTCGCTACCTGTTGTACCAGGCCAGGATTTATTTGAGCTTGAATATTTGTTGCTTCATTCAACCGTATAAAAAACACCAAGAACAACGCCTTAACGATTTGCTTTATTTATGTCAATTCAGAAACATAAATATTGAATTGCAATTTCAAGTCACTGAACGCCGACTCCAGAGATTTTATTTCCTTCCGATATTTCGTCTGTCTGAAGCTAATATCTTTCAAAATGATTCCATCCTCATATACTTCGCGAAGAAGCAATTTATCCAGTTCAAAAACATCTTTTTCCATGAGCTTAATGATCTCGTCTTTTTGGACAAACCGGTTTTGATATAGCTCAGCCGTTTCGAGAAAACTATCTGCCGAGTGATCAGTGTTCAATAATTCTGCAAGGCGAATTTTCAAGTTGGCATTTTCCTGCGACAAAAATCCCAGAGTCCGCTTCCACGAATCAGTTTCGTTCTGAATTTGATCGATCTTATCTGTTATTTTCATAGCAAATCCTCCTGGAGTAGCTTTCTACCCTAATTTTAAAATTAGGTGTTGGTTAAGCGGAAATCAAAGACAATGATCAACATGAAGGGTGATTCAAATCAGCAAAACGGCCCTTGGAACAGAACTAGAATAATACACGAGGTTGATTGTCTTTTAAAGAAGTTCAAAATTCAATGACAGCTATCTTTTGCTAATCTTATTTCCTGGCAATGAAGAAAGGTGATTGACTAACCTATAACTAGTCCAACATAAAAGCTAAAAACTCCGCTGCCCAGTGCAGCGGAGCATAAATTAAAGTGAGCAGCTGACTACTTTATGACGATTTGTTTTGATACGGCCATTTTCTTTATTTCTTCCTTCTTTGGCAGCATCACTTTGAGAACACCATCCTCATAGGTTGCTTCGATCTTTTCCCGGTTTACTTCCTCAGGTAACGCGAAACTTCGGTTAAACGAAGAATAGCTATACTCTTTCCGCGTATAGCGGGAATCTTTTTCTTCTTTGTTTTCCTCTTTCTGGCTACCGATGGTGAGCATATTGCCTTCGACATCGATCTTAAAGTCACTTTTTTTCAGGCCAGGCGCAGCAACGGAAACTTTGTAATCGTCTTTATTCTCTGTAATGTTTACTGAGGGTACAGTCAGGGCTTTTCCAAAAGATCCACCATTGAACCATTCGTTCCATGGTTTAAAAAAATCTTCAAATACAGATGGCATTAAATCACCTGTTTTTGTTAATGCTTTTGTTGACATAATAACCTCCATTTTTTTCGTTAATAATCTGATACAAGATACCTCGAAGCGTAAGTACAATCCTACGACGGCAGTCAGCAAAAAAGATGAGAATCGTCAGTACTTTGACCGAGATCTTTTTAAAATAATTAATCGGTGACTGGATCACCAACGATTCATTGTGGTATCCTGTTGGCGTTGTGGCAATATTTGCCTTTGTCCAATACCTGGAGGCGAATGTGATCTTCCCGAAAATTGTAGCACAGTTAAACGTCAGCACCTGGGCTACCCTGGTCGCTATTATTGCCGGCGGGATTCTATGGGGCGTATCAGGTATGATCTTATTTATTCCGTTTATAGGAATCTTAAAAATAGTGCTAGATTATATACCTGAAGCACGAGCCTTCAACATACTCCTGGAAAGAGATTCCACAAAACGAGGGAAGTAATCAGGAGTGTTGCTTAATATTGCCCAGCAGCAGTTGCACCTTTGTCCGAATACATTGGCCTAAATAAATCTTTATTAGTTTGAGATATTTTTCAGCCTCCCTAAGAAGAATTTGCCTCGTACCATCATTGTCAGTGCTGCATGCTCTTAAACTATTTACTTTTGCGCGAATATTTGCCCGGTACATTTTATAATAAAGAAAAAGTCTATAATCTTCGCCAGTTATTATAGTGCAGAAAAGCTCATTGTAACTCTTTAGAAATAGTGCGGAAACTTCCTGTCTTCCAAATGCATCCAGATCCATACAGAGAAAGGCGACTTCATTAAGCACATCAATTTCCCGGAAGTCATCGTTAAATTCAATGCAGTCAAAGAGCTGGGGATCCGGTAATAAAAGAATATTCCTGGAGTGCAGATCTCCGTGACAGTCTCTGAAAAAGCCCGCTTTGAGCCTCGAGATCAAAACACGTTTGTGTTTCTAATAAACTCGTTGGACGCTTCAATGGCGTGGTCTATAATTATGACGGTATCAGAGGACAGATAGGTACTTACATATTCTTTTTCATTTCCGAGATCATCGAATTCATTTGGAAATGCTTCAAGGTCCTTTGCATAAATCACACGAGCGTTCTTATGGAATCCTGCGATCTTCTTTGCAAGACGCTGGATGTCAGTTTCTGTAACACTATTGGCCTTTAAGAGAACATCCATTTGCCTGTTCCTATCAAACTTTCGCATCCTGACAGCATAATCTATTATCTCGACTACCTGGTTCACCAATATAAAAAACTCCCTGTTTTTTCGCTTATGGGCTGGACATCGATATACAAGTCGTGACTGAATCTCCCATTTAACTCAACCTCTCTTTCACAATAATATTTGCGCTTTTCCAGGCTGGAAAAATCGAGGAATGTATATTTAATCGGCTTTTTTTATTTTAAAGGCGTATTCGTCCGATAGTATGACGCACGAAATATGTGTTTCTACTAATTCCGCACGGGGAAATTCATCTTCAAAGTCTTATCGATCTGTTCCTTTGTCATCTTTAACCTTAAGTAATCTGGGTAATCTTTAGGTATTCGAGAGCTTCATCAATCATTTCATTTATGTTGTCATTCCTGGAGTGCAATGTCAGATCAGGGTGCTGCGTAGGTTCGAACTGGGCTTTTATCATTTTATACACCTTATAATCGGCTTCGCTGTCTATCCTTTTCTGTTTTAATATTTCTTTAATCACCGATTCTTCAGCTCAACTTCAATAAAATAAATATTGTCCGCCTCCTGCGCCTCGTTCATAAATTTTTCCCTGATATTATTCTTGTAAAAGGTTGCATCTATTACCAGAGATGTATTTTACCTCAATCCGCGTACGCATGCGGGTAAGCATTTCATCATACACTGATAACTTCTCCTTTTCCGAGTATCTTCGATGAGCGATCATCTTTTTCCGGATCCGATCACTGCTTATGTATTCAGCGTTGATCCTGTCTGCGAGTCTTAAGGCAAAAAACTTTTACCTGCACCAGGCAAACCAAAGACGATTACAATCATAGAAGCGGTTTTAAGAGTAATCATAATCCCATGAACGGGCCAAAATATTCATTAGTCAATGAGCAGTTCAAGATGTTTTAATCTTTCATGGGCCGGAGTTACACCAGCTTTGCGCCACAATAAATTGCCGTTTTTGAAAAGCGCAAGTGTCGGCACTGATTAGACACCATAACGCCGCGTATAATAAGGATTTTTGTCAATATCCATTTCAATACTGTTGCCCTGTCCCCTACTTTCCCTTTCACCTCCTCAAGTACAGGCCCCATCAGTTTACAGGGGCCGCACCACTGAGCATAAAATCAACCAGTACAGGGCTTTTTACCATTAATATGGGATTCAAAGTATTGCATAGTCCTTGTTTTTCGCTGTGTCGTGCTGTGCTATTACGAGCACCTCACTATGGTATATCATTTCGGCTGTGACAGAATTAGAAACGAGACAATATTTTTGCGTTTTCTCCAAAGCAAGTTTTGCTGTAGTTTGTAATTCTTGATCTGAGACATAAATTTTCGGGAAAATATTGATCCGGGTAAACTGGAATCTGCCCTCCACCAACTCAACCTGTCCTATTGTACTACATTTAAACTCTGAAATGTTAAGGTCAAAATTTCTAGCGAAAGCCAGGTAGGTTGTCATAAAGCAACTGCTGAGGGCACCAAGGAATAAATGTTCCGGGCTCCATTCTTTGTCTTCTCCACCAAATAAAGGCGGAGTAGCCACTGTAATTTTTTCCGGAATATCATTTGAGGAGAGAACTCCCTTTTGTTTCGATACCCAATTGATATCCACATCGAATAAAAACTGCTTATCCCCTTTTCCGGGTATGTGTTGAACGTTTGCCATAAAATATTTTTTATACCTAAATATACAGGAACACTTCTCCGGGAACGATGATGTGGGTCAGACACCGGTATGATTGAAATATGCCTTTTAATTTACACTCCTAACTTCATTGTTTTCAAATCGACCTGTTTTCTTTTTAAGCGGTATCCGAAAGACAATTCCTTTGATAACGTCTATGTTGTTTGCAGGAAAAGGCCAAAGTGGCGAAAGATGTGTTGTTTCACTACTGACCAGGGGAAGTATGCGGCCTTCTAAAACTCGTAAAGCTTTGGCCCGGTCTGCGCTATCGTCCAGTTCTTCGTAGTCTCCCCAGGCGATAACACTTTTCCAGTTTGCCATATCCTTCATATCGTCTACCTGGAAACAGACTGCAGGATTTATCCGCATCAGGTCTACCTTCATTCCTTCTCTCGTATGTCCATATATGTAGGTGCCATCGTATGCGTAGCTGATGGGCACTACATATGTAATATCGTTTGCGTGGCACCCGATACGTCCTACAACCTGACGTTGTAGTACGTCTTCAATTTCGATAATATCCATTACTCCTAGCATAACTCAATTTTTTTAATGATTAATGCAAGCTTTTTGTCCTGAACTCCAGGTATTTTTTCCATGTAACCGCGTTGCCACATCCTCATCTTCCATTTGTAAATAGCATTCATTTTTGCTTATGTAAACGAGGTTCTAGACCGCTGCAGCATCATATATCTGCAGTGCTGGCACCAGGAATTCCATACCTTTTAAACCGTTTATAGTCAATGTAAGTAAAACAGTGTCTTTGATTTCGTCTCTTGTTGCACCAGCCTCTTTAGCCATCGGAATATGAAACCGTACGGCTGTTTTATCGCCTATCGCCATTTTCATTCCTATGTAAATAAGTTGCTTTGTTTTTGCATCTAACCCTTTGGTATTGATCAACGATTCTACCAAACCATTAAACGCAGCAAAGACTTCCGGAGCTTCCTGTTTAAAGACGTCATACATATTAGGCTCTTGCTTCATGATATTACTTCTTTTGTGATGAGAAATGGCCGTTCACCATTGTTAGCTGTGTGCTTTCTTCGACAGTTTATGCTCAATACCATTGCACCAAAGGCCATACAGATTAATAACGCCAATCCAACCCATCCCATGGAAGGAGTTAAACTCACAATTTTCAACAGAGCAAAAATGCCCAGTGCAGCAAATACAACCTGCCAAAAACTCCAATCAGTATTTGACGGATTGTTAATCCAGTTAGCGGCAACGAACGAAGTGATCACTGTGGCTAAGGCAAGTAAAACAACATAGCTAAACATTAAAATCAAGCCTAAGCGACTACTTGTTTTGAAAAGAATGACTGGATAGCTTTAATCAACTCATCGAGGTTTTCGCTTTTTACCGCATCGATATCCTCTAACATTGCTTTTTTTCTAATGGGATCCTTTTCCATTTTGGCTCCTATTTTAACGAGCAGACGGTCAGTCCAGGAAAGCTCTTTTTTGATTAGCCTTCCTGGAAGAAAGAAGGTATGGCTCATTTGCCGGAGCAAAGCAGGAACATTTTCATCCAAAATCCGTTGCTGCTTTTCCTTTTCAGAAGATGGAGTTCCACAGACCACGAACAGAAATAACTTCTTGTTTTGAAGCCTGGATATGTTCTTCTTCAGCCATTCAGTGATGAGCAGTTTTCCCATATACACGGAACTTCCAACAACAAGAAAATCATACTTTACTAAATCCTCCGCAGTTGCGGCATCCGAAGTCAGGACTGTTATCTCAAGTTCCTCTGCAATCCATTGAGCATATTGTCGTGTAGCTCCATATTTACTACTGTAAACTATCAGACCTTTCATAAAACTAATTTTGCTCCTTTCTAATGTAGAAAAGGTTATTAATTATGTGCGATAAACAGGGGTGCATTTGATTGTTCCATGAGTACATCCGCCATGCTACGCCTGAACCACCGCGATACCATACCTCTCCTGTACGCACCAAGTACAATGAGCATATTTCCATTTTGTTCCTCGAGGTGTATAACGATCTCCTCTTCAGGTTCGCCGTTCAACACGGTAAAGTTTGCTTTAGGATAGTGCCGTTTCATAAATTCCCTGATTAGCCTTTTGTCTGGGAGATGAGCCGTCTGGTTAGCACCTTTAACAGATACTACTTCAGTGTCTAACTGCTTCAATGTCGGTAATACATAACTAAACGTCCGGATGGCATATACAGATGATGGCTCTCCATCATACAATAGTATGAGTTTATCAACAGCTTGAAATGTCTGTGGAACCAGCAGTACCGGGCACTGTACCTCACTTAGAAGATCCCGGATAAACCGTGTAGGTATCTTCTCGTCATAGTGGGTCAACGTTTCCTTCCTGTCTATTACCAGCAGATCCGCATAAATACTTTCGTGCAATAATTCGTGAATGGCAATACTTCTGTCATGATGTATGGAATAATTTAGGCAAGCTTCCTGGCACGCGTCTTTAAAGCTCTTCAACGACTCTTCTCTGGTTTCCTTATCATGTTCCTCGAGCGTCTCCCGCGTTTCTTCAGAAACGCGATTATCCCCGATAACCTCATATGTTTTATAACTGTGATAAGTGAAGTCATCGAGAAAAACTCCCACGATATGTGCATTGGTTTGTTTGGCCAAGTAAACCGCATATTTGGTTACACTTTTCGAGTGTTTCAATCCATCAATAGCTGCAATGATCTTTTTCATATTAAATCTTAATGGTGAGCAATAAATATGGGTAGATTGACAGCCTTAATCAGCACTTCAGCAGTACTGTGTTTAAAAATTGCGGATATGAGATTTCTGCCAAAGGCACCCATCACAACAAATACATTTTTCTTTTTGATAAGATAACCAAACAACTCATCGGAAGCTTTCCCATGCAAGAACTCGAATTCAATGCCACCGTAATGCATTTGCAGCAATTCCCGCAGTTTAGTATTATCGATACTTGGTAAATCATCATGCTCATCAACCTGGAGGATGGTTATCTTTTTACCCGAAAGCTCGGGAAGCAGGTAGGTAAACTGCTTGATAGCAAAAGCTGATGATGCGCTGCCATCGTAAGCAAACAGTATGTTGTCAATTCCGTTAAAACTATAAGGAGCCACAACAACGGGACATTCGCTTTTTGCGAGCACTTCTTTTACAAACGAGGAAGGCAATACTTCTGGTTTATCACGAAAAGATATTTCAGGATCAACGATAAGCATATCTGCAAAACGGCTCTCGAAAATAACTTCCGCCGTTGGAACGCCTTTATGCCGATGAATACAGGATATGACTCCGCGATTAGAACATGCATTTTCAAAAGCATAAACGTTTTGTTGCCATCGGTTATTAACGTCTGCTTTTCCCGGGAAATCCGATTCAAGGATGGTTTCTACGTATGCCCCCCCGAAGGCAGTTTTCAGAACAGGTGTCTGCTCACCTGCAGTATGTTCCAGAAAAATTGCTGTCAAGTTAGAATGAGTAAGGTTTGCCAAATAACACGCAAACTCTATTGTATTTGTGTTGATCTTCTCAGGATTTATAGCTAACAAAATCTTTTCCATATAAAAAGTTTATATAATGAAGGTATCAGCCATAGGTCGCGATATCTATGATGATGATTAGTGACAACACTGATTCTAATCAAAAAAAAAGGGTGCCAATAGCCACCCCCTTAAACAACCAATACCCGCCATTCATCGGTGAGCAATGAAAACCGGTAATCGATGATCACTTAGCACATCAGTTACAAAGCTGGGTTTGAATAACCGGGAAACAGATGACCGCCCGAATGCTCCAATAACGAGAATGGCTGATCTTTTTTCACTGATCCAGGTAGTGAAATATTTGTTAGGAGCGATATCTAATTTGAACAATGTTAAATCAGTAAAATGCCTTGCTGCCAACTCTTCAATATTTACCTTTTCAGGAAATAACCTACCCTCTTCTTCGGCAAACACTAACCAGGTTGGATTATTACAAAGCTCCGGAAACAGGTAGGCAAACTGCTTGATTGCATATACAGATGACTCGCTGCCATCATAGGCCATGATATTGCTTTCAGGAAAAGCAAACTTTTCAGGTACTACCAACACCGGACATTCAGCAGCATGTAAAGATTCCTTGAGGTAATCGTTAGGCGAGCCAGTACCAAGATTCTTGTAAAAGCTTTCGCCGCTTAAGATTACCAGATCAGCGAAGCGTGTTTCCTTTTTTAGTTCAGGCAACGCAAAGTCAAAAAAGTCCTTATGCACCCTGTAGTGAATGTTATTTCTTTGGCAAAGCTTTTCAAAACGTTCTACATTCTTCTGCACTGCATCCGAATCCTCATCCTCCATTAACGGAATTAACATGGGGCCGCTGGCTGAATTTGCATAACTCCATAGGTTAGCATAATCCACCTGCGGGATAAATATGCCAAGAAGCAGTATCGGTTGCATTTCATTTAGTGCCCTGGCAAATTCAAAAGCACCTTCTGAAAAATGGCTTCCATCGAAAGCAAGTAGTATCTTTTTCATACAATTGTTTTTTATAGCCACAAATTATATCACTAGAGATCCAAAAAGAATGATGGTCATCAGACCCGTAGCTGATAATAAGCGATGGTTAGTTAATCCTGAAGAATTCAAAACCGGTGTTTTAGACGGCAATTCGGCGCGTATTTCTTCCATTAGATCCATTTGCAATTTCTGAATCTCGAACATAGTTTTCATTTGTTCTGAAATCAACAAATCAAATTTTTGATGCAGGTTGCGAACTTCTATTTCAGCTTTTAAATTTATTAGGTAATCGTTGATAGCTCTTTTCCTGTCTTTTTCTTCCTTTCTGTTCTGGCTCATCATAATAATCGGAGCCTGTAAGGCAGCAATGGTAGAAAGCAAAAGATTTAGCAGAATAAACGGGTATGGGTCAAACGCCTTTCTTAACAGGTAAATATTTGCCCCAATCCAAAATAACATCACTCCAAGAAAGAAAAGAATAAAGTACCAGCTACCCCCAAACTCAGCCATCTTATCTGCAATCCGACTTTTTAGCCGGGGATTCTGCTCTTCAAACTGAAATAACTTTTCGGAAATTAGCTTTGCTTCCTCAATTGAATTAAGGACAATCTCATTCAGCTTTTGAAGGTGCTGATCTTCTGTTTTAAGTAGCGATTCCAGATTTTCTTTCATATAATTATATTCGACCAACTTTAACGACCAGACATATTTCCTGAATTCCCTCTCCTAAAATTGGTATTCGAGAATTCACTTCTGTGCTTAATCCCGGACAGCATGCCATTATCCATGAAGTAATAACCAGGTTTTGCAACAGGACCAAAAACTGGATGATGTGATCCTCCTCGCATGAATAACAACCTTGTACAATTAGCCGTTTGTTCTTCCAGCATAAAAGAGCAGGCACCAGCAAAACCATTCGGTGATATTTGTTTATATACTATTGCACGCGGCGGATCAATTTGACTCATAATAAGGTGTTGTCCTTGTTTGCCAAGATATGGATTAGGTGTAAGCCAGATCGTGTCTCCTGATAGAGGCTTTTCAAACTGAGGAATAATAGAATTGGCGTTCTGGATATTGGCCCGGAGAATATTCTCTAACCATTGATGTGTATAGAACCCTCCGCTTCCTTGCCCCATCTGTATTAACCATGGCCAGATTTGTGAAGCGGAAGGGCCTATGATTATTCCCAAGGTATACCCTGCTGTTGCATGCTGAATCAGTTGATCACTTGGCAGCGCTATTCTGCGTTCCTCTTTGTTCGCTGATAAACGGCAAAACCATGAATAAATAGGGTATGCAGATACAAAAAAGAAGGGCAACATAAGAAATACACGCATAAGAGTTGATCTCAACGATCTATGCCGAGCAAGCGATTTCTCATCTAAGTTCTTAAGAAGATTCCTTTGAAGCATCAACTGAACAAAAAGGGCTATCGATCCGATCACGAGCAGAATGTCTAAATAAACATGCAACTTGAAGATACCAAACAGCCCATAGAACATATCGGCAACCAACAATACGATTAGCGATTTTGATGACTGCTGGGACAAGAAGATCAGATTAACACCTGTTATCATTAACAGCGTAGGACAAGGTATTATTCCTGTGGGTGAAGCATACAGGTAAACAACTAACTGCTGACCTAGGAAATGCGGGTAAACTAGACCAAAAAGCAGCATACCGGCTCCTGTTATTTTTAAAGAAAGTGATGGATTAAGAACAAGCCTTTCGGGTTTAGCATGAATGGAAAGGTAAAATAAAGCCATGCCGATCATCAAAAATGATACTCCATTGAACGGATTGCTCACCTGCCATGCAAAAAATGAAACAGATAATAAAGGGATCGTTAAGAATAAACCAACTATCCGATTAGAAGGTTTGTTTTTTCCTAATAACACCATTAAGAGAAAAAAATAAAGGAGCAAATGCCATGCTATTGCAACAGTAATATAATGTTGTGCCAGATAGGTGGTCGTTCTTAGTATGTCATTAGCAGACGGCATAGCTCCAATTTCAGAACGAATTTATGAATGAAGATTTACAGCAGGTATGACTGCAATCATGATAGTGGCTGATATATGAAGGTTAGTTCTGAAAGTCTTCGAAAGTTCCAGAACAGACATTCGTATGATGGAGATTACAGCTGTCCTCTATCCAATATCTCAATTCTTCGTAGGTAAGTCCCGGTCGTTGTGGTTTCTATTTTGAATAGCTACCGACGTTTAGCTCAGCAGACTCATTGACGCCAGAATTTGGATTCAAATTGAACCTATCCATAAAACTAGTGGCAATGTTCAATGAACGGAACGTACACCTTTTCTTTGCAGGATGCCTTCCGCTTCTATACAGAATATCCTTTAAGGCTTCGATAACTTCTATCGTATGCAAACCTTTATTGATTAGCACACACTCAGCATGATCGCGTGAGCTGCGTCAGTTACTTCTGACCTCGTGGCTATGCCTGACTTATTAAGGTTTTGGAATACTTAAGTGGCCGAGATTACAGGCACATGTCCGGCTTCAAATCCATACAATCTCCGCCTGAATTTCGCTTTTCAGAAAAGTAGATGTATCTCCTTCATCCACTCTTAACTTTGCCTTTTTGGCTCCCTTTCGTGGAAGAAAAGTGCGAATTTTAGGTCCTGCCAGATCCATATACACTTTGCATCGTAAACCTGTACCGACACTGGCCATTTTAACATGCTCAATCATCTTTAACCAGGTGCTCGCATCATCATGCGAGCAATTGATCCTTGCAATGCTCATTCCTGATTCCAACAAATCTTTTACGGCTCCATAATCATCTGCATAAGAATTATCAAACGTTACCATAATAGAAGGTATACCGCTCTTATCTGCCAGACCAAATAAAGCTACATTCGCCTTAATTCACAGTTTAGTTCATCGGCGTTACCAAATGACCTTGGAAGATCTTCCGAAATGGATCCTTCTTTATAGTTCCAATATGCTGGAGGAATTTGGATCTGCGTGTTTAGCAAAGTTCTTTTTAAGGATGTGTGTTGGTATTGTATAAACACAATACAGGTACCGTCTTTGCGAATAAATCATTCATCGGTGAGACGCTTCAAAGGGAGTTCCATAGCTAACTTTTTACTCGATGATTTACTCGATAAAAATCACTGTTAAGAAATGTTAGCTCTTATAAAGTTAGCGAGCCGAAATTGAAAGTGTCTGTAATACCATATTGAAAAACAGACGTGTCGGTGTAAAGTGGAGTAAAATTAAATAAGGATCACCTTCCTATAATCCTTATTCCAGACGTCTCGAGCGGACTTGAAAAAACGTCGTAAATCATTAGTGATCAACAATTTTTTAGAGGATTCAGCGTACGTTGGGAGACATTCACTTTTGATTCTGACAGTAATATTTTTGTTTACCTTTCCCATCATGATCGGTCATTATAAGCCTGCTCATTAAATAACTGAATAATATGCCAAGAATTTATCCGGTTAGGCGACAGGAAGTTACTTCTGAGGTAGAGCATGCGTTTGAAGAACATATTCAAAAATATAATGGACGCATCACGAATATGAAAGCCACTCTTGCGCGCTCGCTTCCGGCGTTTGAAGTGTACATGCAGTGGTATGTGCTTTATGAAGAAGTAAAAAAATTACTTGGAAACAGGATGGCGCCCTTGTTTGCATTTTCAATTTCCCAGGCTTCTGATTGCCCGCTTTGTTCAACCTTTTTCAGAAAGATCATTATTGATAATGGCGAACACCCAGAAAATTTGCAACTGAGCGAACGAGAACAAGAAATACTTTCATTTGGCGCACAGGTATCCAGCTGCAGGGGCGTTATCAGGAATGATGTTTATGATAGCGTAAAGAAATATTTCAACGATAGAGACTTAGTAACACTTATTGCATTTGCGGGCCAGATGATCGCCACAAATATTTTTAGCAACGTCATTGAAACAGAGATCGATGACTACCTGAGTGATTATTTGAAACCAAATACAACTGTTTAATTTTATGACTGATTCCCTGAAAGAAAAAGTTGCATTCATTACCGGAGCTGCGCATGGCCAGGGCAGAGCCGTGTGCCTCGCACTGGCTGCACAAGGAGTACATATCATTGCGTTTGATATTGGGCACACCCTCAGCTATCCCGGGTATGCACTTGGTTCAAAAAACGAATTGGATACGTTGAAAGAGGAATGTGAGGCATTAAACGTGCAGTGCATGACATTCGTGGGCGATGTGCGGGTTTTCGATGATGTATCACGTGCGGTTGACTCGGCAATCGAACGATTTGGCAAAATTGATATTCTTTTCAATAATGCCGGAATTTGTGCCTATGGTCTTGCTCAGGAGATCACTGAAGAAGAGTGGGATATGATGCTGGACATAAATCTGAAAGGCTCGTGGCTGGTGGCAAAGAAAATAATTCCGGTGATGATCAATCAACGTTCTGGGGTGATCATTAATAATTCTTCTATTGCGGGACTGAGAGGTATGAATCGCTTGAGTCATTACGCGGCGTCGAAATGGGGCTTGACGGGATTGACGAAATCGTGGGCTATAGAATTGGCTCCCCACAACATCAGGGTTGTGTCCATTCATCCCACCGGCGTAAACACACCGATGAATGATGGCCTGGCTTTATTAGAAGGCCTCACTCCAAAGGAAATTGCCGAACGTAGTGCCGGGAATTTAATCAATGTGCCGTGGGTGGAACCTGAAGACGTTGCAGAAGCCATAGTGTTTCTCGCTTCAGATAAATCGAGATTTATCACAGGTTCACAATTTGTACTGGATGCAGGTCTTTTAACCAAATGAATATCGTAACAAACCCGGCCATATTTGATTGGACATCCATTTTAATTTAACCGGCACCAGGCTGTCCCGTTGCAGAATGAGTTTTGGTATACTCTAAAAAATCAGATATTTATTTTCTAATAGATTACTGGGGATTTTTTATTTTGAAAGATAGAAGTAGCTCAGGCTCATTGGTCGTAATAAAATTGAAATTGTTGTCCAGCAGCCATTGCATGTCTTCCCGTGTATTCACTGTCCAGGCATTAAGTATAATTCCATTTTCTTTGGCCATGGAAATCCAATCGGGGAATTTTTTGAAAACAGAAAGATGGTAGTCGACGCCGTCGATTCGATCCTCCTTTAATTGCCTGGGCGAGCGATCACCGTTGAGGTATTGAACAGTTGCCCTGGAATTCACAGCCCTGATTGTTTTTAGAATGTCATAATCAAAGCTGATATAAACCACCATGTTTTCAGCTTTTAAATCTTCTACCAGCCTGACCGCTTTTTCAGCAATCAACTTGCCTCTTTCCTTACTGATCTCTGAAGGCTTTATTTCAACTACAAGTCTTGTATGATTATTGTCTTTCAGTCCCGCCAGTAGATATTGACGGAGTGTGGGCAGTGTTTCACCATTTGATAACGATACTTTGGAAAGTTGCTGATAGCTGGTTTTTTCGATCTCAAGTTTTTCGTAATGCGGATCATGGTTGATCAGTAGAGTATCATCCGCCGACATTCTGACATCGAACTCCGAGCCGGTACATTGAAGGCGAATCGCTTCCCGGAGAGCTGCAATAGAGTTCTCGGGAAAATTGTTCTTTTTGAAAGCACCGCGATGAGCAATCACCGGGTTCGGAGCAAATTGGATCTTTAACAAATTTTGGGTTGACGTACAAGCGATGAAAAAAATCAAAATCAAGTATAAACGGATACGTTTCATAAAAATTAAAAATAAAGATTCTCTATAACTAGATATACTGTTCCGGTATGTTTACGTCGTCCTCCTCAAAGAAGAACAGTATTTCGTCAAATAAACACGAATTGAAAGTGCTTTAGCTCTAGTCATATCGAGAAACTTATTTAACAGATGCCCGTTCTATCTTTCCAACGAGAAATATATACGAACATGCTCCGGCTATTCCCAATGCGCCGATAAATACAAGAGCGGGTTTAAAATTTCCACCGCTTGCCAGATATCCGATCACAATGGGAACAACTATGGAAGCCAGGTTACCCATGAAATTGAATACGCCACCTGTAAGTCCAATCAAATGCTTAGGAGATAATATAGAAACAAAGACCCAGGAAATTAAAGCCATTCCTGCACCAAAAAAAGCAAAAGACATGAAGAAAATTACCAGGGCGGTTTCATTTGTGTAATTCGCGCCAACGATAGATCCGGATAAAAGAAGACCGACAATTATAGGTGTTTTACGGGCCATGCTAACTGACCTTCCCTTCCTGACTAAATAATCCGACAGAAATCCGGATAAAAATAAGCCGGCACAAGCGGATAAAAATGGGATCGAAGCAAGAAATCCGCTTTTCAAAAAGTTTAATCCCCGGTATTGAACCAGGTATATCGGAAACCAGGTAAGAAAAAACCAAAGGGTCGCATTGACACAAAATTGCGCGATATAAATTCCCCATAATGTCCGATTGCTAAATATTTGTTTCCAATCCTGACGTCGCCAGGTAGATTTTTTTTCAGCTTCATGTTTTTTTCCGCTCAACACACCTCCGCCTTTTTCGATATAGTCAAGTTCAGCCGTATTTACCTTTGAATGATCCAGTGGGTCGCGATAAAAAATATACCATATCAACCCCCATCCCAGGCCTATCAGTCCTGTTATAATAAATAACCCTCTCCATCCGGCATAATGCTGAAGTGCTACCAATGCGGGTGTCAGAAAAGCAAGCCCTATAAACTGTCCCGAAACATACATCGCAATCGATGACGCCCTTTCATGATCCGGAAACCAACTGGTTACAATACGATTGTTCATGGGATAAGAAGGTGCTTCGAAGGCTCCTGTTGCAAGGCGAAAAGCAAACAGGCTGGCAAACCCTTTTGCAAACCCTTGCGCTACCGTCGCCAATGACCATGTAACTAAGCAAAAGGCATATAAAATGCGTGACCCGAAGCGATCAGCTATCATTCCGCCAGGAATTTGGAGTGCAGCGTACGTCCAGCCAAAAGCAGAAAAAATTAAACCCAGCTGAACGGATGATAACGTAAGCTCTTTACCCAAGCCTGTAGCAGCAACAGAAAGATTGCTTCGATCAAGATAATTGATCACTACATTCACAAATACGAGTGCCAGCATCCTGTAACGTATGCGCGTTTTTTTCCGGGTATTAATTTCTTGTTCCATGCGTTGAATTAAGTGATCGTAGCCATTTTCCCTGTATTATTCGCATTGTGTTGTCAGCAGTAATTATCGATTTATCTGGCTGTCCATCCACCATCGACCGTGAGCATCGATCCGACCATATAACTGGCGGCATCACTGGCAAGGAAAATTGCCGCTCCCTGGATTTCCTGCAACTTCGCCCAACGACCTAACGCAGTAGCACCGACAACAAATTTCTTTCCTTCCTCAGTCTCTGCAATAGGCAGATTCATTTCTGTCAGGAAGGGTCCCGGACAAAGTGCATTGACGTTTATATTAAAAGGAGCTAGTTCCAAAGCTAGTGCGCGGGTCATCTGAACAATGGCCCCTTTACTCGATGCGTACGGCGTGCGGTTTGCCAGGCCGACCAATCCGAGCGTGCTCGCCAGATTGATGATTTTGCCACCTCCATTTTTTTTCATAAAGGGAGTTACAGCTCTTGAGGCAAGCCATGTTCCATGTACATTGACTTGCATCACCCTGGCAAAGTCATCCGGTGTAACTTCATCAATTGCGCCACGGATGTTTATGCCCGCGCTATTGATAAGAATATCGATTTGACCAAAAGCATCTATAGCTGCCTTTGCCATTGCTTCTGTTTGTTGTAACACGGCAATGTCTGCGCTGAAGGAAATAGCTTCTGTTTTATAGTCAATGCTAAGCTCTTTTGCAGCCTGCCGTCCTTCCTCTGCATTGCGATTTACTAACATAACTCTGGCCCCGGCAGAAGCCAACCCGGCAGCCATGGCAAGACCTAAACCCTTTGAACCTCCAGTAATGATGGCGGCTTTTCCACTCAGGTCAAATTGTTTAATTCCGGGAAGTATTTCTCTGCGCATTTGTTGTGATAAGTCTAATATGTTTAAGTTCGAATGGTCGACGGTCAACCGTTCATTCCTAGTCTAACCTTACTATAGCGAAGGCTTTCGAGTACATTTTCTTCCTCGACTGCAAGCCGCTCTTCCTGGCTTAAGTGCGAAACACCTGGAAGATGAGGTTCATATTTGTTTTGTTTTACCATGCGAAGTGTACGTGCAAGTTCACGCCCTGATACGCCCTCAAATGAAGCCCAATAATCATTTCTCAGACAAGGTATTTTTAACGGATCACGGGTAATCATTTCCAGGTTGAAATGAATAAGTGGATTGTGTTGTCTGCAAAGGGCAACAATCTTTGGTAAGTCGAGAAACCCTTTACCCAAAGGCACTTCAGACATCAGAAAACCATCTGTGTATTCTTCGAGTCCGATATCCTTTACGTGTGTGCTAAAAGTAAACGGTATCAGCGTTTCAATAACATTCATGGGATCTTCCATCAATGAAATGCTGTTACCAAAATCCAGCGTTACACCTATCCATTCCGTATTGAGTTGTCGTAAAGCATTTGCCAGTTCGTCCGCTCTCCAATCTTTATGATTTTCCACAGCTAACTTCACCTTATGTTTTCGAAGAACAGGTTCTGCTAATTCTAAGGATGCGAATGCTTTTTTTTTGAATTCCTGCACTTCCAGGCCCGAGTGGAAGACTTCATACCGACGTCCTGCGGATGTAACTGTCCGTAAGATCATTGCCCCTGCTTCTTTAGCGCGTACCACTTCCTGCTCAAAGAGTGGAACATCTGCAGCTTTGCCCGGCACTTCAATAGATCCTTCAAGATAAAGACCTAGCTTCTCCCGTTTGTCGCGGACTTTTTTTGCAAAGTCTTCCGTCCACCCCTTTACCGTAACCTGAACACCACCTCCGCCAACCTGGTGGCAATGTACAATGAGGTCGATTGCATTGTTAAAGCCAGGATACTTTTGACTTTGGACTTTTGCATTCCATCGACTTTGATAGGAGTGAACAACAATGCCCATCGGAATTTCTTTGAAGAAGCCTGGTAGATTGATGAAAGGCAACGTCATAGCTCCTATGCCGTGGGAAGTGGTTGCTAAAAACGCTCTTCTGTTCATCTGGCTAAAATTTGATCACGCATATTTTTGAATCGCTTACTTATCATCGTTAGCGTTTGATTCCGCCATGTGTTTGTTAAGTTCTGGTGCTGTCCATGGTACAATCCTGCCCTGCGAGTTAACTCTTGTTGTACTTACTAAACGTGTACTAACAGCGCCGGCCGAATTCCCCCATTCGTTTCGAATATAAGTCAAAATAGAGGAAACGGCACCATCAGCAAGGGGCGAATGTGCAGGCATAACAGGAAGAATATCGGGCGTATCATAAACCTTTCCATTTACTTCTACCGGGCCTTCCATACCATGGAGCACAATCAGCGCTAAACGTTTTTTGTCGCCCAATACCCAATCCGATCCAATAAGCGAAGGAGCAAACCGGTTTAACCCGTTGCCGTCTGTTCCATGGCATCCGGCGCAGGTGGTGAGATACAGTTGTCGTCCTAAAACAAATTGCTTACGCTCACGGTCACTTAATGGATTCGGTGTTTGTACACTGGCGGTATCAGCTACATGTCCTGGCCATTCGAACAGGGCCATCAGGTCATGAAGCCGTGATGAATCATGGCTAATATCTTTGTGGGCTAAAATTGTCGGTACTGATCGGAGTCGGATCGCTTTTGTTGCGGCATTCTTTGCCTGGATCGAAATTCCTGTAAGTACAGCTTTCTCCTTCCAACCAAAATCCTCACTCTCATATAACATTGACAGAAGAGCAGTGAGCTCTCCTGAATTTCTTTTCCGGATAATACAAGTTGTAAGCATTTCCAGGAAAATTTCCTTTGCTGGTTCCTGTCTTTGCCAGGAAGAAGATTTCCACAAAGTTTGTAAAAAAGTAAACTCATGATCCTGGAGACTGCTCAACACTGCATCACGAAGCAATGCGGATGTATCGTAGCGTTCTGCTATTCCCGCCAATAGTTGATTCGAAATTTTTTTATCAAGTATATTCGCTGTAAGTGCAATCTGAAGGATTTGTTTAATAGATGCGTTCTTCCAAATTCTAATAAGTTCTTTTTCAAGTTTTATACGAACACCTTTATTTTCTTTGGCTAATGGTTCAAGTAGTCGTAGCGCGGTGGCAGCGACAAGTGGATTTGGATCCTGCAATAATTGAAAAAGAGTTTCTGGCACAAGTAATCTTAATCCTTCCATCGTCCATAACGCATGCAGCCGGGCGTATTGATTATTTCCCCTCAGTGCTAATGATGTTAGCAGCTTGCTGATACTTTTATCGCCCCGCTCCACCAGCAACCGCTGCGCCATATCCCTGTGCCATCCATTTGGATGAGACAAGGACTTTATTAATTCTTCGCTTGATGCAACGGAAAGTTTCTTCGGCTGTGAGGGTGTCCAATTTGTCGGAACAATCTTCCAAATGCGTCCCCGGTTTATTGGCTGCACAAGTTTACGTTTAAGGGTTTGATCCCGCAGATAAGGAGTGATATAAGAGCCGTGTTGTACAAGACCTCTATACATATCGGCCATATAAAGAGCGCCATCAGGCCCAGTCGCCAGATGAACAGGTCGGAATCGTTCGTCGCTGGAGGCAAGAAATTCTTTTCCTGGAGTTGGGTCATGAGCCGCCAGTTGAAGTCCATTGTTCTCAACAACGTTTCGCTTGACTAAATTTCCAGATGGCTCGCAAACAAAAACATTCCCGTAATATTCTTTTGGCAAAGCAGTTCCTCTATAAAAAAGCGGAGAGCATGCTGCTGTAAATTCCAGCAAATGACCCTCTTTATCCAACGTCCCAGGTATGTAGCCCCGGTTTACTGCCAGGTTAGATCTGATAGGATAAATTCTTCTGTCGTTGGTGAGACCGTGGTCTATACCTGTGGTGGAGCTATGGTTTTTATTTCGGGAAAGATAGTTTGGGGGGACCAGGTCGGCATGAAGTTGCGACCAATTGTAATTGTAATAAAGGCGGCCTTCATCGTCGTGGCAAATACCCCATTGTCCACGAAACTCCGTGCTATCACGTTGCCATTTTCCGTCCGTGAGATGATAGCGAAACCGGGATTTGGCATTGTAATACCAGTTGTCTATGTTACGCCAGAGTCCATTGCCGGAATGTTCAGGACTTTTACCACCTGCGTACGCAGAATCCAGTAATGTTTTTGTGTCTGCCTGAAGATCGCCATTCAAGTCCTGTGTGAGCCATAAAGATTCGTTTTCCGCAACGAGTGCTCCGCCTGGAACCAACGCAATAGCTCTTGGCATGATCAGGCTATCAATATAGACTTTACTGCTATCCATCCGGCCGTCACCATCAGTGTCTTCCAACACGGAAATACGACCAACTGGTTTGTCTTCACCTTTACCATCAATATTGGGCATAAATCCTCGCATCTCTACAACCCAGAGCCTTCCGTCAGCATCAAACGTAATGACCACCGGATCCTGGACCATCGGTTCTGAGGCGACAAGCTGGATATTTAACCCAGGCGAGAGAACAAACGATGACAATTCCTCGAGGGGAGTTCGCTCAGGGGAAGGTCCCTGATGAGTTGCCGGGTTGTTGGTACAGCTTACATATAGAAAGTGCATGATAAAACAACCGACGATAAAAAAACTCTTTGGCCTGGGAGAATGGCTCGATAGACCGATGGATATATTATTTTTTCTCAAAAAAAACCTTTACACATTGTTTGGATCCGGATGCAGTCCGGGGGTCCCGGTCAGAACGCATAAGAAACGGCCTTGCTTCAACACTCCAGATATCTTTTGAAGGTACAACCAGAAAACGACCAATGCGCTTATGGATAAGCGTGGAAATAACTTCTGTGGCGCTTTGTACCGGTTCATTGCTTACACAGAATATAACATTATAGCCACTTTTGATTGGTGTATCTTCCCGCAAGCACGATTGAATAATAATCGTCGGCTATCCTGGGCACTACCACTTCTACGATAAAACATTTATTTTTCAGCACCTTCATTGCAACAGGATTCGGACGAAAGGCAACTTCTTTGGCAAATTCTGCAAGCCGGTTTTCCATACTCATAGCTGTTCATCTGCATGAATTATCAATTTAAAGAAAAGAATTTATATATCGTCGTCCAAAAAAGAAGAGTCGATAACCGGGACGGTACGAAACTGGTAGTTAGTATACACAAACCTTTGCATAAATAATCTTGACTATTTGATATTGAACGCGCGGCAAATCACTTTAAGTTGTGCACGCATCTGAAATCAAATATTGCTTTGTAAATTTAACAACCAGCCTGGTTGGCAGTAAAAAAATCATGAATGAATTCAATTGTTCAAATCTCTCTTGATCTTACCAATATTGATGAAGCGTTGGAAACTGCTGTCCTTGCCATGCGGGCAGGTGTTGACTGGTTGGAAGCCGGCACACCTCTTATTCTCGCAGAAGGATTGCACGGGGTAAGAAAATTGCGTGAAGCATTTCCGGGTATTCCGATTGTTGCGGATCTGAAAACGATGGATGGCGGTTATCTTGAAGCAGAGATGATGGCCAAAGCAGGGGCCACACATGTGGTGGTGATGGCACGAGCACACGAAGAAACCATTAAATGCGTAGTGAATGCCGGCAAAGATTTCGGAGTGAAAGTAATGGGCGACAACCTTGGTTGCACTGATATGGTGGACGCCGCCAGGTGGTTGGAAGATCTGGGCTGTGATTTTGTCATTCATCATATTGGTTACGATGAACGTCGCGGTATCGCTGCAAGAGGCGAACGTATGCCCAGCCCGCTGGATAAGCTCAGGGAAGTTGTGAACGCCGTAAAAATTCCTGTACAGGCGGTTGGTGGACTCACATTGGAACAGGCCATTCGCTGCCCCGAATATGGAGCTCCGCTGGTGGTATTGGGTGCGCCATTAACCATCGATGCAGATAATTTCAAGACCGCAGGTGGAGACCTCGAAAGTTCACTTCGCCTGATCTGTGAAAAAATACATTCATATAATAAATAAGAGTATGAAATCTGCTGCTGTTGTTAATTACGCTCCTGAAAAAGGGTCGGTGGAAATCCGGGAAATTGAAAGACCTGAAATTGGTGATGAAGATGTACTGTTGCAGGTGGAAAATGTGGGCGTATGCGGCAGCGATCTGCATCAATGGACTGCTGATCATAGTTGGCCGGTGAATTATCCAGTAGTGCTGGGCCATGAATTTGGGGGTGTCATTACCAGGGTAGGAAGCAGGGTGAATAAATGGAAAGAAGGTGATCGTGTGGTCAGCGAAACTGCTGCAATTATCGACTTAAACAATCCGATGTCAAGAATAGGTTTATATAATTTAGATCCTACGCGGAAAGGATTCGGATATGGTGTGAATGGCGCAATGACCAAATATGTAAAAGTTCCGGCACGTTGTCTACACAAAATTCCTGATCAACTTCCGTTTGAACAGGCATGCCTAACCGAACCCTGCTGCGTGGCCTATAGCGCCGTTGTAGAAAATACGCGCATTAAACCTGGCGATCGAGTAATTGTGTTGGGACCAGGCACCATCGGAATATTATCTGCCGCTATGGCCAGGTTGTGCGGGGCTGAAGTGGCAGTGGTAGGACTCGATGCAGATACGCATCGTTTGAATATTGCCGAACAATACGGATGCATTGGAGTTGTTGGCGACCCCACTCCATGGGCAATAGAACGGGATGGGCTAGGCGCAGATGTGGTGATCGATGCCGCAGGCGTAAGCATCACACTCGGTATCGCTATGAAACTGGTAAGGCCAAATGGAAAGATTACCAAAGTTGGATGGGGTCCGCAACCACTGGGTATCTCGTTGGATCCTATTGTGCAAAAAAATGTCACGCTGCAGGGAAGCTTCAGTCATAACTGGCCAATGTGGGAGCGTGTTTTGGCATTATTAACAAACAAACAATTGGACGTGCGCCCGATAATCGGGGGCGTATGGCCGGTAACTCAGTGGCATACGGCGTTTGAAAAAATGCACAAAGGTGAAGTTGTAAAAAGTGTTCTAAAGCCAGAATAATCAAGATGCGATTAAAGGATAAGGTTGTGATCGTAACAGGAAGCACCACCGGCATAGGTAAAGCCATTGCCATTCGTTGTGTGGCGGAAGGTGCTAAAGTAGTTGTGAATGGCCTTGAGCAGATGGCGGCCGAGGAAGTAGTGCATGCATTGGGAAAGGGCAATGCCGTACTGCACATCGAAGATATTAGTGAAGAGGGGGCTGCGAATCGGTTAGTGAATGTGGCGTTACAGGCTTTCGGAAAACTGGATTCGATTGTAAATAATGCAGCGATGATTGTATCGTCCGATATCCACACGACGGACCTTTCATTTCTTCGAAAGGTGATCGAAGTAAATACCGTTGCTCCATTTGCATTGATACAGGCTGCATTACCGCATCTCGGTAAAACACGCGGTTGTGTATTAAATATAGGGTCAGTTAATGCATACTCCGGCGAGCCCAACTTATTACCTTATAGTATATCAAAGGGAGCAATGACGACGATGACACGTAATCTGGGAGATACATTGTTCCGCGAAGAAGGTGTGCGTGTTAACCAGATCAATCCTGGCTGGGTACTTACGGAAAAAGAAATGATACGCAAACGCGAACATGGTTTAGCCAACGACTGGTATAAAGATCTGCCCAGGGTTTACGCACCTTCTGGACGTATTTTATGGCCTGAGGAAATTGCAGCAGCAGCAATATTTTGGCTCGCCGATGAATGCGGCCCGGTCAGCGGGCAGGTCGTAGACCTCGAACAGTACCCTTTCGTTGGCCGTAATCCGCCGAAGGACACAAACAATCAATAACACTTATCAATTTGTGACATGCCGAAACTGGCCGCTTTTCCGAAAGCATTTATGCAGTCACTCTGCAGGGACGGAACAATGCGAGTATCCGAATGGATAGAATTGGCCGCAAAATTAGATATAGATGGACTGGAATGGTACGCAGGATTTATTGAAATGGAGGATGAGAATAACTGGTTACCGTTTCGCAAAGAAGTGGAAGCGCATAATAAAGTGATTCCAATGATGTGTTGCTCGCCAGATTTTACGCACCCTGATCCAGTCTTCCGTGCAAAGGAAATCGAAAAACAAAAACACTGGATTCAGATGACTTATGTATTGGGAGGCTCCTATTGCCGGGTACTGTCGGGCCAGCGCAGACCCGTCCTGTCAGAGGAAGAAGGCGTGAACCTGGCAGCGGCATGTATTGAAGCCTGCCTCCCTTACGCACAGGAACGAAATATTATTTTGATTCTTGAAAACCATTACAAGGATGACTTCTGGGAGTATCCGGAATTCGCGCAGAAGATGGATGTCTTCTGCAAGCTGGTGAACAAGATCGACCATCCTAATTTCGGTGTTAACTATGATCCCAGTAACACATTTCTTGCGGGCGAGGATCCGCTGGAATTATTATACCGCATTTCGGACCGTGTGGTGACCATGCATGCAAGCGACCGTTATTTGAAAGAAGGAACTATTGAAGAACTACGCAACGAAGATGCTGGTACTGTCGGCTATGCAAAGCGTTTAAGTCATGGTGAGATAGGAAAAGGCATGAATGATTATGATGCTATTTTTGCCGAACTGAAACGCGTTGGGTTTAATGGATGGATAAGTATTGAAGACGGTGTTGACGGTATGGATCAGTTGGAAAGAAGCGTGTCATTTTTGAAAAAGAAAATAGCATATTATTGGTTTGATGCCTGATGAATTGTGACAGCTTTAAAAGCTGTGTTTTAAACGCTACTATGTGTATTTTTTTTATTAGCTCTTGCCGTTTGGATGTTCAGTGAACCCGTTGGTCAATCAAGTGGAAAATTGCAAATCACAGAAAGAATCTTAGCTGTTATAAGCTAAAGGGCTTTAGAATTATCGAGGCTGTACACAATCTTGAAAGACAGCCTCGGTAGAGCAAAGTGGAACAAGAACAAAAAAGGATCACATCTCTGTAATCCTTTTCCCAGAGGTCCCGAGCGGATTCGAACCGCTGTAGGAGCTTTTGCAGAGCTCAGCCTAGCCACTCGGCCACAGGACCCTATATTTTGGATAATCTTTACCGGGGTGCAACACACTATAAAAGTGGAACATGCAATCACAAGAGCTTTTTTGCGGCGTGGCAAAAGTAGGATATTTTTATGAAGAAATTTCGAACGAACCATTACAAATTACACAGCGCCAGGAATGCAACCTATTGCCGAATCTGAATTGATTATCAATACCCGCGGAGCTATCTATCATCTCGACCTACGACCCGAAGAATTGGCTGATTCTATCATCACCGTGGGTGATCCCGATAGGGTCAAACAAGTAAGCAAATATTTCGATTCCATTGAATTTAGGGGGCAACACCGGGAATTTATCACGCATACCGGGTTTGTTGGCAAAAAGCGGTTAACCGTGATATCGACAGGTATCGGGCCCGACAATATTGATATTGTTTTAAACGAGCTGGATGCCCTGGCAAATATTGATCTTGATACTCGTACAATTAAACCCCGCCTGGCTATTTTGGATATTGTTCGAATAGGAACTTCAGGATCTTTGCAATATGATATCCCCGTGGACAGCCATCTCGTATCAACACATGGCCTTGGAATCGATAATCTCCTGAATTTTTATCGTAGTCCGTGCAATGACGCGGATAATCAATTGCTTCATTCTTTCATCACGCATACACAACTACATACCAGTATTTCGTACCCTTATATCAATAGTTGCGGCGCGTCGCTGATCAAACACTTCGTGCATGACTTTCACCATGGGGTTACCGTTACCTGTCCTGGATTTTACGGACCGCAGGGAAGGATTCTAAGACTAGGCTTAAACAATCCCAACCTTATTGATCGCCTGGCTGATTTCAGATTCGGGCAACACAGGATAACAAATTTTGAAATGGAAACCGCCGCAATCTACGGCCTCGGGAAAATGCTGGGACATCATTGCCTGTCACTTAGCGCAATTGTTGCAAACAGGGTCCACAAAAATTTCTCGAAAGATCCAAACGCTGCCATTGAAAAGCTGATAGAAAGAACGCTCGGGATCCTGAGTGCGATCGATTAACAACACGCTAACATAAAACCGCCTTACTTTATTAGAATTCTTACAATATGGTAATTCAATTCAACAAGTACCAGGGAACAGGAAACGATTTTATCATTCTTGATAATCGTAACGAACAATATAACGACTTTACAAATAAGCAGGTTAATTTCTTATGTGACCGACGGTTTGGTATTGGTGCCGACGGATTGATGCTCCTGAATGCGCGTGAGAGCTATGATTTTGAAATGGTGTATTATAATTCTGACGGAAGAGAAGGCACGATGTGTGGGAATGGCGGACGCTGCATGATAAAATTTGCGTATGATCTCGGGATTCGCAGAAGCATGTATCATTTTTCAGCTGCGGATGGCGATCATGAAGCCGAGATTGATCCGGATGGAATCGTGAGCCTGAAAATGAAAAATGTAGATGACATCAAAGTAAGTCATGGCGATTTCATCCTCGACACAGGATCCCCTCACTATGTAAAAATGATCTCCAACGTGATGGAATACGATGTATTTAAGAAGGGTAGAGAGATTCGCTATAATGCAACGTTTGCGGAGAACGGAATCAACGTAAACTATGTTGAACAAAAAAGCGATGATGAAATCATTGTAAGAACCTATGAAAGAGGCGTTGAAAACGAAACGTATTCGTGTGGCACCGGTGTAACCGCTGCGGCTTTAGTTTGCTACCATAACGAAAACGGCTTCAACGATGTAACCGTTCAGACGAAGGGTGGCAGCTTATCTGTAGAATATGATCGTATCGACGAAAATCACTATGAAAATATCTGGCTATGCGGACCAGCAGAGCGCGTCTTTACAGGGACAATCGAAATCTGATGAGCCAACCTGCCTGCCGGCAGGTGCGATGATTACTCAATTAGCCAATGGGAAAACACTCATTTCGACCATAACTGCCAATTGGCTTCGGCTA
>Ga0126304_10000080_pt1 | contig 27123 bp, 26 predicted proteins | sample Plot25_FD_92538 | JGI IMG/M metagenome (GOLD analysis project Ga0126304, IMG submission 92538) | Serpentine soil microbial communities from UC McLaughlin Reserve, CA, USA - Plot25 | ecosystem: Environmental > Terrestrial > Soil > Grasslands | place: USA: UC McLaughlin Reserve, Lake County... | reverse complement strand
TGGCCGAGAGCCGGCCGGGGGTGGGCGCTGTTGCGGGTGCCGTCGGGCGCCTGCTCGCAGCCGCGAGCGGGAACGTCCAGCTCGAGGTCGACCAGTTGCAACAGCTCGTGCGCGAAGAGGCCGAGTCGCTCGTGGACGGCCGCCGCCGCGCCGCTGCGGTGATTGCGATCCAGCTGCGCGAGCGGCTCGAGGACGCAGTCGTCCTCACGCACTCCGCCTCGGCCACCGTGCGCGAGGCTCTGCTGCTGACGCCGCCGGAGCGCGTCATCTGCACCGTTTCCTCGCCGCAGGACGAAGGCCGCCCCTTCTCGGAGGAGCTACGTGAGGCGGGCTTGCAGGTCGAGCTGGTCGAGGACGACCAGGCGCCGAAGCAGCTCGAGTGGGCCTCGCTGCTCCTCGTCGGCGCCGACACGGTCTTCCGGTGCGGCACGGTCTCCAACAAGGCCGGGACGCACAGCTTGGCGGAAGCCGCCGCAGACCAATGTGTCCCGACGATCGTCGCCTGCGAAGTGATCAAGCTCGCGCCAATGGACGCGGCCGACGCGAATCTCGAGGACGGCCTCTTCGACCTGACCGCGCCGGAGCTCGTCGACCGCGTGGTGACCGAAGAGGGCGCGTACCTGGCCGAGGAGATCCGAGCGCTCGTCGACCGAACGCCGTTCTTGCAAGAAGGCTACGCCCTACTGCGCAGGTCGTAAGAGGGCGCGCCGGGTTACGCCGCTAGGGGCGGGTGCTCAGCCCGGGGCAGAGTCGGGCCAGGACGTGACTATGCGGCCTCCAGCCGGGCCTCCACGCGCTCGGCCTCCATAACCGGCCTGCGCGGCGGGATGAGGAACGAGGCCAGCGCGCCGACGGCCACGAGAGCCGCGCCGATGTACACCGCGGCGTTCATGCCGTTCGAGAAGCTGTCGGGAGTCCTGTAGCCGCCGTAGTGCGCGAAGATCGCCGCCAGGACGGCGACGCCGAAGACGCCGCCGAGCTCGCGGATCGCGTTGAGAGAGCCGGAGGCCTGGCCCTCCTCCTGCGGACGCACTGCGGAGAGGACGACGTTCGCGACCGGCGCGAAGTAGAGGGCCATGCCGACGCCCGAGAGGATGAACGGCACGACCAGCTCGCCGTAGGCGACCGTCGGCGTCGACACGGTCGCGATCCAGGCGAGGCCCGCGGCCTGGAGGCTGAGGCCGACGGCCATGATTCTCCCGCCTCCGATCCGATCCGAGAGCGCGCCGGCGATCGGGCCGACGAAGATCGGCATCGCCGTCCAGGGGAGGATGCGAAGCCCGGCCTCGAGCGGCGAGTAGCCCTGGATGACCTGGAAGAACTGCGCCAACAGGAAGATCGAGCCGAACATCCCGAAGAACATCAGCAGCGAGGCTGCGTTTGCGGCCGCGAAGGTGCGGTTGCGGAAGAAGCTCAGCGGCAGCATCGGCTCCGGCGCGCGGAGCTCCCAGAGGACGAACAGGGCCAGCACAGCCACGCCCCCAGCGATCGTGAGGATGATCTCCGGGCTCGACCAGCCGACCTGGTTGGCGCGGACGAGGCCCCAGACAAGGCCGAGCAGGCCCGCGCTGGCAAGGCCGAGCCCCGGCAGGTCGAGCGCGTCGTTCGGGCCGCGGCTCTCTCGCAGGCGCAGCGCGGCGAGCGGGATCAGCACGAGCCCGATCGGCACGTTGAGCCAGAAGATCCATTGCCACGAGATGCCCTCGACGACGGCGCCGCCGACGAGCGGGCCGATCGCCACGGCCAGCCCGCTGATCCCGCCCCAGGCACCGAGGACCAGGCCGCGCCGCTCCTTCGGTACACCGGCGCTCAGGATGGTCAATGTCAGCGGGGTCACGATCGCGCCGCCGAGGCCCTGGAGCGCGCGCGCGGCGATCAGCACCTCGATGCTCGGCGCGAGTGCGGCGGCCGCGGAGGCGAGAGTGAAGATCCCGAGCCCGATCACGAACAGCCGGCGGCGCCCGAAGCGGTCGCCGAGCGCCGCGCCGGTGATCAGGAGCACCGCAAAGGTCAGCGTGTAGGCGTTGACCGTCCACTCGAGCCCGCTGAGGCTCGCGTGGAGGTCGTCTCGGATCACCGGCAGCGCCGTCGTCACGACCAGGTTGTCCAGCGTGGTCATGAACAGCGCGACCGAGGTGATCGCGAAGGTCCAGATCGTGCTTGTGCGGCGGCTCATAGTCTCCTCTCCTTCCGGTTCGGCTGCTCGAAGCAGGCGTCGAGCAGCCTCTTCGCCCACGGCGATTTCTGGTCGAGCAGGTCCATCGAGGCGAACACGTTCAGCAGCATCCCGAAGGCGAAGAAGTCGCGGATGCGCTCCGGCTCGGCCCCCGAGACGTGCTCGACGAACTCGACGAGCTCGCCGTAGCCGGATCGCACGACCTCGCGCACGTCCTCGTCCCCGCAGGCGGCGTAGGCCTGCATCTGTGCCTGCAGCCGGGTGCGGTCTCTGAGCAGAACCCCGTACGCGGTGCCGATAGCCTCGAGCGCAGCCTCGCCGCTCTTGTCGACGGTGGCTTCGTGGAAGACCTCGAGCGTCTGCCGCAGGCAGCGGCGGACCGACTCGAGATAAAGCTCCTTCTTCGTGCCGAAGAGCCGGAACAGGTAGGGCTGCGAGACGCCGGCCTTCTCCGCGATCGTGTCGGTCGAGGTGCCGTGCAGGCCATGCTCGGCAAACTCCTCCATGGCTGCGACCAGGATCTCCTCGCGTCGCTGATCGGCCGTTTTTCGTGCTGTGATTGGGTTCACGCGTTGTAAGTTAGCACTCACTCACAACGCACGTCAAGGCTACGAAACGCTGTCCTCGGGCAGGGGAATCAAGCGAGCGCGGTCGCGGATGTCCTGGAGGATCGTGAGCGCACGGCGCGCCTCGACGACGGATCGGTCCCACTCCACGCTGTACCGCGAGGTTCCCGGTGCGGCGCCCAGGGCTCGGCGACGCGCCTCGAGAGCAGCAACCAGCCGGGCCTTCGCCTGCGCCGTCTCGCCGCTCGCGGGGTCGTGCCGGACCCGGGCCAGCGCAGCCTCGACGGTCCTGGTGAACCTCGCGCGCCACGCGCGGGGGTGGAGCTCGTAGGCGGCGAGCTGCCGGCTGACGGGCTGATAGTGGCGAACGAGCCTCTGCTGCTCTGCGTCGAGCGCCAGGAACGACCGGTGCCGGGCTGGCGGTGGCTCGACCCGGCGTTTCGACTCGTCGCAGCCTCCGACGACCAGGACGGCAGTCAGGAGCGCGCAGGTGCGCCAGTAGACTCGACGGCCATGAATGTCCTGGTCACAGGAGCATCCGGGTTTGTCGGCCGCGCGCTGGTCGACGAGCTTCGTCACGGGGATGGAGCCTACGAGGTCCACCCGCTCGAACGGGGCGACGGCGACCTCGCGGAGGACGGCCTCGCCGAGGCGGCCGTCGCCGAGACGCGGCCTGAGGTGGTCGTCCACGCAGCGGCGCGGATCGGCGTCGTGCGCTGCGAGGACGAGCCCGCGCTTGCCCTGCGCTCCAACGTCCTTGCGACCGCGCTCGTCGCCCGCGCGGCGGCGGCGCACCGAGCCCGCCTTGCCTACGTCTCGACCTCGGACGTCTACGGTGCGGCGTTCGCCGACGAGGAGACGCCCGCCGCTGCCTCGAGCTTCTACGGGCTGACGAAGTGGTGGGGCGAGCAGGTCGCACGGCTCTACGCGCCAGAGGGGCTCGCGGTGCTGCGGCTTGCGAACCCCTACGGCCCGGGCCACGAGCCAGGGCAGGGGAAGGGGGCGCTCGCGACGATGCTCTGGCAGGCAGAGCGTCGAGAGCCGATTCCCGCGTTTCGCGGCGAGGAGCGTTGCTGGTGCTGGATCGGCGACACGGCGCGCGGGATCCGGCTCGTGCTCGAGCATGGGGGCGAGGGCATCTTCAACATCGGCTCCGATGCGGAGCCGGTGACGCTCACGGAGGCGGCCCGCATCGCGTGCGAGCTCACCGGCGCGTCCCAGACGTTGATCCAGGAAGTCGACGCGCCCGCAGGGCGGGTCACGCCTCGCGTCTCGGTGGAGCGGCTGCGCGGGCTCGGCTGGCAAGAAGAGGTTGGATTCGACGAAGGCATGCGGCGGCTGCTGGAGTCGCTGCGGGCAGCCGCAGCCACGGCGTAGAGATGGCCAGGGCGTTCGTGCTCACCGGAGGCTCGCGCTCGCAGCTCGGCCTGCTCGAGAACGCCCGCGCGCTCGGTTACGCGGTGTGCGTCGTCGACGGTTCCGAGTCGGCGCCGTTGCTTGCGGAGGCCGACCACCGGATCGTGCGCAGCTTCACCGAGGTCGAGCGCGTGCTCGCCGACCTCGACGCGCAGGGGATCGAGCCGGTTGCCGTCGCGACGATGGGCTCCGACCAGGCGGTGCTGCCCACCGCGAAGCTCGCTGAGCGGCTCGGCCTCCCGGGGCTGCCGCTGGAGACGGCCAGGACGGTCGCCGACAAGCGGCGGATGCGGAAGGCCTTCGAGAAGGCACGCGTGCGCTGCCCCCGCGGACGCGAGGCGAACACCTTCGAAGAGGCCGAGCAGGCCTTCCACGAGCTCGGTGGGCGAGTCGTGGTCAAGCCCGTGGACGGCTCGGCCCAGCGCGGCGTGACCGAGGTGGGCCGAGAGGGCGAGCTCGCGCCGGCGTTCGACCGGGCGCTGGCGGCCTCGCGTACGGGCGCGGTCGTGCTCGAGCAGTATCTCGAGGGCGAGGAGTACACGGTCAACGGCTTTTTGCTCGACGACGAGTACTTCCCGATGAGCGTGACGCGCCGGATCCTGCACCCGCCACCGCCGCTCGGCGTCTGCATCTCGCACCGCTATCCCTCGCTGCTGCCGAACGAGGACGCGCTCTTCGAGCAGGCGCGCGCCGCGAGCCTTGCGGTCGGGCTCGAGACCGGCCCTTCCTACGTACAGGTACGAGTGGACGAAGGCGTGCCCTGGGCGATCGAGGTCGGCGCGCGGCTCGGGGGCGGTAAGGACGCGGAGCTCGCCAAGCTCGTGACGGGCTTCGACGCCGTGCGCGCCAACGTGCTCTGGGCACTCGGCGAGCTGACGCGGGACGACCTGCAGCGCCGAGATCCGGTGGCGCCGTGCGGGCAGGTGCGCTTCGTGGTGGCTCCGCCCGGGCGCATCATGCGGCTCGAGGCGGCTTCGGCGCTCGCGGTCGAGGGTGTCCACGAGGCGGGCTTCTATTGGCGCGAGGGGATGGCGCTGCCGCCGCTCACCTCCGGCGCCGAGCGGCTCGGCTACCTGCTCGTGAGCGCGCCCGACGAGGACGAGCTCGACGCCCGCACCGACCGCGCCCTGCAAGCTCTCGACGTGGAGATTGCCGTCGAGAACGCGCTCGTGTGAGAGTCCTTCACTCTCCTGTCAACGTGGCGGGTGGGCCCGGCGCGATCTCGGAAGGGCTGCGCGAGCTCGGCGTGGAGAGCACGCTGCTCGTCTTCAACGAGCGGCCCTTCCAGCGCGGGTTCGACGTGAACCTGGAGCTACGCGAAACGAGCCGGCTCGGCTCCGTGCCGTTCAACCTACCCAGGCAGCTGCGGGCGCTCAGGTGGGCGATGCGGAACTTCGACGTCTTCCACTTCCACGCCGGGCTGACGCTCGCGCCGCGTCGGATCACGCTGCCGCTCCTGCGCCGGGCGGACAAGGGGATCGTCTTCCAGTCGTGGGGCTCCGATCTGCGTGGACGCAACGCCTCGGAGGTCGGCTATCTGAGCGGGGCGGACGCGGTGATCGTGGGGAGCTACCTGACCCGGCGGCTGGCTCCGCGAGGGCCATGGCCCGACTACGACGTCGTGCCGCCGGCGATCGTCCTGCGGGACTGGGCGCCCTCACCCGCCGAGCCGGCGGGGGCCATGCGAGTCGCCCACGCACCGAGCAAGCGCGCGGTGAAGGGCACCGAGGCGGTCATCTCCGCGGTCGCGGCGTTGCGGGCACGCGGTGCGCCGATCGAGCTCGACCTGATCGAGGGCGTGCCGAACCGCGAGGCGCGGCAGCGCTACGCCGCGGCCGACGCGATCGTCGACCAGCTCAAGATCGGCTGGTACGGCATGTTCGCGATCGAGTCGATGGCGCTGGCGAAGCCGGTCGTCGTCCACCTCGACGAGGAGGCTGCTGCGGAGAGCCAGGAGGCGTTCGGGCTCGAGCTGCCGCTCGTACGTGCGGACGAAGGGAATCTCGAGGACGTGCTCGCCGGGCTGCTTGAGGTGCGCGAGACGCTGCCGGAGCTCGGGAAGCGCAGCCGCGAGTACGTCGAGAAGGTGCACGCGCACACGAGCGTCGCCGGGCGCGTCCTCGAGATCTACGAACGAGTCATGCCCATCAGCTCGTAGAACCCGATCGGCGACCAGCGGAAGCCGCGCACGCCCGGCTCGAGAAAGACATGCTGCGCCGGCGCAGCCACCGGGATCGCCGGTACGGCTCGGTCGAGCAGCGTCACCAGGCGACGCTCGATCCGCCAGCGGTCTTCGTCGTCCAGCGTTCGAACGGCCTGGGCCATCAGCCGGTCGTAACCCCGGTCGCACCACTGCGCGACGTTGAACGCACTCCCGCACGGGAAGAGATCGAGGATGTTGTAGGCGTCGAAAAACTCGGCGCTCCAGCCGAGCAGGACGAGGTCGATACCGGGTTTGGCGGGGGGCCCTGCCAGCTGCAGCAGCTCGCGCAGCGTTCCCACCGCCTTCAACGTCGTCTCGATGCCGTCCTGCGCCAAAACCTCGCGCACCTTCAACGCGATAGTTGGGGCGCGCGCGTCCTCCTCGGTGTAGGCGAGCGTCAACCGAAGAGGCAGGGGCGAGACCACAGTGGCGGTGCTTCGTTGGGGAAGGACGGTCGCCGCGCCCGGCATGGAACGCGGGACGAAGCTCGGCAGGCCGCCGAGATCGGCCAACGAGCTCTGCACTTCGTGGCGAGAGCCCGGGTCGGACAGGCGGCTTTTGCGCGTCACCAGCCACAGCAGCTCGAGGCTGAAGGTTGGTAGCGCCCGCGCCCCCTCCGGCGCCTCATCTGCCGTTGCGATCCACGGGAAGCCCGGCGGCGCAAGAGCCCGCGGCAGGATTCCTTCGGTGCCCCGATTCGAGCTGCTCAGCACGATGCGCCTCGGCTCGACGTCGCCGACGTTCCAGTAGTTGAAGTTGCGCTCGAGGACGAGTCGGCCCTTCGTGCGCGAGGCGAGCCGGAACGGGCCGCTCGTCGCGTCACCGCTGCGGGGAACCGGGAAGAAGACCGGCCAGGCGACCTGCTCGTCCAACCACGGCACAGGGTGTTGCAGGGTCACCCTCAGGGTGCGGGTGTCCACCGCCTCGACGCCGACCTCTCCGGCACCGGTGACGCGGTAGCGGCGGGCGCCGCGGATGTTCTGCATCTCGGCACGCGCATAGGGGGAGCGCGTTTCCGGCGCGAGCGCCCGCAGCCACGAGCGGCGGAAGTCCTCCGCGGTGATCGGAACCTCGTTGCTCCAGCGAATCCCCTTGCGCAGGCGAAAGGTCCAGACGAGGCCGTCATCGTTCCGCTCCCACGACTCGGCGAGGTCCGGCTCGGTGCCTCGACCCGAGAAGCGCGTCAGGCCCGCATTGAGCTCGTGCACGACGTTCAGCGACGAGAGGTCGGCGACCTTCGCCGGGTCGAGCGACTTCGGGATCAGCGGTATGGAGAGCCGCAGTACGGCCCCTCCGTGGGGCGGCTCGGGTGCCGACGAGCCGCCGCAGCCGGTCAGCAGCGCGGCGAGGCCAAGCAGCGCTAGCCGACGAGCTTTCGCCATACGTTGTCGAGCAGCTTGTACGTGAGCCCCTGCCCCATGCGCAGGAACGTGTAGTTGCCGGTCGCGAAGACCGAGCCGCGGCCGGCGTGCGACCAGACCATCGTCGCGTTGATCGCGCCGCGCTTGCCCTCGATCACCGCCTGCGCTGCTACCACGTGATCGCGCGGGGTCAGCTCGGGGTCGATCCGGTCGCTCTCGGAGGCCGCGACGCCGAAGCGCTGGCCCGGGCCGATCCCGGTGTTGCGGAAGAGCCAGCGCACGCGCTCGTAGGCGCGGCCCTTCGCCGCCGTGTACGGCGCGGCCCGCGCGCGAGGAAAGCAGCAGCCGTCGTAGCCGACTCCCGCGAGCGCGAAGTCCGACCGCCCCTCGCGCGCGTCGTAGTCGGTCATCACCATCGCATTGCGCTGGGCGTCGAGCCGTACCTGCCGATAGAACGGGTTCGCCTGCAGGAAGACGAGGTTGCCGCGACCGTCGCGGTACCGGCGCAGCAGGTCGTAGGTCGCGGGCTCGTAGTACTCGGTGTGGCCGGGGAACACGATCGCCGAGTACCGCTTCAGCGTCTCGAGCGGAAGGCGCCCGAGCTCGACGTCGGTCACGTGCTGGGTGCGGATGGCGGGACGGGCGCAGAGCCAGCGCGAGAACGGCAGAGAAGCCGCGTGGTCGTCCTCGACCCCGTTTCGAAGAATCGGGCCGCGGAGCGAGACCCGTCGCTGGCGCCAGAACTGGTACCAGCTGTCCGGTATGCCGTTCAGGTCGGCGTCGTAGGCGTTGTACGCGCGCCAGGTGAGGTAGGACCACACGATGAGGGCGGTGTGCGGCTCTGGCCGGTCGAGCCGGACCGGCGCGCGAACGACGAGCGGTGCGCGGAACTCGCCACCGGCACGATCGCGGGCAACTACGTGGTAGAGGCCGGGTCGGGATCCGAGAGCGACCCTGAACGGGCTGCCGATTTCCCGGAAGGAGATCTCCTTCTCGTTCGGGCCGAGACAGTCCTGTTGGGGCTGCAATTCCGCCTCACCCCGGTCGGCGGCGACGACGAGCGGCACCGGCTCTGTCTGGCGGAAGCTTCCGGTCGAGTCGACGAAGGCCGCCAGCCTTTCCACCCGCACGACGCGCGGCTCGCGCACGCAGCCCGAGCGAAGCCACGGTGGACGACGGACGCTCGCCTCGGCCGCTCCCGGCCGCGACACCCCCTTAGCCGGCAGGAGCCGTCCCGGATTCTCGGAGCAGACGGTTACGACATAGGTGCCGTCGGCCAGCGGATGGCCCGTCGAGCTGGTGCCGTTCCACGAGAGCACCGTCGCATCCCGAACCGTCACTCCGGTCCGGATCCGCTTCCAGCCTGCCAGCCGCCCGCCCCAGGCGTAGGCGCGCAGCCCCAGCACGGAGCCTGGCGGCGCCGCCACGTGTACGCGCAGCGTGTCGTTCACGCCGTTGCCGTTCGGGCTGATCACCAGCGACGAGATCCCGAGCAGGCGCAACTCCGAGCTCGACCGCGCCGCCGCCCCCGGAACGGCCACGACGGCTAGCGCCGCCGCGACGACAGCAAACTTCACGCGCTAGGCGCCAGGCTCTGCACGGGCTGCCGCTCCCGGTACCACGCAATCGTTCGCTCGAGCCCGTCGTCGAGGTCGACCTGCGGCTCCCAGCCGAGCTGCTTGCGCGCCTTGTCCACGTTCGGGATGCGCATCTCGACGTCGGTGTAGTGAAGCGGCCTGAAGACGATCTCCGAGTCGGAGCCGGACAGGCGCTTGATCCGGGCCGCCAGATCGAAGACGGTCACGACCGAGCGCGGGTTCCCCACGTTGAAGACCTGCCCCACCGCCTCCTCGCGCTCGAGGATCAGGAGCAGCGCCTCGACGATGTCGTCCACATAGCACCAGGCTCGGATCTGCGAGCCGTCGCCGTGGATCACGATGTCCTCGCCCGCGAGCGCGCGCACAGTGAAGTGGTGGATCGCGCCGCTGCCGATCTGACCGGGCCCGTAGATGTTGAACGGGCGCACCGAGCACGCCGGCAGCGCGAACTCGTCGAAGTACGAGTGCGCCATGTACTCGCCCGCCAGCTTCGAGACCGCGTACGTCCAACGGGCCTCGCCGACCGAGCCCTGCGAGGTGACGTGAGTCTCCTCGACCTTGTACGCGTGAGTGCCGAAGACCTCGCTGGTCGAGAAGTCGACGATCCGCTCGATCGTGCCGGCCGCGTGCGCCGCCTCGAGCACGTTGAAGGTGCCGATCAGGTTGACGCGCATCGTGCGGACCGGGCTCTCGAGCACCTTGTCCACCCCGGCGATCGCCGCCATGTGGATGACGTGCGTGGCGCGTGCCGAGAGCTCGCGCACCAACGGGAGGTCAAGCACGTCCCCCTGGACGAAGCGCAGGTTTGGGTGCTCCGCGAGGTCGGTCCCTGTGAGCGAGTCGCGGTGGAGGTTGTCGAGGATCACGATCTCGTTCTCCTCGATCAGCCGCCGCGCGAGCGTAGTGCCGATGAAACCCGCTCCACCCGTCATGAAGATCTTTTTCCCGCTCAGAGCCACGACGGCGCAGTCTACCGAGGCGTGCTTCGAGCAAACTTCACGGAGTGATCGCCCAGCAGCTCGCGCGGCTCGCCAAGCATTCAGCCATCTACGGGCTCGGCGCCGTCGTCTCCCGCCTGATCGGCCTCTTCCTGCTGCCAGTCGTCACGCGCTATCTCACGCGCAGCGAGCTCGGTGCCGTGGACACGCTGATCGCCCTCTCGGTGGTGCTTGTGATCGTCCTGCGCGCCGGGATTTCGATGGCCTTCTTCCGCTTCTACTTCGACGCCGAGGACGAGGCGGGCCGGACGCGGGTGGTGCGCACCTCCTTCTGGTTCACGATGACCGCGGCCACGCTGGGACTCATCGCAGGCTGGGCGCTGGCCGGGCCGATCTCCGAGGCGCTCTTCTCGACACACTCCAGGGCAGGGCTCGTGCGCGCGGCCTTCGTCCTCCTCTGGGCCCAGATGAACTACGAGCAGCTGACCTCGCTCTTCCGGGTCGAGGAGCGCTCGCTCTCCTACGTCGCCGCGACGCTGGCGAACGTCCTGATCACGGTCGCCTCGACGATCCTGCTCGTCGTCGTCTGGCACAAAGGAGCGCTCGGAGTGCTGGTCGGCAACTTCACCGGCACGCTCGCCGTCTACTTCGTGCTCCTCGCCTACCGGCGCTTCCAGCTCGGGCTCGAGTTCGACCGGCCGCTGTTCCGGCAGATGCAGCGCTTCGGCCTTCCGCTCGTGCCGTCCGGGCTTGCGCTCTGGGCGATCGACTTCGCCGACCGCTTCTTCCTCCTCAAGCTGAAGAACGCGGCGGAGGTCGGACTGTACTCGGTCGGCGTGCGCGTCTCGTCGGCGATCTTGCTTCTCCTGATCGCGCTGCGCACGGCCTGGCCGGCGTTCGCCTACTCGATCAAGGAGGACGACGAGGCCAAGCGCACCTATTCGTTCGTGCTCACCTACGTGCTCTACGTCTCGTGCTGGGTCTCGCTGGCCCTCTCGCTGCTGGCGCCCTGGATCGTTCGGGTGCTGACCGCGCCGCCGTTCTACTCCGGCGCGCGCGTCGTGCCGCTGCTCGTGTTCGCCGGGACAGCGTTCATCGCCTTCAACGTGATGTCGATCGGGATCGGACGCGCGAAGCAGACCCAGTTCAACTGGGTCGTGACGGGGATCGCCGCAGCGGTGAACGTCGGACTCTGCTTCGCCCTGATCCCGCCCTACGGGATGATCGGCGCCGCGATCGCCACGCTCGTCGCCTACGTGGTCATGTTCGTCGGCATGACCATGCGGGCGCAGCAGGTGTTCCGGGTCTCATACCAGTGGCGGCGGATCTTGCTCGTGGTCGGCGCCTCCGCGGGGCTAACGGTGCTCGGGAAGACGCTCGACGTCCCGCTGGCCGGCGCCGTCCTGCTGAGCGCCGTCTACCCGCTGATCCTGCTGCCGCTCGGGTTCTATCTCCCGGTCGAGCTGCGCCGGTTGCGCGGGCTCGTCTCGGCTGCCCGATGAGACCACGCGGGAAGCCACTGCGGCCAGCCCTAGCGCTGCCCAGATCGTCGGGTCCTCAAAGAACGCGTTGTAGAACAGGCTGTGCACGCCCACGGCGGCGAAGACGAGGCCACAACTCAGCGCGGTCAGGCCTGCCGGGTCGCGCGCGAAGCGTCGGAAGGCGAGCAGGAGGCCACTCGCGAGGAGCCAGACGTAGAGGAGCAGGCCCGGCACGCCCGTCTCGGCGGCGACGGTGACCGGCGTGGTGTGCGAGGCGGCGGCTTTCGGCTCGCGGCCTTTCAGGTGCGTGACCTGCGCGTAGGCGTGCTTGAAGTCGCCGATCCCTACGCCTCCGGCCGGATGATGCACCGCGATCTTGATCCCGTTGCGAACCAGCTTCCCGCGGCCGCCGGTCGAGGTGTTGAGGCCGCGACCGTTGCCGAAGAGCTCGTGGCGCACGTTCGGCACCGCCAGCGCTCCGACGGCGACCGCCGCCGCCGCCACCACCGCGATCATCGCCCCGCGCCTACCCCACGCGAAGATCGAGGCGATCACGACCCCGGTGGCGAGCGCCGCGAAGCTCGACTGCGAGTACGAGAAGAAGAGCCCGGCCCAGATCGCGGCAATCGATGCGGTGGCCCCGATCAGCAGCCGCCTATCGCGGCCGAACAGGACTGCGACGAGGCACGCGAGGATCGCGACGACCAGGAAGCGCCCGTAGATCGACGGGTCCCAGAAGACCGAGTTGACGCGGTAGAAGGGCGCGTAGGCGTTGGCCACAAGCAGCTTCGGGTTCCAGAAGACGTCGCGCGTCTCATACTGGTAGATGCCGATCGCCGCGAAGACGAGCGCCAGCGCCGTCACCTCGACTAGCAGCCCGAACGCCCAGAGACGGCGCCATTCGAGCCGCGCGAGCGCGACGGCGAGCAGACCGAAGGGGAGGTAGAAGAAGAGCAGATCGATCGCGCCCTGGCGAACGTCGCCGCTCCAGAGGATCGAGATCCCGGCCCAGGCGACGAAGGTGGCGAGCGGCCAGGTCACGATTCCGAGCTCTCGTTGGATCCCCTGGCCCCTAAGGCGCCACAGCTCCCACGCGAGCAAGAACGCCGCGGCAGCGACGACGCCGTAGAGCGGGACGAGCAGGTTCGCCTCGGTCGAGCCCACGGTGACGTGGATGCGCGCCGGGATGCAGCCCACCGTGACGAACGGAAGCAGCCAGGCCCAGCGGCGGAAGAGGGCCGCGCCTCCGATCGCGAGCGCGAGCCCCACGACCGCGGCGGCCACCAGCAACGGCCGGTGGCCTTCGGGCGCGAGGTAGAGAGCGAGCAGTAGGGCTCCGAGCGCCCAGGCCGCGAGGCCGGCGAGGCGCTGGAGCCGGCCCGGCGCAGCGATCAGCACAGCCAGCCCGGCGGCACCCAACACGCCTCCTGCCCGGGCCAGCTCGGAAGTCACGGGCTGACCACGACCAGCGCGCGCGAGACATGACCGTTGGCAGCGACGACGAGGCGGTACATCCCGGGAGCGCCTGCGCGGAGGATCAACAGGTGCTGCTTCTTGACGCCCCCGCGCGAGCCGAGGTGCCAGCTGTAGCGCTCGGCGTCGGTGTCGACGCGGAAGCCAAAGCGCGCTCCCGTATGCACGCGCAGAACATGAGGTCTCAGCTCGATGTAGCGCACTCGGACGACCACCGCCCGGGTCGGATTCGAGAGGTTCCCGGCGGCGTCGAGCGCCCGCAGCCGAACGCGGTGAGGCCCCGGCCGCAGACCGCGCCCAGCCCGGCCTCCCCAGTCGAGCTTGCCGGCCCTGACGAGGCGCTTGACCGTCGTCCGCCGATCGCCGTCCACGTACAGGATCGCGCGAGCCTTCTCGCTCGTCAGGTACCGAATGCGCACCGTCTCGAACCGGAAATCGCCGTCGGGCGACAACACCAGCGGTCTGACGGAGACGAGCTTGATCAGGGGCGCCGTCGCGTCCATCCGGATCGCGTTCGGCAGGGCGATCGTCCGGTGCTCGCGCGCAAGGTGGACCCTCGGCTTGTAGGTGCCGTCGGCGACGACGCGCCCGCGGTCGTCGCGTCCGTTCCAGATGAACTGCTGCGTCCCGCGACGGGCCGCCCGCGAACGGGCCAACGTGCGAACCTCGTCGCCGTTCCCGTTCACGATCTGGACCGTCAGACGGTCCGCCTTGCGCAGCACGAAGCTGATCGGGGCTGTGGCAAACCCCGTCACGGAGTCGGGCGCGACGACCTTCGCAACCTCGGTGTCGGTGATCGGGCTCTTCTCGAGCTTCAGCGCCTCGGTGACTGCGAAGGCCGCGGCCGTGCAGCCGAGGAGGGCCAGCACGAGCAGCATCGGCAGAACACGCGCCACGGGGTGGCGAGTGTAGTCAGAAAGGCTTGGTTGCGGTCTCAGCGGGCGGCCGCCGGCCGAGCCGCCGCAGCAGGCCCCAGAGCCCGAAGGCAATCCCGGCCGCTATCGCCGCGGCGATCACCCAGTCCACACCGGGCGGGTCCACGAGCTTGATCCCGCTCAGCATGAGAACCGTCGCAAGCCCCAGCCGCAGGCGCTCGGGCACTTCAGCGTGAGCTGATTCGAGAGCAACACCCGGGGATCGAGCCGGTCAGGAGCCACGCCATCGTGCGCACGTCGACGTTGCCGGCGACGAGATGCCCCAAGCCGGCGACCCAGAGCAGGAGCGCCGCATGGAAGATGTCGGTCCCGACGATCTTCGCAACCGTGAGCGGGAAGACGAGCACCATAATCAGCCCGAAGAACGTGCCGCTCCCGACCGAGGTCAGGCCGACGACGAACCCGCAAGTAGCGCCGAGCGCCACCGCGATCACCCGGTCCCGGCGAGTGAGCAGGAACGGCGCGTCGCTCGGCTGCATCCCGCCGCGGATGATCGTCTTCGCCACGAGCCCGATCCCACCCACCACGAGCGCGATCCCCACCGCGTAGGCCTCGATCGACTCCGCGCCGCCGTAGTGGTGCTTGAGCCAGGTGGCAACGACCACGCCCAGCAGCAACATCGGCCCGGAGCCGAGAAACATCCAGAGCACCAGGTGACCGTGCACCGTTCCCAGGCGCCGGTGCCGCACGGCGCCGAAGCTCTTGAAGAGCGCGCCGTGAAGGATGTCGGTGCCGACCGCGAGGGTCGGCTTGAAGCCCGAAGAAGAGAGGGCTCCGATCAGGAACCCGCTCAGCGTGAACTGCCAGGTCATCCCGACCTAGCGGTACGCCTGAATCAGCACCTCTGCAACTTCGGGCCGCGTGAACTCGACCGGCGGCAGCTCGCCGTTGCCCAGCAGCTCGCGCACCTTCGTCCCTGAGAGGAAGACGTGGTCGTCACCTCCGTGCGGGCACGTCTTCGGTGTCGCCATCGAGCCGCAGAGGCGGCAGTAGAAGGCGTGCTCGAAGAACATCGGCTCGATCCCGAGCTCATGGGGCTCGAACTCGTCGAAGATCAGCTGCGCGTCGTAGGTGCCGTAGTAGTCGCCGACGCCCGCATGGTCGCGCCCGACGATGAAGTGTGAGCAGCCGTAGTTCTTGCGGCAGATCGCGTGCCAGATCGCCTCGCGAGGGCCGGCGTAACGCATCGCCGCCGGGAAGGCGGCGACGAGCACCCGCTCGGCAGGGTAGTAGTTGTCGACGAGGATGCGGTAGCAGTCGACCCGCGTCGCGGCCGGCACGTCGTCCGACTTCGTGTCGCCGACGAGCGGGTGGATCAGCAATCCGTCCACCGTCTCGAGCGCGACCTTGGTCAGGTACTCGTGCGCCCGGTGGATCGGGTTGCGCGTCTGGAAGCCGACCACCCGTCGCCAGCCTCGCTCGGCGAACGTTGCCCGCGTCTCGGCGGGATCAATCGCGATCTCCGGAAAGGGGGGCTCCGCCCGCTCGAAGACGGTCACGCGGCCGGCGAGGTAGAGCGGCTTCTGCTGGTAGAGCCGCGCCACCCCGGGATGATCGTCGTCGATGGTGCGGAAGCAATGCTCCGCCTCGCGCTCCTTCTCGTACTCGTAGGTCTCGTCCACCTCGAGCATGGCGACGGGAGTTCCAGCCTCGTCGGTGAGAACCACCTGCTCCCCGTCCGGGGCGCGATCGACGGCGAGGCAGACAGGCAGCGCCCAGGGCAGGCCGCGGGCAAGCCTCATCTCCTCGACCACCCGCTCGTAGTCGTGGCGGTTCATGAAGCCCTCGAGCGGCGAGAGCGCACCGCTCGCCATCAAATCCAAATCGGAGAGCTCGCGGGAGGTGAGCGGGATCTGCTCGAGCCGGTCGATCCCTTCGGGTCGTGCGCCGGTGCGCTCGACGAGCTTGCCGCCGTGCGGCTCGATCAGCTGGGCCGTTTCGGTGGTCTTCATCGTCCCTGCTCCTCACGGGCAGCGGGTCGACCGGTCATTGCCGACGGATGCACGAGCAAAGCCCGCGCGTCCTGAAGACGACACCGCAAGTGGCGCCTCACGCGGGCACCTGCGCCGGCACGAGACCGAGCTCCTCGAGCTTCGCCACGACTAACGCAGCGCTCTCCTCGGGCTCGTGCTGCTCGGTGTCGAGCACGAGCTCCGGATTCGAGGGCTCCTCGTAGGGGTCGGAGACCCCGGTGAACTCCTTGATCTCGCCCTTGAACGCCTTTTCGTAGAGGCCCTTCACGTCACGCTTGGCGCACTCGTCGACCGAGGTCCTGACGTAGATCTCGACGAACGTGCCGACCTCCCCGATCCGCTCACGCGCCTGTTGTCGCGTCGCCTCGTATGGCGAAATCGTGGCCGCGATCACGGCTCCGCCCTGGCGCGTGAGCCGCGAGGCGACCCAGCCGACGCGCTCGATGTGCGTGTCGCGGTCCTCCTTCGAGAAGCCAAGGCCCTTCGAGAGGTGCGTGCGCACGGTGTCGCCGTCGAGATACTCGACGACGAGGCCACGTCGGTCGAGCTCCGGCCCGACGAGATGCGCGATCGTGGTCTTCCCCGAGCCCGAGAGCCCGGTGAACCAGAGCGTGAAGCCGCCGGCCCGGACGTGCGTGGTCTCCGGATGCTCGGCGGCGTAGATGTGGTCGCTCATGTTCCTCCTAGTGGGGTTTCGACGTGAATGCCGCACTCGAGCTTGTCGGAGCCTGCCCAGCGGCCGGCCCGCTCCTCTTCCTCGGGGTTCGTCGGGCGGGTGCACGGAATGCAGCCGATCGAGCGGAAGCCCGCGTCGTGGAGCGGGTTGTAGGGAATCTCGTTGACGGTGATGTAGGCCCAGACCCGCTTCTCGTCCCAGTCGGCGAGCGGGTGCAGCTTCCAAACACCGTAGCGCTCCGACCACTGCACCTTCGGCGTGGCGGCGCGGCTCGGGGACTGGTCGCGGCGGATCCCGGAGATCCAGGCGCCGTAGGGCTCGAGCGCCTGCAGCAGCGGCTCGACCTTCCGGATGTGGCAGCAGCGGTCGGGATCGGTCTCCCAGAGGTTCGGGCCCTCGGCGCGGTGCTGCTCGGCGACGGTGATCACCTTGGGCGGCCGCTGGAGGCTCAAGCCGTAGCGCTCGACGAGCCGGTCGCGCGTCTCATAGCTCTCGCGGAAGAAAAGATGCGTATCGAGCTCGATGATCGGCAGGTCGAGGCCGAGCTCGGAGACCATGTGCACGAGGGCCGACGACTGCTTCTGCCAGGAGCAGGTGAGGCAGAGACGGTCGCCGAACTCCGCGTAGGCCCAGCGGAGGACGTCCTCGGCGCTCATGGTCTCGAAGTCGAGCTCAGGAAGCGGGGGCGCGCTCGTCAGAGAGCAGCACCTCCTTCAGCGTGTCGCCGCGGAGGCCGAGGCGGAGCGTCTCCAGCGGGATGACCTCTTCCGGGGGGATGTTGCCGAGGTTCACAGCGGGGCCGAACTGGTTCACGAACCAGGCCTGGGAGGCCTTCGACGGCGCCTCGAAGATCAGGTCGGCGACATCCACCTCGTGCGCGATCTCGTCCACCAGACCGGTACGCATCTCGCCGGTCGGGCGGTAGATCCCCGCGGTGCCCCCCTCGCGGCCCTCGGTGATCACCTTCCAGGCGCCGGCCTCGAGCTCGCCCTTGATCCACTCGACCCACTGGTAGGGGGCGAAGACCGCCTCGGCGTCCTTGGAGCCAACCTCGGAGAGGACGGTGAAATCGCGCGCGAAGTCGGCGATCAGGTCGAGCTTGCGCTCGCGCGGCAGATCGATCACGCCGTCGGAAATCTCGACGTGGGTCAGACCGAGCTCGGCCAGCCAGCGCTTGTACTCGTCGAGCTTGCCCTGTGCGTAGACGGCCTCGAAGAAGGTGCCGCCGATCACGACGGGCTTCTCGCGCAGCATCTCGAGCTTCCGCTGCAAGTTGGGCGTGACATACGCCGTCCCCCAGCCGAGCTTGACGATGTCGATGTAGTCGCCGCTCGTCTCTAGCACGTCCTCCCAGCCGCGCGGGCCAAGGCCCTTGTCGATCACGTGGGTCAAGCCGCCGTCGCGAGGCAAATCGAGGAAATCAGAGCCGGGCAAAGAGCTCCTCCAGCTTCTTGTTCGCGGCGCTCTGGACGTCGTGGTAGAGCGAGTTGCCATGGGCGTCGATGCCGACGGTGAGCGGACCGAAGTCCTTGACCCGGAACTTCCAGAGACACTCGGGCATCAGCTCCTCCCAGGCGACCTCCTCGATCTCCTCGATCTGTGTCGTCTCGAGCGCGGCCGCGCCGCCGACGATCGCGAAATAAACCATCCCGAGGCGCTGCATGGGCTCGATCGCCAGGTCCGGGAAACCGCCCTTCCCGCAGATCGCGCGCACGCCGTACTGGGCGCCGAGCGGCTTGGTGAAGCGGACCATCCGCGCGCTCGTCGTCGTGCCGATGCAAACCGGCTCGTATTTGCCGTTGTCCAGCTTGCGCACGCCCGGCGCCGTGTGAAGCAAGAAGGCTCCCTTCAGATCCATTGGCGGCTCCACGCCATGGTCGAAGATCCGGATCTGCGTGCGGTCGCGGATGCCAATGATGTGCCCCTGGACGACGACCTCGTCGCCGGCACGGAGCTTGAGGATCTCGGCCTCGTCGGTGATCGGGAAGGTGACCTCGTGCGTAGCCATCAGGACTAAGCCTCCCGGTCGAAGTCGACGGAGCCGTCGGCGCCGATGTGGACGGAGGCGCGCCGCGCGGCCCAGCATTGGTAGTTGACCGCGACCGGGTTGAGCGTCATGTGCGTATCCGCGTGCTCGATGTGGCAGTTGAGGACCGTCACGTCGCCGCCGAGGCCCATCGGGCCGATCCCCGTCTCGTTCAGGAGGCCATAGAGCTCCTCCTCGAGCTTCGCCACGTGTGGATCGGAGTTACGTGTGCCGATCGGACGGGCGATCGCCTCCTTGGCGAGGTACATCGCGTAGTCGGCGGAGCCGCCGATCCCGACCCCGACGATCCCGGGCGGGCAGGGCTTTCCGCCGGCGTCGACGATCGACGAGAGCACGAACTCCTTGATCCCCTTCACGCCGTCGGCGGGGACGCACATCTTGAGGAAGCTCATGTTCTCGGAGCCCGAGCCCTTCGGGACGCACTTGACGTCGAGCCCGTTCCAGTCGGCGATGAACTCCCAGTGCACTATGGGAAGGCGGTAGCCGGTGTTTGGGCCGGTGTTCTCGCGCGTGATCGTGTGCACTGCGTTCGAGCGCAGCGGATGCTCGAGCGTCGCGCGCTCGGTGCCGGCCTTGAGCGCCTCGTAGATCTTGGTCGGGTGGAGCGGGAAGTGCTCGCCAACGCGACAGGTGTAGACCGCGATGCCCGTGTCCTGGCAGACGAGGTTCCCGTTGTCGTCGGCGACCTGGACGTTGCGAACGATCGTGTCGAGCACTCGCTTTCCGGGAACTGAGGTCTCGCGGTCCGCCGCGGCGAAGAGCGCGTCGCGCAGATCCTGGGGGATGTCCCTCAGCGCCCAGACATAGAGGTAGGCCGCCGCGTCTTCGACGGTCTGACGCATATCGATCGCAACGGTGCTCATGCTGCGGCCCTCTCCGCTGCGGCGGTGCCCGCGCGCCGGCCGAAGACCGTGCACTCGAGCAGCGAGTTGCCCATCATCCGGTTGCGCCCGTGAGTGCCGCCGGCTATCTCACCACAGGCGAAGAGTCCTTCCAGGGTCGTCTCGGCGCGCTCGTCGATCACGAGGCCTCCGTTCTGGTAATGGAGCACCGGGTAGGTCAGGATCGGCTCGCGGAGCGGGTCGATGCCGGCCGAACGGTAGCGGCGCAGCATGTATGGGAGCGAGATCTCGGCGTCGTCCTCGGGAATCTTGGTGGTGTCGAGCAGCACCGCGGGCCGGCCGTCCGGAGTCTCGACGCCACGGCCAGCGTTGACCTCGTCAAAGATCGCCTGCGAGACCGCATCGCGCGGGCCGAGCGGGTCGGTGAACTCCTTCCCGACCGAATTGAGCAGCGTCGCCCCGTACGCGCGGGTGGTCTCGGGAATCGAGTATCCCTGCATCGTCGGCGGCCACGCACCGCCGTTCGGGTGGTACTGGAGCGCGTCGAGATCGCGGCTCTCGGCGCCGAGCTCCAGTGCGATCCGCGTCACCTCACCGGTGGCGCCCGGGTGGTTCGTCGAGAGCTCACCCCGCTCTTCCGCCTCGCGGTAGCAGCGGCCTCCCGCGGCAAGGACGACCGCGCCGGCGTCGATCACGAGCTCCTCGCCGTTCTTGCGCAGGCAGGTCGCGATCCACCCATGGCCGGCGTGCTCGAGCGACACGAGCGGGCAGTTCGGCAGCGCTTCGCCGCTCGACGCCAGGAACGCGTCGCGCAGTGCGGTCGTGATCGCGTGGCCAGTGCGGTCGCCGACCTGGAGCAGGCGCTTACGAGTGGCTCCGCCGCAACGGGCCAGGCGGTAGCCGCCGTTATCGTGCGTGAACTCGACGCCGGCCTCTTCGAGCCAGTGGATCGCAGTCGGGGCCTCGGCGGTGAGCACCTCGACCAGGCCGCGGTCGGCCGTCTCGTGCGAGCTCTGCCAAACATCCTCCGCATGTTGCTCGGGCGAGTCATCGTCGCCGAAGGCCGCCTGAATCCCGCCCTGCGCCTTGGCCGAGTTGCACGACTGGAGCGCGCCCTTGGTCACGACACCGACTCTGGCGCCGGCGCGCTCGGCGGAGACTGCGGCAGCGAGCCCGGAGGCCCCGCTCCCGACAACGAGCACGTCGAAGGAAAGCCTCTCGGACACAATGCCCGCATCGTACCTAATTTCAGGCATTAGTTCCCCTTATTCAACGGCTGAGGGCTATGCTCGCCGACCGATGCGATGGCTGGCCAAAGCGGCGCTACAGCGCGGTCTGGGCCTCCTGCCCCAGGGCGAGCGGCTGAACTACGTCTTCCAGCGACGCGTGCTGCGTTCGCTGCCGGCGGGCGAGTCGGTCTTCCGGCGCAAGTTCGCCCGTGCGCTCCAGCACTTGGGGGCCTACGAAGAGCACGGGCCGGGGACGCCTGCCGAAGAGGCCTGCTTCTACGAGTTCGGTGCCGGCTGGGATCTCGCGATCCCGCTTTCGTATGCCGCGCTGGGCGTAGGGCGGCAGGTGCTCGTGGACATCCGCCCAAGTGTCCGGGTCGAGCTGGTGAACGACTCCCTCGCGGCCTTCGACCGCCTCTGGGAGGAGCTCGAGGCCGAGGCGGGCCGGCAGCTGCGGCGTCTTGGCGAGCCGATCGGCTCGCCCGAAGAGCTCGAGGAGCGCTTCGGGATCGCTTACCTGGCGCCGCGCGACGCGCGCACGACCGGCCTCGCGGCGGAGACCGTCGACTTCGTCTCCAGCACGGACACCTGCGAGCACATCCCGGCGGGTGACCTGGCGGCAATCTTCCACGAGTCCCGGCGCCTGCTGCGCCCGGGCGGAGCCTTCAGTTGCCGGATCGACCTGCAGGACCACTACTCGTACTTCGACCCGAGCCTCTCGCGCTACAACTTCCTGCGCTTCTCCGATCGCGTTTGGAGTCTCGTGAACTCGCCGCTTCACAACCAGAACCGGCTTCGGTCACACGACTACCTGCGGCTGGTGCGCGAGGCCGGGTTCGAGGTAGTTGCAGAGCGGCCGTCGGCCCCGAACGAGCAAGGGCTCGAGGAGCTGCGTGCGCTTCCGCTTGCCCCGCGGTTCCGTAGATATACGCCCGAGGAGCTCGGCGTGACGATCCTCTCGTTCGTCGCTCGGCGACCCTGAACGTCACCAGACACTGCGGAGAAGCTCGGCGATCTCGGCCGGGCTTACCGGACGCGGGTTCGCCTTGGCGCCGGCGCGAACGGCTGTGGCCTCGGCGACCTCGTCGAGCTCGTCCTCCGGCACGCCGAGGTCTCGGAGGCGCTCGAACCCTGAGAGGCGAGCGAGCTCCTCGGCCCGGGCGGCCGGATCGTCCGTGCCGAGCGCCGCGCCGAACCGAGCAATCTCCGCCGCCGCGACGGGCTGGTTGAAACGGAGCGCCGGCGGGAGCGTGAGCGCGTTCGCTGCGCCGTGCGCGATGCCGTAGCGGCCCCCAAGGGCCTGCGCCATCGCGTGACCGAGCCCGAGGCCCGCTGAGCCGAGCGCGGCGCCGGCCTCCATCGCCCCGTGGAAGAGCGTGGCGCGAGCCTGCAGGTCGTCGCCGTGCTCGAGCACGTCCGGCAACGAGGCACCGATCAGCCGGGCTCCTTCCAACGCGTGCCGGTCGCCGTCGGGGTTGCGGCCGACCACGTAGAGCGCCTCGGCGGAGTGCGCCAAAGCGTTCAGCGCGGTGCCGCCGCTCTGCCCGCGCGAGAGGCCGAGGGTCAGCTCGGGCTCGTAGACGACCCCGCCCAGGTGAGCGCCCGCGCCGCCGCCCTTCATACGCCGCTCGTGATCGCGCACCCCGAAGAACGTCGTCCACTCGGATCCCGAGTACGTCGTGGGCACCGACACGACCCGCAAGCCCGTCGCGGCGGAGACCGCCTTCGCGAGGTCGATCGCACTCCCGCCGCCGACGGCCAGAACGCCGTCTGAACCGTCCGCCGCGGCCGCGACCTCAGGCACACGGTCGGTCGGCAGGTCCTGCCAACGGCCGGCCGAGGGCAGGTCGAGACGCGACCAGCGCTCGCTTGCAACCAGGAACGGCCGTTCGATTCCCAGCTCGGCGAGCAGCGGCCCGAGCTCATGAAGGCCCCAGCGGACGATCACAACCGCTGGCGCGCGAACTCGAGAAACGCCTCGGCGGCGCGGGTCGGCGAACGACCCGCAGAGCGCACGAGCGAGATCTCGCGCGAGGGCTCGAGCCCATTCACCCGGGCGGTCTCGAGCGTGCCTGCCGCGAGATCGGCCTCGATCCCGGTGCGCGAGATGAACGTCACGCCGTGCCCCGCCGCGACGGCGGATTTGACCGATTCCTGTAGGCCGAGCTCCAGACGCGGCTCCAGGTCGCGGAGGCGAGAACCCGCCCTGCGCAGCTCGTCCTCGATCACCTGGCGGACGCCCGCGCCTTCCTGCATCACGATCAGCGGCTCCTCGCGCAGTTCCTCGAGGGAGACGCTGCGGCCGGCAAAGCGATGGCCGGGCGGGCACGCGAGCACGACCTCGTCCCGGAAGAACGGCTCGAAGACGACACCTCGGTGTCGGCGCGCGGCGCCGACCACGCCGAGCTCGAGCTCGCGCTCGGCAACCCGGTCGACCACGGACTGCGTGTCGGAGATCGAGAGCGAAACGGCGACGCCTGGGTTCTCGCGCTGGAACTCGCAGAGCAACACCGGGACGACCGTGCTCCCAGGTCCGGTGGACGCGCCCACTTCGAGCGTCCCGCCGAGGTCCCCCACCTCTCCCGCCTCGAGCTCATCGATCAGCTGACCCTCGAGCGCCAGCATTCGCTGTGCCCCGCGGTAGAGCGCGAGCCCGGCCTCGGTTGGCTCTACTCGGCGGCCGGAGCGGTCAAGCAGCTTCCGCCCGAGCCGCTTCTCGAGCGAGCGAACCTGGAGGCTGACCGCCGGCTGCGTGACCCCGAGTCTCTCCGCTGCCTGCGAGAAACTCTTCCGCTCTACGACCGCACAGAACGCAGCCAGCTGTCGCGTGTCCATAAGCCAAGCTTATGTGACGAGTCACGCTTCCGGCACGACCGCTTTACCATTGCGTGCGAATCTCCTCGATAACATGCAATCGGGTGGTGGGTTGGGGTGCCCCCAAAAGAGAGATTCGTTCGCGCTGCGCTGACCTGAGGCTGTGGACGACTAGCATCTGGGCGTGGCCGCTTCGCAGCCGAGGCCGAGCGACTCGTTCGTGGAGCGGTTCTCCGTCCTCGTCCGCGGCTCGCAGAAGCGCCGGGTCGATCTCGAGCTCCGCATCCTCGACGTCGTCTTCGGCTCGTTCTTCCTGCTGATCACGCTGCCGCTCCTCGCACTGATCGGATCAGCGCTGTTGCTCACGAGCGGCCGACCGCTCTTCTACCGCGGCGAGCGGGTCGGGCGCGACGGCCGCATCTTCGAGATGCTCAAGTTCCGCACGCTTCGGCGCGGTGCCGAGGAACGGCTCGGCCCATACCTCGGCTCCGAGCTCGTCGAGCGCACCCGGGAAGAGACCACGCGGCTCGGGCGCCGGCTACGCGCGACACAGCTCGACGAGCTCCCGCAGCTTTGGAACATCTTGCGCGGGGACATGAGCTTCGTTGGCCCCCGGCCGATCCGGCCACGCTTCTTCGAGCAGCTCGCGGCCGAGCTGCCGGCCTACTGGCAGCGGCTCGTCGTCCGCCCCGGCCTGACCGGCTTCGCCCAGGTGCGGCGCGGTTACGAGACCTCGATGGCCGAGAAGCTCGCCCACGATCTCGAGTGGATCGCGGATCGCTCGATGCTCCTCTACCTGCGGACGCTGGTGGCGACAGCGTTCCGGATCGCGGCCCAATCGTTGAGGGGCCTCTTCAGGCCGCACGGCTAGACTCGGCGCGTGTGCGGGATCTGCGGGATCGTCTCCTCCAACGGGCCTGCGGACCCCGACCGACTAGCGGCGATGAGCGCGAAGCTCGTTCACCGCGGGCCTGACAGCGACGGGAGCTTCGCCGCGGGCCAGGCCGCGCTTGCCGCGCGCCGGCTCGCGATCATCGACCTTGCCACGGGCGACCAGCCGATCGCGAACGAGGCGACGACGATTCACGTTGTCCAGAACGGCGAGCTCTACAACTACCGCGAGCTTCGGGCCGAGCTCGAGCGCGCGGGCCACAGTTTCCGTACGCAAGGCGATACCGAGGTGCTCGTCCATCTCTACGAGCAAGAGGGGCTCGACTTCGCGAGGCGGCTGCGCGGGATGTTCGCGGTCGCGCTCTGGGATGCGCCGCAGGGGCGCCTCGTGCTGGCGCGCGACCGCTACGGGATCAAGCCGCTCTATTACCGATCCGACCCGAGCGGCGGCCTCGAGTTCGCCTCCGAGCTGCGCGCCCTTCCCCGGGGCGAGATCGACCTGAACGCCCTCGAGGCCTTCCTGGCCTTCAACTCGATCCCGGCGCCACTGACGATCTTCCGAGACGCTCGCAAGCTTCCGCCCGGCCATCTGCTGGTGTGGGAGGCCGGCGAGACGCGCCTCGAGCGGTTCGCGCGCCCTGCGCCCGCCACACTCGACGACCTGCGCGGCGACGACGAGGCCGAGCTGATCGAAGAGCTGCGCGGTCGGCTGCGCGACTCCGTCCGCGCCCACCTCGTCTCCGACGTGCCGGTAGGAGTCCTGCTCTCCGGCGGGATCGATTCTTCCGCCCTTGCTGCTCTGGCGGCGCAGGAGAGCTCCGAGGTGGTGCGCACGTTTTCGATCGGCTTCGAGGAGCGCTCCTTCGACGAGCTCAGCGACGCGCGGCTCGTGGCCCAGCGTTACGGCACGGAGCACCGCGAGCTCGTGCTGCGGCCGGATGCGGCGCTGCTCCTGCCCGCGCTGGCCGAGGCCTTCGACGAGCCGTTCGCCGATTCGTCCGCGCTGCCGACATACCTGGTCTCGCAGCTCGCCGCGGAGGACGTGAAGGTCGCGCTCTCCGGCGAGGGTGGAGACGAGCTCTTCGGCGGCTACTACACCTACGTCGCCGACCAGCTGGCGTTGCGGGCAGGAACGGCGGCCCGTCTGGCCAGGCCGCTCGTCGAGCGCCTGCCGAGCTCGAGCGCCCGCGCGAGCTTCGACTACAAGGCGAAGCGGTTCGTCCGCGGCGCGCACCTGCCGCCGCTCGAGCGTCACCACGCGTGGAAGGAGATCTTCTCGCCCGAGGCTCGAGCCGAGCTGACCGGCCGCCGCCACGACTTCGACCCGGTCGACCTCTACCGCGGCCGCTTCGCGGAAACCCAAGGCGCCGAGCTGCTCGCCCGCTTGCAGGACGTCGACCTCGGGATCTATCTCGTGGACGACCTGCTCGTGAAGACCGATCGCGCCTCGATGGCGCACTCGCTCGAGGCCCGAGTGCCGTTCCTCGACCCGGCAGTGACCAACTTCGCGGCGGCCCTGCCGGCGAGGCACCGGGTGCACCGACTGCGCAAGAAGGTGCTGCTTCGCAAGGCGGTCGGCCCGCTCCTCCCGCACCGGATCGCGCGTGGCAAGAAGCGAGGCTTCTCGATCCCCGCCGCCGCCTGGCTCCGCGGTGAGCTCGAGCCCTTCGCTCGCGAGACGCTCAGCGCGGAGACGCTCCGTCGCCAAGGCTACTTCCGACCCGAGGCGGCGACGGCGCTGCTCGATCGCCATGTGGCGGGCAAGGAGGACCTCTCGCGCCAGCTCTGGGGCCTGCTCGCCTTCACCCTCTGGCACGAGCACCACGTCGAGCGCGAGCCCGTGCCGCTCGCGAGCGAGCGCATGGAGGCGCTCGTCCGCTGACCGAGCTGCGGGAGTTCGGACTCGGCTACCCGGGAACCGAGCTGCGGCAGCGGCTGGTGGAAGCCGTGCTCGCCGGCGACAAGACGGCCACGGCGGGGCTGCATGGGGTCTTCAAGGACGAGCCGACACCGGACGTCGGCGATCGGTTTGTCGTCGAGGATGCGGGCGGGACGCCAAGAGCGATCGTCGAGGTGACGGAGGTTCGGGTCGTTCCCGCAGCGGAGGTCGACCTGCGGTTCGCCCGCGACGAGGGGGAGGGGTTCGAATCGGTCCGTGACTGGCACGAGGCGCACGAGCGCTTCTTCGAGCGGACGATCGAGGCCGACACGCCGATCGACGCGATCCGATTCCGCGTCGTCGAGCGGTTGTGAGGATCTGGATCGACATCACGGCGCCGGCGCACGTGCTGGTCTTCCGGCCGCTGATGCCGCTGCTGCGCGAGCGCGGCGCTGAGGTCGAGCTCACTTCGCGCGATTACGCCCAGACGGTGCAACTGCTCGAGCTGCACGGGATCGAGGCGGAGATCCTCGGCCGACACGGCGGCCGCTCGAGGCTCGGGAAGGCGCGGTCGCTGACCTCGCGACTACGCGACCTACGGCGCTGGGCGCGGGGGCGGAACTTC
>Ga0126304_10000079_pt1 | contig 27315 bp, 28 predicted proteins | sample Plot25_FD_92538 | JGI IMG/M metagenome (GOLD analysis project Ga0126304, IMG submission 92538) | Serpentine soil microbial communities from UC McLaughlin Reserve, CA, USA - Plot25 | ecosystem: Environmental > Terrestrial > Soil > Grasslands | place: USA: UC McLaughlin Reserve, Lake County... | reverse complement strand
GTGGGAAACGCGAGATGGGGCCGGACACTCCACCAGAGCTGCGTGTGCTCGTCGATCGAGCGGGTCTCGTAGAGGAAGCGCACATAGCGCTCGAACCCATCCCAGCCCTCGTAGACGTCGGGTATCCCACAGCGTGGGAAGGGGCGGGTGAAGATCTGAGTGCGCGCGGAGTGGAGGCCCGTGTTCACCCCTTCCAAAAAGGGCGAGCTGCAGGAGAGCGCTAGCAGCTCCGGGAGGAAGTTGCGCAGGCCGTTGCACACCGCAATTGCCCTATCGGGACCGTTGATCGCGACGTGGACGTGGATGCCGAAGCTGTTGTTGCGCCAGACGACGTAGCGCAGCAGCTCGTCGTTGCGCCGATAGTGAGGCGTGTCGATGATGCGCTGCTCCTGCCAGGGGCTCCAGGGGTGGGTGCCGGTGGCTCCGAGGGCGACGCCGAGCGGGCCGGCAAGCTCTGCCAACTGGGCGCGGCGCTCGCCGAGACGTGCGGATGCCTCTTCGAAGTCGTCGCAGCGGCCGGTTCGGATCTCTACCTCGGAGGCGATCAGCTCGCCTACGAGGTGCTCTTCGAGGCCAGTGCCCACGGCTGCGGCCTGGAGCTCCTCGAACCGGTTGGTCAGGGACAGCGTCTGCGGGTCGAGGATCGCGAACTCCTCCTCGACCGCGAGCGTGAGGTCGGTCGCCTGCTCGTACTTCTCACGGGCGGTGCGGATTTGCTCCTCGGAGGTCAGGCGCTGGGCGTCTCCCACGGGGCGCTACATTAGTTGAAGGGTTGCAGCAGGCGGCCGGCGACGCCCGCCCAGCTCCAACGGGTTTCCGCGGCGCGGCGAGCCGCCCCGGCGATGCGGGCGCGTTCGCCGGCCGGTAACGCAAGCAGCTCCCGCAGCTTGGCGGCGAGATCGGCAACTTCGCCCTTGGCGAAGCTCGCCAGGCGACGATGCTCGGGCGGGTACTCGGCCTCGAGACCCTCCGCGATCTCCTGCAGGCCAGAGTGGCGCGCGACGAGGGGCGGCGAGCCGGCGGCGGCGGCCTCGGCGGCGACCATCCCGAAGGCTTCCGGGAAGATCGACGGCACGACGGTCACGTCGGACAGCGGGAGCAGGTGGACGAGGTGACGGTGCTCGAGTGCCCCGGTGAAGAGCGTGCCGGGCGACGCCGTCGTCTCGAGCTCTGCGCGGTAGTCGCCGAAGCCGACGATCACGGCCCGGGCCTCGAGCTCCCCGAGAGCCTCGAGCAGCAAGTGGACGCCCTTGTTGTAGAGGAGCTTGCCGAAGTAGAGGACGGTAGGCCGTTCGTCCTCGAAGAAGGACGCAAGGCGCTCGGCGTTGCCTTCGTCCGGAACCCGTTCGTTCGCATTGGCGGGGTTCGGCGGGTCCTGACGGGCCTCCTCGAGCAGCCCGGCGAGCGCTTCGTCGCGTGGTCGCGGGCGGAACTCGGCAATATCGACTCCGGGCGGCACCTCGTAGACGCGTTCGACGTGGCCGACCACGTCCTCGAGGACCTCGCGTATGTGCTCCGAGCCGACGAAGACCGCCTCCGCTCCGGCGAGCGCCTCCCTCCCCCACGCCTGCAGCTCGGGGCTCGCCCGCATCGAGTACTCGAGCTCGGAACCGTGCGCCTTGACGGCATACCTCGCGCCACTCGCGGCTCCGACGGCAGCTCCGGGCAGAACGTGATTGGCGAAGACGAGATCGGCCGGCAGCAGCTCACGCACGACCGCGGCGTTGCGCTCGACGTAGCGCTCGCGCTCCTCGAGCGTGAGCTCTTGAAGCAGGCGCGGCTCGTGGCCTTCGTAGCGGTCGAGCACGAAGACCGGCAGGGGTCCGCCGAGCTCGGGACGCACCGTCGTCGCCCGGCCCAGGTCGTAGTGATCCGGGTGAGGCTCCTGTGAGATGACGACCACGTCGTGGCCGGAGTTGCTCCATTCCCGCGCGAGCGCACGCGTGTAGACGTTCGAGCCGGTGCCGCCGAGCAAGTAGCCGTGCCAGAGCAGGATTCTCACGGGGGAACCCCTGGTTCCCCCATGCTCAGGTCAGATGGAAGTACAGGGCGTGGAGCAGGTCGACCGCCGGGTTCGACGTGTGCACCGTCACGTCGTGGGGCACGTCGAGCAGGGCTTCGGAGTAGTTGAAGATGATCCTCACGCCGGAGTCGATCAGCTCTTGCGCGACCTGTTGGGCGCTGCCGGCCGGAACGGCGACGACCCCGACGATGATGTTCTTCTCGCGCACGGCGTCTGCGAGCTGCCGTGAGTCGCTGATCGAGTTCACGCCGATCGTCCGCCCGACCTTGTCCGGGTCGTTGTCGAAGACGGCGGCAATGTTGATCCCGTGCTCGGCGAAGATCGGCGAGCTCGCGATCGCGTGCCCGAGCCGCCCAGCGCCGACGAGCGCGATGTTGTGCTGGCCCTGCGTGCGGAGGATCTTGCGAATCTCGCCCAGGAGCGAGTCGATGTTGTACCCGACCCCGCGCTTGCCGAACTTGCCGAATGCCGAGAGGTCACGCCGAATCTGCGTGGCGTTGATGTTCGTGTAGTCGGAGATCTCCTGCGAGGAGATGCGGTCTTTGCCCATCTTCTTGGCCTGGGTCAGGACCTGGAGGTAGCGACTCAACCTCGCCGCAACGCCGACGGTCAGCCGCTCGCCGCTTACCCCGCTCCCCTGGACCGTCGTTTGTAACACCGCACAACCATTCTGCCATTACCGCGCGGCTCCGTGCGTCAACCGGTTACAAGCGCCCCCGTCAGGAGGGAGTTTGTGCGGCCGCCAGCCGACGGCGGAAGGCATCCTCGTGCACGTAGTACGTGAACGCCTGCTGGCCGTCGATCTCGACCACCGGAATGAGCTCGCGGTAGGCCGCCTCGAGCCCCGGGTCGCCGTCGATGGCGACCTCCTCGAGTTCGAACCCGAGCTCCTCGCGGAGGGCCCGTACCTGCGCGAGTGCCCGCTCGCAGAGGTGGCACCCCTCGCCGTGAAAGACAGTTACCCGAGGCACCGCTTGCGCTGCCTCCGTCAGCACGCGCGCGCGCCCGTACGTCCGTCTGCAATGACTCGTCGAAGACGATCCGGGCGCACGTGCCCTCCCTAGGGATATAGGCCACGGGTCACCGTGGCTTCCGCGACTCGCCCGACCGCAAGCCCGTATGCGGCGTTGCGCATGGTCGTCTCGCGCTCCTCATACACGTGCCACGTCTCGTTGAACGCGCGCGTGACGATGTCGCGCAGCTTCGAGTTCACCTCGGGCTCCTTCCAGAAGTACTCCTGGAGACCCTGCACCCACTCGAAGTACGAGACCACCACGCCGCCGGCGTTGGCGAGGATGTCGGGCAAGATCAGCACGCCCTTCTCCTCGAGGATCTCGTCCGCCGACGGAGTGATCGGGCCGTTCGCGCCCTCGGCGACGATTTTCGCCTTCACGTCCGCGGCGTTGTCGTGCGTGATCACCTGCTCGAGCGCACACGGCGCGAGCACGTCGCAGTCGAGCAGCAGCAGCTCCTCGTTCGTGATCTCCTCGGCGCCGGCGAGGCCGGCCAGCGAGCCCGTTTCCTGCTTGTGGGCCATCGCTGCGAGGACGTCGATTCCGTTCGGGTTGTGCAACCCGAGGCGCGAGTCCGAGATCGCGATCACCGTCGAGCCCTCCTCAGCCAGAAACTTCGCCAGGTAGCTACCGACGTTGCCGAATCCCTGGACGGCGACCCGCAGGCCCTGGAGGCGGAGCTCCTTCTTGCGGACGGCTTCGTGGATGCAATAGAGGGCGCCGCGTGCGGTCGCCTCCAGCCGGCCGAGTGAGCCGCCCACGTTGAGCGGCTTGCCCGTCACGACGCCCAGGACCGAGTGGCCCTTGTTCATCGAGTAGGTGTCGAAGATCCAGGCCATCACGTTTGCGTCCGTGCCGACGTCGGGCGCCGGAATGTCCTTCTCGGGGCCGATCTCGTTGATGATCTCCGTCGTGTAGCGCCGGGTCATCCGCTCGAGCTCGCCGCGGGAAAGCTTCTTCGGGTCGCAGATGACGCCGCCCTTGGCGCCGCCGAACGGGATGTTCATCAGCGCGCACTTCCAGGTCATCCACATCGAGAGCGCCTTGACCTCGTCCAGGGTCACGTCCGGGTGGTAGCGGATGCCACCCTTGGAGGGGCCGCGCGCGATGTTGTGCGTGACGCGGTAGCCCTCGAAGGCGTGGATCGTCCCGTCGTCCATCGTCACCGGCGCCGAGACTACGACCGCCTTCTTGCATTCCCGGAGCACGTTCACCAGACGCTGATCGATGTCGAAGATGTCCGCGACGCGGCGAAGCTGCTCCCGCGCGATCTCGAACGGGTTCTCTCGGAGGTGACTCTGAGGCGCCTCGACTGTGGTCACGCCGCGCTGAGTATAGGCGTCTACTTGATCCTGAACGGGATCGTCTTGCGCGTCAGCGCAGCGCCGCTGGTTGGGCGAGCGAGCAGGCGAATCCGGTACGCACCCGGCTGCAGCCGGGTCCCGTCGGGGTCTCGCCCGGTGAGGCCGAGCGTGACTCGGCCCGGCAGCAGGTCGCGCAGCCGGGCGAGCAGGCCGAGGCGCTCGCGGCCACGCCAGAGCTCGACGTCGAGCCTGGCGAGGGGCTGCACCTGAGCGCCGGCCGGCGTCTCGAGAAGGCTTCCGGCGCGCAAGGAGAGCACCGCCGGGGTCGTGTCCGAGGGCTTGAAGGCGCTGTCCGACAGGCCGATCTCCGAGATCAGCGTGGTCGAGGAGGAGCCGAACGTGATCGCCCAGGGAACCTTCAGCGGCCCTGCACCGCGAGCAATCAGTAGCACGGTCCCCTCGGCCGATCCGCCGGTCGCCGGCGCGCCGTTCAAGCGGACGCGGAGCTGCACCGAAGCATGGCCTCCAGGCTTGAGCCGCACCCATTTCGGCTTCGAGTCGATCACCAGGCCGCCCTGCCCCGGGGCGTGGATGCGCACGAGCAGCCGCCGCGTCGAGACGTTGCGCAACGTGAGCTCCTCGGCCGCTTGCCAGCCGTCTCCCTCGGCGCGGCCGAAGGCAAGGGTGACCGGGTCGACCGCAACCTCGGCCGCTGAGGCCGCGCCGAGATCAAGCAAACCGGCTCCCTGCGCGGTGACGCTGGTCTCGGAGGAGAGCGAGCGCGCGGTGCCCACGAGCAGGCTGCGCAGGTCGAGGCCGCCCAAAGCAGGCCGCGCCTGAGCCAGGACGGCGGCCGCGCCCGCGACGACCGCCGCCGCAGCGCTCGAGCCGTTGATGGTTCCGACGCGCGGTGTGCCGTCCTCATTCGACCCGGGCTCGGAGGTCGCCACCGCGACTCCAGGAGCGATCAGGTCGGGCTTCACGCGGCCGTCGAACGCTAGACCCCGGGAAGAGAAGGGCGCGACCTCGCCGGAGGTCCCGTTGAGCGCGAGCCGCGGAACACCGATCGAGATCGCCGGACGTTTGTGCCGCCGGACCGCCGCGGCCGCGAGCCGTCCCACGCGCGAGGGCAGGCTCAGCACCGGCACGCCGACGCTCTCGTCGAGCCCGAGCCCGCCCGCGGGGAGCTCCGTGCCGTAGAGCACGACGGCCGCTGCACCCGCGCGCGCCGCGTACTGCGTCGCGAGCTGCGGATCCTGGCCGCCGTGCACGAGCGCGGCGCGGCCTGCGACGAGGCTGGCCCCCTGGCCGTCGAAGAACTGCGCGAGCTGCGGCCCGCTCGCCCCTTCGGCAGCCGCCCGCGGCGCAGTGAGCTCCAACTCCATCGGACGCGAGGCGACCAGGGCTCCGGCCAGGGGTAGCGGTCGGTCGAGCAAGAGGTCAAGCCCTACCCGTACCGCCGCGGGCACCTCCTCGGCCTGCGAGCGCAGATCGGCCGCCCCGACCGTGAGCGCGTAGGACGCACCGCCGGGACTGGAGACGCTGCCGTAGGCAGGACCGGCCGGCCCGTCGTTGCCCACGGGAGCGACGACGAGCGTGTCGAGCCGGAGCGCGCCCCGGATCGCGCGTGCCTCGGGCGAGTCGGCAAAGGCGCCGTACGAGGCGGCGACGCCGATGAGCGCGATTCGGGCGGCGTCGTGTGCGTCACCGTCGAGGTTGGGGTCGACCGCGCGCTCCAGCCCTTGGATCAGCTGATCGGTCCGCGAGTAAACCGCCCAGCCGCCCTTGAGGTCGCGCTGCCAGCCGGCGATCCGGATCGGGAGCACCGAGGCGCCGCTCGCCACGCCGGTGATCCCGGCCGGGCCGCCTGCGCCGACGAGGATTCCGGCCAGCTCGGTGCCGTGATGCTCGACGCGGCTCGAGTCAGCAGGGTCGGCTACGGCCGGCGCGTCGTCTCGCTGATTGACGATGTCGATCCCGTGGAGCACCCGTCCCCGAAGGTACGGCTGAGCGCGATCGACTCCGGTATCCAGCAGCGCGATCGTCACCCCGCGGCCGTCGTAGCCCGGAAGCGACACGGCCGGCAGGTGGCCGCCACTGTGCACGAGCCCCATCTCGCCGAGCAGCTCCGAGGAGACCGAGGCCGGATAGGCGACCCGAACCGGATAGACCCCCACCACCTCGGGCCTGCGCTCGAGTACCGCGACCGCTTGGGCGTCGAGGGGTGCCGAGAAGGCGTTGAGCACGCGCGTGAAGCTGAACTCCACCCGCGGCCGGATCCCGCGGGCGCTGACGGCTGAGAGGAGCTGCCGCTGGGCCAGGAGGGCGAGGCGAGTCCAACGACGCTCCGCCCCCTGGGTCGCGACGCCGCCGTTGGCCGCAACGCGCTGCGCCAGGGAAGGAGTTCTCAAAACGACCAGCTGCCGCTGCCCGACAGCCACCTTCGGATGCGCACCCCCGACGAGGCCGCGCCACGACGAGGCCTTCGAGACGAGCGAGCGCTGCTTGGCGCTGCTGACGCCGAAGCCGACCACGAGCAAGCTCGCGGCCAGCGCGATGATCGCGGCCGGCGCTAGGCGGCGCGACTCAGGCAGCCGAGGAAAAGGCATCGAGCCCAAGATAACCGGGCGCGGGGATCGCCTTCGTGTAGCGGGCGGCGGAAGCGATCATCGCGGCGTTGTCCGTGCAGAGGTGCAGCGGAGGCGCAGTCGCATCGGGAAGCGCGGCGCGTAGCTCGGAATTGGCGGCGACTCCGCCGACGATCGCGATCCGCTCGGCGCCGGTGTGCTCCGCGGCCTCGAGCGTGCGCTGCGCGAGCGCGCGGACGATCGCGCGTTGGTAGCTCGCGGCGAGATCTGCTCGCCGCGCGGTCAGCTCAGGCTCCTGCTTGCGGACCTCATAGAGCAGCGCCGTCTTCACCCCCGAGAACGAGAAGTCGAGTCCGGCCAGGCGGGCGACCGGGAAGCTGAACGCCTCGGGATCGCCCTCCCGCGCAAGTCGGTCGAGCTCTGCTCCGCCCGGATAGCCGAGGCCGAGCAGGCGCGCGCCCTTGTCGAAGGCCTCGCCTGCGGCATCGTCGAGCGTCGTGCCGATCGGGCGAAAGCCGCCCCGTTCCCGCACGTCCACCAGCATCGTGTGCCCCCCGCTCGCGAGCAGGCAGAGTAAGGGCGGCTCGAGCGGGGCGGGCTCGAAGTAGAGCGAGGCAACGTGGCCGTGCAGGTGGTTCACGGGCACCAGCGGCAGGCCGCGGCCCCAAGCGAGCGCCTTCGCCGCGGCCAGCCCGACGAGCAATGCGCCGACCAGGCCCGGCCCCTGCGTGACCGCCACACTCTCGATGTCGTCGAGCGACGCGCCTGCCTCACCGAGCGCCTCTCGCACCACCGGGAGCACGAGCTCGAGGTGCCGCCGCGAAGCGATCTCGGGGACGACCCCACCGAACCGCGCGTGCAGGTCGGCCTGCGAGGAGACGACGCTGGACCGTATCTCGCCCTCGGCGCTCACGAGCGCCGCCGCGGTCTCGTCGCACGAAGTTTCCAGTCCGAGGATCAGGGCTGCTCCGCGGGCTCTGACACAGGATCCTTCCACATGATGAGCGCGTCTTCGCGGTTGTCGGTGTAGTAGCCGCGTCGCACGCCGCGGGGACGAAAGCCGAGCCGCTCGTAGAGCTTGATCGCGCCGGTGTTGGAGACGCGCACTTCGAGCGTGTAGCCGCGGCGGCTGCGGCCCGAGGTGAGCTCGAACAGGCGCTGGAGCAGCAGCGAGGCGATTCCCTGGCGGCGGCGCGCGGGCGCCACGGCGACGTTCATCACGTGCCACGCGTCCACGTAGCGCGAGATGACGAGGTAACCCACGAGCCGGCCGCTCTCGGGGTCGAAGGCGCCGAGGCAGAGCGACGAGGGCTTGGCGAGCTCGCTCGCGAACATCGAGCGCGACCACGGCGTCGGGTAGGAGCCGCGCTCGATCTCCTCGATCTCGTTCAGGTCACGCAGCTCGAGTCGCCGGAGCTCGATCACGTTGGTCATGTCTTCTGCTCCGCGTCCGGGATGCGCAGGTACAGCGGCTCGATCTCGTCGGCGGGGCCGAACTCGGTGGCCAGCGCAGCGTGGAAGCGGGCCCGTGGGCGGTGCCGCTCGTCGTCGTCGGGCGGAACCTCTGCTCCGCGCTCCTCGAGGATTTCCCGGTAACGAACGGCCCCGTCGCCGACGCAGAGCGTGCCCGCCTCGAGCTGGAGCTCCTGCGGCGCGACGGCGGCGGACTCGCCGTTCACGCGCGTGAACACCTCGCGCCGGCCGGCGTCGACGACCGGCAGCGCTCCGGGAGCGCCGGCGGCGAGAGCGTCGAGCGTCGAGACCCCGGCGACCGGCACATCCAGCGCGAACGCCAGCCCTCGCGCGGCGGCCAGGCCCATGCGCAGCCCGGTGAAGCTGCCCGGGCCGGTTCCCACCACGACACCGCCCAGGTCGGACGGCCCCACCCCGGCCTCGCGCAGCAGCGCGTCGGCGTCTTCGAGCACCCGGACGGCCCGGGAGGCGCGCTCTCCGAGCACCTCTCCGTCCCGGACGAGCGCCGTCGTGGCAACGCTCGTCGCGGTGTCAAACGCGAGTGTCAGCACCCCCGAAGAGGCGCTCGAGCAGGGTGTTTTCCGGGCTTGCGAGCGTGATGTGGCGACGAGCAGGATCCACGTGGGACAAACGTACCTCCACCCGCACGGGTGGGAGGGCGTCGCCGGCCGCCTCGGGCCACTCGACGAAGCAGATCGCGTCGTCGAAGTACGGCTCCAGGTCGCCCCATTCGGCCGCAGAGAAACCCTGGAAGCGGAAGAGATCGAGGTGCGAGACGTCGGGATCGGCGGGGTAGCGGTGGCCGATGGTGAACGTGGGGCTCGTCACCGGCACGGTCACGCCGAGCGTCCGGCACGCGCCCCGGACGAACGTCGTCTTGCCGCTGCCGAGCTCCCCCGAAACGGTGACGACGTCGCCCGCCCGCAGCTCGCCCGCAAGGGTCGCCGCGACCGTCTCCGTCTCCGCCGGCGAGGCGGAGCGAATCTCCACGGCTCAGAAGAGGCCGAGCTGGACCGCCGGCTCCGCGAGCACCGGCGGCGCGAGCTGCGCGGCTGCCGCCGGCGCCGCCTCCGCAGCAGGGCGTCCGAGAATTGCCGGCAGGCGCGCGAAATCCTCCTCCAGCACCTTCAGCATCGCCGGCGTGTAAAGCGCCGCGGCCGGGTGGTAGAGCGGGTAGAGCAGCACGCGGTTGCCGCCGACGGTCACGTGCTGCTCGGCGCCGTGGACGCGCGTGATTCCAGCCGGCTTCCCAGAGAGGAGCTTGGTCGCGAAGTTGCCGAGGGTCGCGACGACGCGCGGTCGGATCAACTCGATCTGGCGGAAAAGATGGCCCTCGCAGGCCTCGATCTCGTCCGCGCCGGGGTCACGGTTCCCGGGCGGTCGGCATTTGAGAACGTTGGCGATGTAAACGCTGTTCCGGTCGAGCCCGATCGCGGCCAGGAGCTTGTCGAGCAGCTTCCCGGCCTGCCCGACGAACGGGTAGCCCTGCTTGTCTTCGTGGAAGCCCGGTGCCTCGCCCACGAACATCAGGTTGGCGTTCGGGTCGCCGGCGCCGAAGACGACCTGCGTGCGGCCCTGCGCCAGACGGCAGCGCGTGCAGCCGGAGACGTGCAGCCCGAAGGCCTCGAGCTCGGTCAGGCTGCGCTCAGCCGCAGCCACAACTACCCCCGCAACAACCGCCACCGGAGGAACGCCCCTCGTAGGTCGGCTGCGCGGAGGTGCCGTGAGTCGCGAACACGGAGAATTGCTTGCGCACGTTCGAGGCGCTGCAGTCCGGGCAATCCGGCTCCTCGCCGTTCCGGACGAGCTCCTCGAAGTGCGACTCGCACTCCATGCAGACGTATTCGTAGATCGGCACCGTGTCAGCAGACCCTAGCAACGGCTAGTGATGTTCGACAAAGCATCGGACGGACCGCGCCGGCTAGGCGCCCGGGAGCTCGAAGTAAAACGTCGAGCCTTGACCGGGCTGGGAACGGACGCCGATGCTGCCGCCCATCCGGCGGACGAGCTCGCGGCTGATGTACAGCCCCAGCCCGGTGCCGCCCGGGACCTCTCTCTGGTTTGGGTCCGCGCGGTAGAACTTCTCGAAGATCGCCCGCTGCTCGGCCGGCGGGATTCCGATCCCCTCGTCCTCGACCTCGACCCGCGCGCCGGTCGCGGAGCGACCCGCGGAGACGGTGACCGCTCCGCCGCGTGGCGAGTACTTGACCGCGTTGTCGATCAGGTTGAGGAGCACCTGCTCGATCCGGTCGCGGTCGCCCACCGCGGCGGCGTCGGTGTCGATCTCCGCGGCCAACGAGATCGACCTGGGCAGTTGTCCACGCATCGTCTCGACGGCACCGCAAACGACCTCCGCGAGGTCGAGCCGCTCACGATCGACAGGGAGGTCGCCACGATCGAGACGGCTCGCCAGGAGCACCTCCTCGGTGATCTGAGTGAGCCGCGACGCCTGAGAGTCGATCATCTCGAGGAGCTGCTGGCGCTGTGCCGGTGAGAGAGCGATGTCCTCGCGCAAGAGCGTCTTGGCCGCGCCGAGCACCGCGGTCATCGGCGTGCGCAGCTCGTGCGAAACGGTTGCGATGAAGTCGCTCTTCGCCTCCTCCAGCCCGCGTTCGATGGTGAGGTCGCGGAAGGCGTAGACGACGCCGGCGAAGCTCCGAACGGCCACGAACGATAGCCAGAGCTCGCGGCCCTCCAGCTCGACCGGCACCGTCACCGACCTGGCCACAGACGCGCTCTCCGAGATCGGGATTTCCGCGGCGACCGCATCCCAGGCGTCAAAGATCTCGGAGGCCGGGCGGCCGCGCGCTTCGTCGCTGCCGCGGCCGCTGACGAGCTCCGCCGCGCGATTCCAGAAGCGGATGACCCCGCCTTCGTCGACAAGGAAGACGCCGTCGCCCACAGCGGCCAGGACCCGCGCCGCATGCTCGCGCTCGGCGGCGGTTGCCTCGGCTCGCGCACGTGCCGCGGCTTCTTCCTGCGCACGCTGGTGCAGCCGAGCGTTGCGTCCGGCGGCTGCCATCAGGCCGATCAGTCCTTCTGCGAGCTCGAGCTGCTCCTGGTCGTATTCAGAGCGCTCGTGCATGAGCTGCACGACTCCGACGACCTGACCCTCGTGCTTGACGGGCAGCATCATCGCCGACTGCACCCCGGGCGGGCCCTCGTCGGGGATCTTCCGCATATGCCCCTCACGGTCGACGTCGTAGTAGACGCCGGCCGGATCCTTCACCTGCTCGGGCACGTCGTTGACCAGGAGCGGCTCACCGCCTACGATCACCCGGCTCTGCATGCCTCCACCCTCCCGGTTCAGAGGTAGCGCCGGAAAGATCGCGGGGTCGAGCCTCCCGCCGTCGACCCAGGCGTACTCGCAGCTGATCAGCTCGGTCTTCGGGTCGAAGGAGGAAACCACTACGCCGCCGTGCGGCACGGCCTCGGCCAGGAGCTCGCGGAAGCGGTCGTAGACCCGGTCGAGCTCGAGGGTCTCGTTCAGGTAACGCGCGGCCGCGAGTAGCAGCTCGGCTTTCTCGGCCCCCGTGTGACGGCTCACATCGGCATCATCACGCACGTGGACGCGTTCGAAAAGCTCGCGCCGCGGCTGGAGGGGCGGTTGGTCGTGCTGGAGCCGCTCGGGCCCGAGCACCTGGACGGCCTCCGCACCGCCGCATCCGACGAGCGGATCTGGACCTGGATGGTGACGCGGGACGTCGAGGAATGGATCGCCGCTGCGCTGGGAGACCAGAGCCGCCAGGCGTTTGCGATCCTCCAGGACGCGGTCGTCGTCGGCTCCTCGAGCTACATGTCGCTCGCGCCCGAGCACCTACGGCTGGAGATCGGCAACACCTGGATGAACCCGTCCACTTGGAGCACCGGCGCGAACGTCGAGGCCAAGTACCTCCTGCTCCGGCACGCGTTCGAGGTGCTCGGTTGCCGGCGGGTCGAGTTCAAGACAGACGCGCTCAACGAGCGGGCGCGGGGCGCGCTGGCGGCGCTGCCCTCGGAGTTCGAGGGAATCCACCGCAAGCACATGCTCGTCCGGAGCGGCGAACGGCGGGATTCCGCTTGGTACGCGGTGATCGACGACGACTGGCCAGGCGTGCGCTCGGCGCTCGAGCGAAGGCTCGGCGGCTAGACTTCCTGCGCCCGGTATCCGCTACGGAACTGGAGCGTTGATGGTCGAAAGCGTGAATGTCATCGGTCGCGGCCGCGTCGGCTCGGCGCTGGCCGCCCGGCTCGAGGAGTGCGGCGTCGCCGTGCGCGAAGACGCGGAGCTGGCGTTGCTCTGTGTACCGGACACGGCCATTTCGGGCGTGGCTCGGGGTCTGACCCCGGGACCGGGACGTTGGGTCGCCCACGTCAGCGGCGCCACGCCGCTGGCCGCGCTCGACCCGCACGAGCGGCGCTTCTCACTGCATCCACTGCAGACATTCACGCGTGCGCGGGGGGCCGAGCAGCTCGACGGCGCCTGGGCCGCCGTCACCGCCGAAACGGACGAGGCTCTCGCGCTCGGCTTCGAGCTGGCGCGCGTGCTCGGATTGGAGCCGTTCGAGCTCGTCGACGCCGAGCGGCCGCTCTACCACGCTGGCGCCGCGGTCGCGTCGAACTACCTGGTCACGCTGCACGAGGCTGCAACGAGCCTCGTCGCCGCCGCAGGCGCACCGCCCGAGGCGCTCGAGCCGCTGATGCGCCGGACGATCGAGAACGGCTTCGAGCTGACCGGACCGATCGAGCGCGGCGACTGGGCGACCGTGGAGGCGCACCGCGAAGCGATCCGCCGCGTGCGCCCGGATCTGGAGCCGCTCTACGACGTCCTCGCGGAAGCGACGGCGAAATGAAGGTCGTTCGCACCGCCGCCGAGCTTCCGGCCGAGGGCGAAATCGGCCTGGTTCCCACGATGGGTGCCTTCCACGAGGGTCACCTCTCGCTCCTCCGTGCCGCGCGGGCCGAGAACCAGGTCGTCGTCGCGAGTCTGTTCGTCAACCCGGCCCAGTTCGCGGAAGGCGAGGATCTTGCGAGCTACCCGCGCGACGAGGAGCGCGACGTGCGGCTCGCAGATGAGGTCGGCGTCGACGTGCTGTTCGCGCCGAGCGTCGACGAGATCTTCCCTCCAGGGTACGAGACGTGGGTCGACGTCGGAGTGCTCGGCTCGATCCTGGAGGGCGAGCACCGCCCCGGCCATTTCCGCGGAGTGGCCACCGTCTGCCTCAAGCTCTTCAACCTCGTCCGGCCTCGGCGCGCCTACTTCGGCCAGAAGGACGCGCAGCAGGTCGCCGTGGTGAAGCGGATGGTGCAGGACCTCGCGCTGCCCGTCGAGATTCGCGTCCTGCCGACCGTGCGCGATTGCGACGGGCTCGCCCTCTCGTCGCGAAACGCCTACCTCTCCCTGGAAGAGCGGCAAGCCGCGCTGTCACTGCCGCAGGCCCTCCAGGCGCGGGATCCGTCGCTCTTGAACGGCCTCGAGGTCGACTACTTCGAGGTCGCTGAGTTCGAGCCACGTGTCCTCGCAGCCGCGGTGCGCGTCGGCAAGATTCGCCTCATAGACAACGTCGTTCTGGAACGAGAGCCCTCGTGAGCAAGTACGCATCCTGGACACACGGCAAGCTGCCCCTGCCCGAGCTGCTCGAGCTCAAGCGCCGCGGACAGAAGCTGGCGATGGTGACCGCCTACGACTTCCCGAGCGGGCGGATCGCAGACGACGCCGGCGTGGAGCTCGTACTGGTCGGCGACTCGGCGGCCATGGTCGTCCTCGGCCGCGACTCGACCGTGCCCGCGACGATGGAGGAGCTGCTGATGCTGACCGGCGCAGTCACGCGGGGCGCCAAGCGGCCGCTCGTGATCGCCGACATGCCCTTCGGCTCGTACCAGGTCTCCGACGAGGTCGCGGTCGAGAATGCCGTGCGCTTCGTCAAGGAGGCCGGCGCCGACGCGGTGAAGCTCGAGGGCGCCGGGCCGATGCTCTCGCGTGCGCAGGCGATCGTCGGTGCAGGGATCCCGGTGATGGGCCATGTCGGCCTGACGCCGCAATCGGCGACCATGCTCGGAGGCTTCAAGGCGCAGGGACGCACCGCGGCGAAGGCCGAGCGGCTCTACGAGGACGCGCTCGCGCTCGAGGCTGCCGGCTGCTTCTCGATCGTGCTCGAGGCGGTTCCGGCTCCGATCGCCGCCCGGGTGACCGAGGCACTGAAGGTGCCGACGATCGGAATCGGCGCCGGTGCCCGCTGCGACGGCCAGGTGCTCGTGTGGCACGACCTGCTCGGCCTGTACGAGGGCAAGGCTCCACGCTTCGTCAAGCGCTACGCCGATCTTGCCACCGAGGCCAAGCGCGCGCTCGAGGCCTACGTCGCCGACGTGCGAGAGAGCCGCTTCCCGCAGGAGCAGCACACGTACGCGATTCCCGACGAGGAACTCGAGGAGTTCGAGTCCTGGCTAGCGGCGCACCAGGGTGCGCAGGCCCATCACGAGTAGCCAGACAGCCCAGGCGACGAATGCGGCCTGGATCGCGACGAAGAGCGTGTTCCCGGTGCCGTGGTCGGCTCCGCCCTGGCGCAGCACGTCCTCGCCGTAGACCGCGAATCGCACCGGCAGGACGAGGAACAAGGACAGCGCGACCGGAGCCGACGCAAACGCGAGCAGGTGCCGGGCCTGTCGGTAGGTGACGCCGCCCGCTGCACGCGTCAGCCCGTACAACACCAGCCCGCCGGCGAAGTAGACGGCCGCGCCGTACAGGCCCCCGCCGAAGAACGCCCAGATCGTGACGTCGACCCAGTCGAGAGTCACGTCGTTCAGGATCGTTCCCGCGACGGGCGTCCAGAGCACACCCGCGATCCCCGCCAGCCAGACGAGAGCGAGCACCGCTTCGCTGCGGGCGCGCGCGGCGGGCTCGGAGTCGTCACGAAGACCCTCGAGCACCTCGCGTGGCCGGACGAGCATCAGCATGGCGCGGAGGAGCCAGACCCGTTCGTCGGCGGCCACGAGCTCCCGGCGCGCGGTAGCTGCCATGTCTTAGGCGGCCGCGGACGCCCGGGCGGGCAGGATCGCGCGCAGGTAATGGCCGGTCGCCGAGTCGTCGACCGCGGCCACCTCCTCCGCAGCTCCGCTCGCGATCACCTCGCCACCCGCCTCGCCGCCCTCTGGGCCGAGATCGACGATCCAGTCCGCCTGTTTGATCACGTCGAGGTTGTGCTCGATCACGAGCACGGTGTTGCCCGCGTCGACGAGCCGCTGCAAAACCTCGAGCAGCTTCTCGATGTCCGCGAAGTGGAGGCCGGTGGTCGGCTCGTCGAGGATGTAGAGCGTCCGGCCGGTCGCGATCTTGCCGAGCTCCTTAGCCAGCTTGACGCGTTGGGCCTCGCCCCCGGAGAGTGTCGTCGCCGGCTGCCCGAGCTTGACGTAGTCGAGCCCCACGTCGTGCAGGGTCTGGAGCCTGCGTCGTAGCTTCGGGATCTTGGCGAAGAAGCGCAGCGCCTCCTCGACCGACATGTCGAGCACGTCGGCGATCGACTTGCCCTTGAAGCGCACCTCGAGGGTCTCGCGGTTATAGCGCTTGCCGCCGCACGTCTCGCACGGCACGTAGACGTCGGGCAGGAAATGCATCTCGATCTTGATCGTCCCGTCGCCCTTGCAGGTCTCGCAGCGGCCGCCGCGCACGTTGAAGGAGAAGCGGCCTGGCTTGTACCCGCGTACCTTCGCCTCGGGCGTGAGCGAGTAGAGCTCGCGGATGGGCGTGAAGATGTCGGTGTAGGTGGCCGGGTTGGAGCGCGGCGTGCGGCCGATCGGCGACTGGTCGATGTCGATCACCTTGTCGAAGCACTCGATCCCCTCCACCGCGTCGTGGTCGCCGGGCTTGACCCGCATCCGGTGGAGCCGGTTCGCCAGAGCCTTGTAGACGATCTCGTTCACGAGCGTGGACTTGCCGGAGCCCGAGACGCCCGTGACGCAGATGAACTTGGCGATCGGGAACTCGACGTCGATGTCCTTCAGGTTGTGCATCCTCGCCCCGTGCACCGTGAAGGTGCCGAGATCGTCCGAGCGCCGCTCGGGAACCGCGATCTCACGCTTACCCGAGAGGAACTGTCCCGTGATCGACTTCGCATTGCGCTCGACGGTCTTCGCCGTGCCCTCCGCGACGACGTGGCCGCCGTGTACGCCGGCCCCGGGGCCCATGTCAACGAGGTGGTCGGCCGCGCGCATCATCTGCTCGTCGTGCTCCACGACCAGCACCGTGTTGCCGAGGTCGCGCAGCCGCTCGAGCGTCCCGATCAGCTTGCCGTTGTCCCGCTGGTGGAGCCCGATCGAGGGCTCGTCGAGGATGTAGAGCACCCCTACGAGCTGGCTCCCGATCTGGGTCGCGAGCCGGAGGCGCTGCGCTTCTCCGCCCGAGAGCGTGGAGGCGGCGCGGTCGAGCTGCAGGTAGCCGACACCCACGTTCTCGAGGAAGGTGAGCCGCTCGCGGATCTCCTTCAGGATCCGGACGGCGATCAGCTGCTCGGTCTCGGTCAGGTCGAGCCGGTCGACGAACTCGATTGCCCGCTGCACCGACATGCGCGTGAACTCGTGGATGTTCTTCCCGCCGACCGTGACCGCGAGCACCTCGGGTTTCAAGCGCGCGCCGTTGCAGACCGGGCAGGGACGGAGGCTCATGTACTCCTCGATGCGCTCGCGCTGCTGGCTCGAGTCCGTCTCGCGGTAGCGGCGCTCCAGGCTTGCGACGATGCCTTCGAAGGCGAGCATGTAGGAGCGGCGGCGGCCCATCCGGTTGCGGTACTGGATGTAGACCTTGTCGCCGTCGGTTCCGAAGAGGAACAGGTTCTGCCGCTCGTCGCTGAGCTCCTGCCACGGGACCTCGAGGTCGATCTCGTAGCGGTCGGCGATCGCCTGGATGACGGACTCGTAGAAGCTCGAGTTGCCGAGCGACCAGGGGACGAGCGCGCCCTCGCTGATCGACAGCGTCGGGTCGGGGACGAGCAGGTCAGGGTCGATCTCCTGCTGCGCCCCGAGCCCGGTGCAGCGTGGGCAGGCGCCGTGCGGTGAGTTGAACGAAAAGATGCGAGGCTCGAGCTCCGGCAGGCCGACGCCGTGCTCGGGGCAGGCGAAGTTCTCGGAGAAGGTCATCGGCTCGCCGTCGACCACGTCGATCTCGACCAGGCCGTCGGCGAGCTGCGCGGCGGTCTCGACGGACTGCGCCAGGCGCGTGCGCAGGTCGTCCTTGAGCACGAGCCGGTCGACCACGACCTCGATCGTGTGCTTGAACTTCTTGTCGAGCTCGATCGGCTCCTCGAGCAGCTTCACCTCGCCGTCGACCTTCACACGTGTGAAGCCTTCGGCACGGAGCTCCTCGAGCACGTCTCGGAACTCGCCCTTGCGGTCGCGGACGACGGGCGCGTTGACGGTGAACTTCGTTCCCTTCGGGAGCTGGAGGATCTGGTCGACGATCGCCTCCTGGCTCTGGCCGGCGATCGGGCGACCGCAGACCGGGCAGTGCGGTTTGCCGATGCGCGCGTAGAGCAGTCGCAGGTAGTCGTAGATCTCGGTGACGGTGCCGACGGTGGAGCGCGGATTGCGACTGGTCGTCTTCTGGTCGATCGAGATCGCCGGGCTGAGGCCGTCGATCGAGTCCACATCAGGCTTCTCCATCATCTGGAGGAACTGGCGGGCGTAGGCGGAGAGGCTCTCGACGTAGCGCCGCTGCCCCTCTGCGTAGATCGTGTCGAAGGCCAGGCTCGACTTGCCGGAGCCGGACAGACCGGTGACGCAAATCAGCTTCTGACGCGGCAGCCGCACCGTGACGTCCTTGAGGTTGTGCTCTCGGGCGCCGTGAACGACGAGCTCTTCCTGGGCCATAACCGAGCCAGTCTAGCGACCTTGGCGAACGCGAACAAGTGTTCGTTTTGACGCGGCTAGCTCACATCTGAGCGGTTCATGGCGACCGCTCCGGCGGCGGCGAAACCGGCCAGGTACACCAACGCGACCAGGAGCCCGGGCCACAGGCCGAGCAGCTCGCCGCTGCGCTCACCGGCCACGGCCACCGCCGCGATCGCGTGCCCGGGCGCGTACTCCTGGATCCCGGCGATCGAGACGACGGGCTCCCCTACGAGCAGCCAGATCAGGGCGAGCACGATCGCGGCGGTCTGCCGCCGCAGGAGCGCCCCGAGACCCACGCCGAGCACGGCGGCGAGCGCACCTGCTCCGAGGATGCCGAGGTAGGTCTCGAGGATCCGGCGGCTGTCCAGTAGGAACGGAAGCGATTTCCCGGAGATCCACGCGGCGGCGATCGTCCAGGTGACGAGCTCCGCGAATCCAGCGACCAGAACCCCGACGATCGCCCCGGCGATCAGCTTCGCCGCCGTCACGCGCGGTCGCACCGGCGAAACGAGGAACGTGTGGGCGATCGTTCCGTGGGCGTACTCCCCGGAGGACATGACGATCCCGACGATCAGCGCGATGATCGCGCCCACTGCGGCGAACTGCGCGAGCGAGCGCTGCTGGCTGAGAGTGGCCAGCGATGATTCGTCATCCGACAGGACCGTGATCGTGGTGACGAACCCCGACAGGGCGACGATCAAGAGTCCCAGCCACAGGAAGAGGCGCGTCGTGCTCAGCTTCGCCAGCTCTGCGCGGACGAGCCGGATCACGACGGGCGCTCTGAGGTCAGGCCGAGGAAGACCTCCTCGAGGGTTGCCCCCTCCGTGCGAAGCTCGTGCAGGACGAGCTTGCCAGCGGCGGCGATCTCGCCCACCTGCTCGGGCGGGGCTGCGACCCGCAGCTCGTCGTCGGAGCTGACGGTGGGCTCGAGGCCCGCTTCGGCGAGCAGCGCGCGGAGCCGCTCCATCTCGGGCGAGCGCACGACAGTGCCGCCCGCGGCGCGGGCCATCAGGGTTTCCAGCGGCTCCTGCGCCAGCAGCCTCCCGCGGTGGATGATCACGACCTCGTTCGCAAGCTGTGCGACCTCCGCGAGGACGTGGCTCGAGATGAAGACCGTGCCGCCCGCGGCGGAGAAGGAGCGGAGGAAGTTGCGCAACCAGCGGATCCCCTCCGGGTCTAGGCCATTGGCGGGCTCGTCGAGCACGAGCAGCTCGGGCAAGCCGAGCAACGCGCCCGCGACGCTCAGGCGCTGGCGCATGCCGAGCGAATACCCGGCTACCCTTCGTTGCGCGGCGTCGATCAGCTCGACCTCGGCGAGCACGTCGTCCACCCGCGCCAGGTGGATCCCCCCGGCGAGGGCAAGCACTCGGAGATGGTCCCTGCCCGAGCGCGCGGGATGGAAGCTGTCGGCCTCGAGCACGGCGCCGACCCTCCTGAGGGGGTCGCGCAGACGCCGATAGGGCTCGCCCGCGACCGTCGCCTCGCCGGCGGTCGGCCGGACGAGTCCGAGCACCGCACGCAGCGTGGTCGTCTTGCCGGCGCCGTTCGGACCGAGAAAGCCGGTGATGCGGCCCGCCGGGATCGAGAACGTGAGGTCGTCGACCGCGACCGTCGAGCCGTAGCGCTTCGTCAGCCCTCGCACCTCGATCGGAGGCGCCTCGGCCATCAGCCCGCGAGCCGCTCGACCAGCCGATACACGCTGCGCGGCTGGGGCACGTGCTCGATCTCGAGGGGCCCGGCCACGAGCGTGCCGTAGCCCAGCAGCCGTCCCACCAGGCTCTGCTCGAGCTCGAGGTTCTCGACCGTGCGCAGTCGAACCGCCGACGAGCGGCGCCGCAGAGTGCCGTCCACGACGAAAAGCTTCTCGGTGGTGACCACAAGGTGCGCGCGCTCCCAGCACCAGACCGCGCGGAGGCAGACAAAGGCCGCGAGCGCAACGAGCGCTGCGCCCGCAAGCGGCAACGGAGAGGGCTGCGTCAGCAGGATCCCGCCGGAGACGGCGAGCACGACTGCCTGCGCCACCGGCAGCGCGAGCACAACGCCGTGGCGGCGAGCGTCGAAACAAATCTCTTCGTGGGGGGAGGTGGGTGCCACCCGCCTAGCTTCCGCAAGCGCCGGCGCGCTCCTGCCGGGTTTGCACCGACCCTCACATGGCGAAAATGGCTGGACATGCAGGAAACCGCCCGCCGCACCCTCGTGTCGACGCTCGTCGTCGTGGCAGTGGTCGCGGTCTGCCTCGCGCTCTGGAAGCTGAAGCTCGTGATCGCGCTGGTCTTCCTCGGCCTGATCATCGCCGCCGCGATGCGGCCGACGGTCGACAGGCTCGCCCAGCACCGCGTTCCCAGGCCGCTCGGCGTCGCGGTTCACTATCTGGCGCTCGCGGCAGCCTTAGGGCTCCTGCTCTGGCTGGTCGTGCCTCGCGCGCTCGACCAGGTGGGCCAGGCGATCGGCGGCGTGCCCACCTCGCAGCAAGAACTGAAGCAGAAGGCCCAGAACTCGAAAGGGATCAAGCACGAGTTCTTCGTTGGCCTCCAGCGGCGGCTGAACAGGCTGCCATCCGCAGGCAGCCTCGTGCACGGGGCGGTCACCTTCGGCGTGAAGGCGCTTGAGATCGTGGTCGGGATCTTCTTCGTCCTCGCAACGGCGGCTTATTGGATCTTCGAGCGCGACCGGGCGATGGGGGTGGTGCTGGGGATGGTCCCGCGTCAGCGACGAAAGGTCGTCCGCGACACCTGGGAGCTGATCGACGCAAAGCTGGGTGCCTTCGTCCGCGGGCAGCTGCTGCTTATTGCCTTCGTCGCGGTCGTCCTCTCGCTCTGTTTCTGGGCGATCGGCGTGCCGTTCTGGCTCTTGCTCGGGATCTTCGGCGGAGTCGTCGAGATCGTGCCGGTGATCGGCCCCCTCGCCGCCGGGGCAGTCGCCGTCGGCGTCGGCCTCACCGCCTCCTGGCACGTTGCGCTCTTCGCCGCGATCGCCGTGGCCGTAGTCCGCCAGTTCGAGGACTACGTCGTGATCCCGCGCGTGATGGGCCACGTCACTGGGCTCTCGCCGATGCTCGTGCTCGTCTCCGTGACGGCGGTAGGCCTGCTTTTCGGCGGGTTCTACGTGCTTCTGGCGACGCCGCTCGCGGCGGTGCTGGCGACGCTCGTGGACGTGATCGTTCGCGACAAGGACCCGGCCGAGGAGGACGTGCCGGCCGTGCTGTTCGCGAAGGAGTCCTAGGCTTTACGCCAGCGGCCGAAGATCAGGCCGCCCAGGGTGAACCCGAGTCCGAATGTCCCTACCGAGAAGGCGCCGATGGCGATCGCCTTGCGCCAGGATGAGAGGCGCTCCCAGCGGCCGATCGCCTCCTGCTCCTCGGTCGTCAGCGGCTCGCCGCGACGCTGCTTGCGCATCGCGCCGCCGGCTCGGAGCCCGAGATAGAGGTCGTCGAAGATTTCGGTGGATTCGTCGGCCATGTTTTCAGTGTATAGCCTGCCTCGGCGTTGCCAATTCGCGTCCTCCACATCTCCGACCTGCACGTAGGAAGCGTGGAGGAACAGAGGGTCGAGCGCAGTCTCGAGCCGCTGATCGAGCGCGTCGAGCCGGATCTGGTCGTGGCTTCGGGCGACCTCACTCATCGGGGCCGCCGCGTCCAGCACGAGCGCGCTGCCGAATTCCTTCGAGGGCTCGGGAGGCCTCTGCTCGCGATCCCGGGGAACCACGACATTCCATATTCCTTTCCGGCCCGGTTCACGCGTCCGTTCGCCGAGTTCGAGCGCCAGTGGCAGACCGCCGAGCCGGTACACAGCTCCGACGGCCTCTACGTGGTCGGCCTGAACTCCGTGCGGCCCTGGCGGCACCAGTCCGGCGGAATTCGCAGAACCCAGATCGCACGCGCGGCCGAGCTGCTGGAACAGGCGCCCGAGGACGCACTGAAGGTGATCGTGCTTCACCACCACCTGATCGGCGCGCCATGGAGGTCGCGCAAGAAGCCGGTGTCACGCCGCTCCGACGTGCTAGCAGGCCTCGTCGACGCCGGGGCGGAGCTGATCCTGGCCGGCCACATCCACCAGGCCGCAGTGAGCGCGCGGCATGAGTTCGAGGTCGACCGCAACGGGCTGCGCGGCGTGACCGTCTCGGTCGCGCCGGGGCTCGGCCAGCCGCGACCCGACCGCCGCGGAGAGGCGCGGGGCCTGCACGTCTACGAGGCGAGCGCCGACTCGCTGCTCGTCCAGACCTACGTCTGGCGCGAGGACGACTGGGCGCTCACGGGCGTGCGACGCTTCCCCAGGGGTCGCACGCCACTCGCAGCCGAGCCCGCCTAGAAAGTCCGGCCGCGGCTCGCGAGCAGGCGCCCCCACGGGCGCGAGCAGCTCAGGTCGGCGGCTGCTGCGCTTCAGGGCCCGTGATCGGCCGGTGCTGCACGAAGCGCCGGTAGGCGATCACGAGCAGCGTCGAGGCGAGGATCGAGCCAATCAGGATCGCGAACACGCTGCCGGAGTCCTGCTCGACGCCGAAGATCGCGCCGGCGATGCCGCCGCCGATGAAAGAGCCGACGATCCCGAACAGGATCGTCATCCAGATAGGCATCGGATCGGGGCCGGGAACCGCCCAGCGGGCGAGCGCGCCGATCACGAAGCCGGAGATGAGAATCTGGATGATCGCGCCGAGCACGAGAGCGATCTTAGGTGGTTTGGACGAGACGGCCGACGGGTCGACAGGTCACTTCAGACGCACATCGGCAGCGCCGCGCGCGCTGAGGTCGGCAGCGCAAGTGCAGCCTAGGCTGGCGCTTCTGCCGCGGCCTGCAGTTCGCGCCGCAGGTCTTTGATCTCGTCCCGTAGCTTCGCGGCGTACTCGAACCGCAGCTCCTCGGCCGCGGCGAACATCTCCTCCTCCAGCGTGACCACCAGCCGCTCGAGCTCGCTCGGCGAGAGCCCCTCCACCTCCTTACGGCCCTTCCGGCGCCGCCCCGGAACCGTCGGGGACTCGAGCGACAGGAACTCGGCGATGTCGGAGACGCCCTTGACGATCGACTCGGGCGTGATCCCGTGCTCCTCGTTGTACGCGAGCTGCTTCTCGCGCCGGCGATCGGTCTCGTCGAGCGCGTACTTGATCGCCTCGGTGTGCTTGTCCGCGTACATCAGCACCTTGCCGTTGATGTGCCGTGCAGCGCGGCCGATCGTCTGGATCAGCGCCGTCTGCCCGCGCAGGAAGCCTTCCTTGTCCGCATCGAGGATCGCGACGAGCGAGACCTCGGGCAGGTCGAGCCCCTCCCGCAGAAGGTTGACCCCGACCAGCACGTCGTACTCGCCGAGCCGCAGCTCGCGGATGATCTGGATCCGCTCGAGCGTGTCGATCTCGGAGTGCAGGTACCGAGCCTTCACCCCTGACTCGAGCAGGTAGTCGGTCAGGTCCTCGGCCATCTTCTTCGTCAGCGTCGTCACGAGCGTCCGCTCGCCGATCTCTTCGCGGCGGCGGATCTCGTTCAGGAGGTCGTCGATCTGATTCTTCGTGGGGCGCAGCTCGACGTCCGGATCGACGATCCCGGTCGGCCGGACGAGCTGCTCTGCGATGCGGGTCGAGTGGCGCAGCTCGAACGGCCCCGGAGTCGCCGAGACGAAGACGAGCTGAGAGACCTTCTCGAGGAACTCGTCGAAACGCAGGGGCCGGTTGTCCATCGCCGAGGGCAGCCGGAAGCCGTGGTCGACGAGCGTCTCCTTGCGCGAGCGGTCGCCCTCGTACATGCCGCCTAGCTGCGGCACCGTCTGGTGCGACTCGTCCACCATCACGACGAAGTCGGATGGGAAGAAGTCGAGCAGCGTGTGCGGCGGCGAGCCGGGTGGGCGGCCGTCCAGGTGCCGCGAGTAGTTCTCGATCCCGTTGCAGAAGCCGAGCTCCTTCATCATCTCCAGGTCGTACTCGGTGCGCTGCCGCAGGCGGTGCGCCTCGAGCATCTTCCCCTCGAACTCGAAGCGCTTGACCTGCTCCTCGAGCTCGTGCCGGATCTGGTCGTAGGCGCGGTCGATCGTCGGCTTCGAGGTGACGTACTGCGTCGCGGGGAAGAGTGCGAGATGGTCGAGTTTGCCGTAGACCTCGCCGGTGAGCGGGTCGAAGTGCGTGATCTGCTCGACCTCGTCGCCGAAGAACGAGACGCGGTAGGCCGACTCCATGTGAGCCGGCTGCACCTCGACCACGTCCCCTTTGACACGGAACTTGCCCCGGCCGAGAAGAGTGTCGTTGCGCACGTACTGGATGTCGATCAGCTTGCGCAGGACGAGATCCCGGTCGTGCTCCTCGCTCTGGTTCAGGAGCACCACGCGCTTCTCGTACTCCTCGGGTGATCCCAGGCCGTAGATTGCGGAGACGGAGGCGACGATGATCACGTCGCGGCGCGAGAGCAATGCGGCGGTGGCCGCGTGGCGCAGACGGTCGATGTCGTCGTTCCGCGAGGAGTCCTTTTCGATGTAGAGATCGGCCTGCGGCACGTACGCCTCGGGTTGGTAGTAGTCGTAGTAGGAGACGAAATACTCGACCGCGTTGTCGGGAAAGAACTCGCGCAGCTCGTTGCAGAGCTGCGCGGCCAGCGTCTTGTTGTGCGCGATCAGCAACGTGGGTCGCTGCACCTGCTCGATGATCCAGGCCATCGTCGCCGTCTTGCCGGTACCGGTGGCGCCGAGGAGCGTCTGGTAGCGCTCGCCGGCCTCGATGCCCTCGGACAGCTCGGCGATCGCCGTCGGCTGGTCGGCCATCGGCGAGTACCCCTCGGATGTTTTGAACTCCGCCACCGAGCTAAGAGGCTACCCGGTGACTACGTCCATGCCGTCGCGCTTCCAAGCCAGTGTGTCGAGCGGCCCGCGCCGGCCAAGGCGGCAGAGCCTCCCTGGTCGGCGCCGCCGAGTCGGCGCCTTGGGCTGGCGACGATGACCGCCGATTCAGACCGCCCGCCCTACGGCTCCTACGCCGCGATCGTCGGGGCGTTTGCCGGCCTGTTGGCGACGGCCGGCGCCGTCGGCAAGCTGCTCGAACGCGATCCCCAGTGCCAGACCGCGCTTGACTTCGCCGTGCTCTCGGCAGCGACGTTCAAGGCCGCCAGGACACTTGCCCGCGACGACGTCACGAGCTTCATCCGGCGGCCCTTCGTCTACGGCGAGCCACCCGAGGTGGACGAGGAACGGCCCGTCGAGGGCGGCTACGAGCAGGCGCTCGGCGAGCTCGTCACGTGCACCCGCTGCGTCGGCACGTGGGCCGCGGCTGGTCTGGCGTCCGCGCAGATTCTCGCGCCCCGCTTCGGGCGGCTGCTGACCTGGTCTCTGGGCACCGCCGCCGCGAACGACTTCCTACAGGCGGGGTTCGCCGCGCTCACCGAGAAGGCGAACGAGCTCGGCTAAGCGGTTGCCGGCCCGAGCTCGCGGCGTCGCCCGAGCTCACGCGCGGCCGCGATCGCGACCACGGCCATCGAGAAGGTCTGCACGGCCGCGAAGCCGATCAGCACCGGCGTCGTCCCGTATGCGTCGAGTACTGGGCCGGTCACAAACAACGCGAGCGGGTTCACCACCGCCCAGCCGACCATCTGGGTCGTGAAGACGTTCGGCCGCAGTGGTACCGGCACCCGCAGCGTGGTGATCGCGTGCAGGCTCGGGTTGACGAGCCCGTTCGTGACTCCGGAGGCGACTATCAGCACGGAGAGCGCGACCGCCGGGAGCGGCAGCCAGAGCAGCCAGAGCGGCGCCGCTTGCCCGAGCGCACATACCGAGATCACGGCCAGCCCCTCGAAGCGCCGCGTGAGGAACCGGAAGGAGATCGCGTTGCCGATCACCGCCCCGATCCCGAATGAGGCGACCAGCCCGCCTGCGATCAGCGGCTCGTGCCCGAACCGTGCCAGCACGAGCACCGGGACAGTGATGAAGAAGGCCGTCCACGCAGCGTCGCCGACCGCGAAGGTCGGCCACCAGACGCGAAGCAGCCGGTCACGCGCGATGAAGCCGAGCCCTGCGCGCAGGCTGCGGTGCTCGGCCTCCTGTACCACCGGCGGCCGGTGCGGCACGAATGCGGCGACCAGCGCGAGCGAGACGGCGTAGGTCGCGGCGTCGACCAGGAGAACCGAGGTCGCTCCGATCAGCCCGATCAGCGCCCCGGCGAGGGCAGGTCCAGCGAGCAAGGTCGTCCGCGTAGCCGCCTGGAAGAGGGCGTTCGCCTCGGTGACTTGCTGCTCGTCCTCGCCGAGCAGCTCGGGCACGATCACCTTCTGCGCCGCGAAGTTGGGCGCGGTCAGCGCCCCGAGGGCGAACGCCACGGCGACGAGCACCGGGAACGAGAGGCCACCGCTCCAGTGCAACACCGGGATCACGGTCATCAGCGGGGCGCGCACGCCGTCGCAGAACATCATCGTGCGGCGTGCGCCGATCCGGCCGAGCAGCCGGCCGCCGGGAAGGCCAAGGAGCGCAAGCCCGATCACCTCCGCCGCGACGACGTACGTCGCCTGCGTGGCGGAGTGGGTCGTGACGAGCACGAACCAGGGCAGCGCGAGCCACGTCATCTGCGCCCCCGTGGTCGAGATCACCTCGGCCGCGAGCAGGGCGACGAGCGGGCGCTGGCGCAGGAGCTCCTTCCGGCTCACGCACGAACCACCTGGACGTCCCCGCTCATCGCCGTCACGTGCAGCTCGACCAGTGGACCGTCGTCGGTAGCCGGGTCGTTGCCGACGTCGAGCTCCGACGAGACGTCGCCGCTCATCGAGCGGGCGTCGACCCAGAGGCGCGACCCGCGCTTGATCCCTACCAGGATGTCGCCGGAAGCCGAGGAGAGCTCGACCTTTCCTTCGGCGACGCTGCGCACCTGCTGGTCGCCGGAGGCAGTGCGGATGTTGACTGCGCCTGCGGTCTCCCCGAGCTCCACGTCGCCCGAGGCGCTGTCCACGCGGGCCTCGCCCGCCACCTGCGCAACCTCGACGTCCCCGCTCGCGATCTTTGCCTTGAGCGAGCGGACGGCGTCCAGCTTCACGTCTCCGGAGGCGCTCTTCACCTCCGTGTCACCCAGGCGCCCGCGGGCGCGAACGTCGCCGGAGGCGGTCT
>Ga0126304_10000078_pt1 | contig 27325 bp, 28 predicted proteins | sample Plot25_FD_92538 | JGI IMG/M metagenome (GOLD analysis project Ga0126304, IMG submission 92538) | Serpentine soil microbial communities from UC McLaughlin Reserve, CA, USA - Plot25 | ecosystem: Environmental > Terrestrial > Soil > Grasslands | place: USA: UC McLaughlin Reserve, Lake County... | reverse complement strand
ATCGGGAGGGGTTCCCCTTCAGGGAGCTGGCGACCTTGGAGGGCCTGGGCGAGGGCATCGTGCTGCGGCATCATGGGGTGGTCCTTCTCGGGGGAATCACAGCGTCATGGGTGGTGCGCAAGGCGGCTTTCAAGGCGGCTTCCTTGAGCATCCGGTCGACTTGAATCGGGGTCAGTTTCGCCAGGTCGTGCTCGAGCGGACCACTGAACTGGCCTTGGGTGGCCCGGAACGCATCGACTTCCGCTTTGATCTTGTCGATTTGCGCTTTGTGCCGAATCGGATCGAGTTCAGCCTCAGTGGCGTAGTGGACCTCGCCCGGAACCAGCGGCCACTTGGTCAACCCCACCAGATGGCGTCGTTCCTGGGCGGTTTGCCGACGCCGACTGACCGGAAACATCATCTGCCCGTTGTAGTTGAAGGGAATCTGGGCGCCTGGTGGCAGGCTCGCGTGCTCGGCATCGTGGGAAACAGCTGTGGGCAGCGTCGAACCCGGAGTGTGCTTGGAGGCTACTATCCGCTGGACGTTGCTGTTGCGCTTGCCGAATTGATCCTTCGAGACATCGACAATTTCCCGGTCGCTGTCGCGAATGCCCCATTCCTTGTCGCCAATCTTGTAGACCCGGACCATGGAGGGCGCTTGGCCTGGACTGTCCGAACGCTGCTCGTAGGAAAAGTCCGGTTCAAGATTGTTTAACTGGCGTTGGGTAATGACGTCGGAAACCTTCTTGGAGCTAACCTCAGCATGGTGCAAGGCCGCGTCCTTGACCTTGTTCAACAAGGTCGGGTCGGTATGGCCTGCCACATAGGCTTGCAGGTCGAACTTGTTGACCGGCGGCACGCCTGCCGCACCTTGCTGGATGGGCTGGGGCGTGGGTCCTTGCCTCGGATGCGTGGCGACCGGTGGCGGGGGCGTCGTCGGAGGGGGCGTCCCTGGGGCCGGGGGAGGCGTCCGTCCTCCACGACCCAGCAACTTGGCGACCCGTGGGATCTGGGGGCCAACGATCTCGCCACCAATGCCAAAGAGCCCGCCGAGAATGGCTCGTTCCCCGATGCCAGCCCGCTGATCGATGCCTTCCTCGGTCAGGTTGCGAGTGTCGATGACCTGTTCGCCAAAGGCCTGGGTGCCCTCTTCGAGGGCGTTTTGCGCCACGCCAATAGTGGGGCTGAGCGCGAGTGCCCCGGCACCCTTGGCAATGGCCTTGGCTCCGGCTTGCTGTATCCCCTGCTTGCCAGCGGTCCAGAGCTTGTCCTGGACAGGGTTGATGAATTTGCCCCCTATCAACTGGCCACCGGCCGATGAGGCGCCTGACCACAACGCCGCGCCCGGGCTGTAATGGTTTCGGGTGCCCAGCTTGAGTTGATCGGCCTGCTCGCCGATGTTCTGGCTCATGCCAGACCCGGCTTGGAGCGCCGCTCTGAGCGCCGTGGCTCCAAGTCGTCCGCCCGTGGCAATCTGGCCCACTCCCGGAATCATGTTCAGGGCGACCATTCCGCCCGCGCCGCCTGCTAAACGCGCTGCGGTATTGGCCGCTGTTTGAATCGGGGCACTCTCCATCGAGTTGTAGACATCGGAGATGTCTGGCAACCCGGGAATCAAATCCTTGGTGACCTTGTTGGCAATCCAGCCGGCGGGGGTGTACTCGGCGCCTCGAGCCAAGGTGTCGAGCATGGTGGCCCGACCGAAGGCCTTGGCCCCCGAGGCCAAGGCGCTCTCGCCGTACCGGTCACGCAGCAGTTGCTTGTGCGCAGCCGGGACCTCGGTGTCGGGCAGTTTCAAGGCCCGGTCCAGAATGTCGCTGTCGGTCAGCCCCGCTTCCTGCCACCCCGGCACATATTTCCGGTAGTGGTCGGCATCGCGCTTGAGTCCCTCTCGGTCATAGGGCATGGCTTATCCCGGGGGTGGGGGCAGCGCACGTCCGGCAGGTGCCGCAGAAGTGACGGCTGGAGTGGGGACCCCACCAATGGGAGCCTTGGGAATGGCCAACATGATGCCGTTGAGTTGGCTCTTCAACCAGGCCTGAGCCTCAGGGGTGGTCGCGCCGACGCTCTCCGGATTGTTGCGGATGGAGTCAGCCAGGGCGTTGGCCTCGGTATGCACCCGCTGGCGTTCGATCTTCTGGGCCTCGATGATGTTGCGGGCGTCGCGTTCGTTCACGCCGACATTGGACGCGTCCGGGCCGGATTTCCACGCGACGTTGGGCATCCGGGCCTTCGAGCCAATCACCACCGTGTTGTCGGCAATGATGTTGTCAATCTGCTGCAGGCGCTTGAGCTGGCCAGCGATGTTGTTCTGCACCGCATTGAGGGCTGATTGCGCCGTGACAAATCCCCGGCGGTCCTGAAACCCTCGTGGGGTTTCCCGGAGTCCAGCATCAACATCCTGCTGACCGCGCATCGCGATGCCCTGCAGAGCGTATTGACCCCCAATCGAGGCCAGTTGCACCGCCTGGCGATGGGCCTCTTCAGTGGTCAGGTTGATGGGAATACCGGCAATCGCATAGGTCCGCGCCGCGTTCTGGTCCGTGCGTGGATCACCGGCCTTGCCATCAGCAATCAGCTTGGCCGCTTCGGCCTTGCCGCCAAGCAAGTCAGCGTTGTAGCCACTCGAGGCAGCGGTGTTCTTCGCCGTGGTCACCCCATGTTGGGCGGTGTCCCGTCCGTGCACGGCGGTTTCGTCGGCGACTTTTTGCCGTGCTTGTCCGGCCTGGAGAATCTGTTTGGCATCGGGTGCGAGCGGGGAACCCATGGTTTTCTCAACCAAGGACCCAGGGGCGTTGTCCCGGATCATCTGGCCCGCTGTGGTGTTGACCGAAAGGTCGAACTTCTTGGGTTCGTACTCGGTCAGGACTCGGGTGTGACCGGCATTGGCGTTGACGTTGCCAATGTTGGCCTCGTTGAGGGCCAGCATCGCGGCGTGCTTCTCGGCGTCCTGGGCGCGGTCCTTGGTCTCGTGCCGGTTGGATCGTTGCAGCTTGAGGAATTCGGCAATGCTGCCGAAGGCGTGAGACAACGCTCGATCAGGCATATTTCGCTCCCAGGTAGCCCGCACCCACGCCCGCACCCACCTTGGCCACGGTGCCCCAGTTCACCCCGCCGCCCTTCTTGTCCTTGTCGTCCCCGCCTTCAGGACCGAGGTCGTTGAGGGCCGCAAGCATGGCTTCTCGACGCTGGGAAGCGGTGGTTTGATAAGCGTCGTCTTCCTTTTGGCGGGTCTCACGACGCTGGTCACGTTCGGCCTCGAGGTTGTGTGTGACCCCAGCCCCGGCATCGCCATAGCCGGCAGCCGCCAAATCCGGAGACTTTAACCTCGGGTCGATGTTCTGCTGGGCGGCCCAGTACTGCTGCTCGGAGTTGGCCATTGCGCTCGGCGAGAAGTAGTTCATCGTCGAGGCCGAGAACGGGGTACTGGTCGCGCCCGTGGGCATGTGCTTCGAGAAGTTCGACGGCATCCCCTGGAAGGAGGTGTCGCCCGAACCCTTCAGGATGTCGCCGAGCGCACTCATCTGGGCGCGCTGGGACTGGAACTGCAATGGGGAATTGCCCGACATCCGGGCAGCCGACACGGCATCGTTGGCCCCTCGGTCCTTGCCGTATTGGTAGTCGCCGGTTTCGCTGTTCAGGACCGACCGGATGCCTTCGGCCCGATTGGTGATGGCCGAATCAGCCCGGTCTTCGTCGTGACGCGCATCCTCGGATCGCTGACCGAAGTAGCCACTGGCCGCCCCGGCGCCCGAAACAATCAGCGCCTGCTTGGTGTCGTCATCAAGGTTGTCCCACCAATTGGCCATGGCTTACATCCCTATGCCTTTCACCACATTGGCCAGCATGGTCTTCATGTCCAGGCCAAGTTGTGAATAGCTGAGGCCCATCTGGGCGTTGTGTTGTTCGTTCTGGACCAACGTCTGGAAGATGTCGGTCAGAAACTGCATCTTGTCGCGCGAGGAGCCCTTGGCGATTTCCTCGAGGTTGACCGCGATCCCCAGCCGTCCCAGCAACTCGTTGGTCTTGTGCTGGGCGACCTGCATGTCCTGCTCGCGGGTCTTGAACGAGGTGTCGGCCCCCGACTGGTAGGACTGTAGCGCGCTCTGGGCGCCGCCCTGGCGGAGTTCCTCGAGGGTCTTGCCCGCATTGAGCTGGTTGTTGAACTGCTCCTGGCCGGCATTGAACGCGAACTGGTTCTGTTGGTCTTCGTGTTGGGCACCCTGGAGCTGGTGGGTAAATCCGGTCGAGGCGCGTGCCGTATCGCCCGAGAGCAGCTGATTGAGCGCCTCGGAGCCGGCGAGGCGGTTCTTGACCGAGGCATCGGCGGCGGCGATGTCCACATCTCGGAACCCCCCGAGGATGTCCTTGCGGGACTCGCTCTGAAGGCGACGTTCTTGGCCGCCTTGGAACCCCGAGTCGAGCATCCCGCGACCTGCGGCAGATTGACGCGACGCGCCAAGCTGGTCCTTCTCCATCGCCAGGCGCTGTTCCTTCAGGCGGTTCTTGATCGCCGAGGTGTCCATCCCCGAGGCGTCTCCGCCAAGGATTTGCTGCAACGCCTGATAGGCCGCTTGAGAACTGCCGCCGGGCTGGTTCCAGGTCGGGGCGTTGTTGCCCGAGGGGTCGTACTGGGCAGTGTTGCTATTGACCCCCATCGCGCCAAGCGATCCCGGGGCGTTGTAGACCGTGTTGGCGCCAGGCTGCCCAGGTCCCGAGTTGTTCTGCCAGAAGCTGAAATTGGCCCCATACGCCGGCAGGTTCGACCCGGTCGCGCCATTCGACGCGTTCTGGGTAGTGGTCCCGTTGGCGGTGGTAGTCCCCGGGGTGCCTGGCACTGGTCCCGGCACCCCGGGTTTGCCGCCTGTGGGCGTGGGTTCAACCGCGCTCGTCGCCTTGTCGATCGGCGTCGCCGTGGTGGCCAACGGCTTGTTCAGCGTGTTGGCGTAGGTCTGCTGCGCAGGTGACGGGGCACCGCCAATCGAAAAGGGCGGCATCGCGCCTGGAGGCGGCTGTTGATCCTCAACACTCGGAGCGGTGCTCGAGGGTTTCTGGGTCGGGCTTGGCACGTAGGAGTTGAAGTAAGCAGTGGCCATTTCAGAACCCCACCGACGCGAGGCTTTGCGGAGTGATCCCGGTCCGGCGCGTGCGGTTCTCCCGACCCAAGGCATCGTCGAGCGCGGCACCCTGCATCAGCTGGTCAATCAGGCTGGTGGCAAAACTGTCGAGCGGCTTGTTGCCCGAATCGAGCACCTGGCCCACGGCGGGCACCGCCGGCTGGCTCACATAGGTGCCCTCGCCTCGGTCCATCCCGGACTCGCCCCCGCCACCACCTTGGGTCGCAAAGATGCTCTCCGGGTCAGCGGCACCGTCGTAGCCCATTTCGGCTTGCCAGGTGAGTGGTGTCGGGCCCTGGCCTCCCGCGTTGCCCACGAAATCCACCCAGGCCCCATCAGGGTGTTCCTTGGCCGAAATGAAGGCCTTGTCACCCACCACCTTGTGGACCGTGTAGCCCAGGGCATCCATCCCCGGCTTGATGTGCTGGGTGAACCAGGCTTCGGCTTCCTGCTTGGTCCGAGGCTGCGGGACGCCAGCGGCGGCGGCCTGTCCGGCAATGTGCGAAAAGGCGTACTTGGCGCTCTTGCCGACATCCCGATTGGCGGGATCCTGGGCGAAGTCGAACCCGGCAAAGTCGTAGCCTCCACCCGCGCCCGCGACGCCAATCCGGCCGTTGCTGCCATCGGTCTGGTAGGACTGCCCGCCCTTGAGTACCGAGTCGAGGGCCGCTTTTTCGGCCGGCACCTCAGTGTCACCCTCGACCCCAGGGGTATCGCCCACAGGAGGCGTCATACCGCCAGTGCGAAACCCTTGTGTGGGGATGTGGTTCATCCCTGAGCCGTCATCGAGCACGCTCAGCCCGACATGGGAGACGGGGAGTCCGCCCGAGGCGCCTTGCGCACCAGCAAAGGGCCGCATCCGGTCGGGGTCGTTGGCGCGTTGCTGGACCTGGAGCATGTACTGCTCAGCGGTCATCCCCTCCGGGAGACCATCTGCGGCTGTCTGGCCTCCCTTGAATCGATCCACCGGTTGGGTCTGATTGATGTTCGAACGGTCATTCAGGGCACCCGTGAGGGCAGCTTGCTGGCGACCGGGGGCCTCAACCTGGGTATTGCGGCCATTGGGCGTCTTGTCGAACACCGGGCGATTGGAGGTAGCCCCTTGGACCGCGCCCGCTCCCCGGTTGGCCAATCCCAGACCCGCCGCACCGGCCCCATAGTTCAGGCCAACATTTGCCAGCTTGTTGCCGGTGTCGTACCCGGTCAGCGCGCCTTTGCCGGCGCGTGCGGCCCGATCCCATCCGGTGGGATTGCGATATTGGCCATAGCCACCGGGGCCTCCCGGCACTGAACCTCCTTTGTAGGGGATCTCGGCGCCACCAATCTGCTCGGCGGCGCGCTTGGACCGATCCTCGGCGGAGAAATCGGTCATGTGCTTGGGCAAAGGGGTAGGCGCTGACGAGGAGGCTGAAGGTCCGTTGGTCGCCGGCCCAGGAGGAATCAGCTTACGGTCCTTGCCGATGGTCCCGGTGGGTACAGGTTGGGTCGACCGCTCGTTGGCCCGGTTGGATACGCCCCACGCAGACGAGTATTGGTCGTTGTTGGCCGACCCCAGTTGGAAGTCACTGGTGTGGGGCTCGTAGTACTGGCTGCCGGCCGCGCCTCGCGACCGATCGTCGGCCGAGAAGTCGGTCATCCAGGCAGGCAGGGCCTCAGGGGCTTGGGATTTAGGGGTTGCGGCCATAAGGATCACGCTCGTTGGTCGCCGCCCAGAGCGCGGCGGCGTGTTGTTGCCAGTTCAATGGCTTGATGGGCTTTTGTGCCACCGAGGTATTGCCAAACGGACTAATTTGGGCCTGGCTTCGGTTTGGGTCCGCTGGCTTTACCGGCTCCACTGGAGGCATTGCCCCCGTCCACGGAGGAATCATCTTTCACCTCACCGGCCAGCACGGCCAAATCAGCCTTGATCTTGGTTTTGCTGGCGTCCTCATGCGAGACACCAAACGACCGGCGGGCGTTCTGCACAAACTTGATGATGGTCTGGCTATCGAATCCGGCCTCACCTAACGCCAGGGCCATGACATCGAACGCGCGCTCCAACTTGATGGGATCCATGAACACCCTCTCTGCGCGCGATGGCGCGACAGTAGCACAACCTATGCCATTCCCCTATTGCACAAACTTCCCCTAAAACCGCTGTGGAGTCCATAACAACTGCGCACTAAACCCATCGGGTTGCCACGCCGGTGAGGGGGACTCACAGGCACTGGCAATGATGTCGACCGTATGGACGCCTTGTGCGCCGCGCACATCCGGACCCGCGGTCGCGTGATAGGCAATGCGGTCATTGCTGACCGTGGTGCAGCTGACATCGCGGCACTGGTAACCCCAGCGGGTGTCGAGCTGGCGCAACGCCAGAACGGCGGCATCGAGGTAGCCATAGTCCGCACAGCGGGTGATCGGGGTGCTGATCCCCCCCACCACCCCTTGAGCGTAGGCAGGCAGGGGCAACACGCCTCCTGGTTGGGGGTCTGGCGCACGCGTGCCGCCACCAGGCGAGGGAGATCCTGGGGAGGGCGTCGGGGTTGGCGTGCCGCCTCCCCCTGTGCCTCCGCCTCCACCGGTGCCGGTGCCGTTGCCGGTACCCGTGCCGATGCCGCTCGCCCCACCGGTGATGACCTGAAAGTCACACCCCGCGAGAACCAGGAAACTGCTGAGGACCACACAACGAAAGAGAGTAGGCATGCTGATTAACATCCAGTCACATTGGTGATGATGCCGCTGCGAATGCTCACGATGCAGGTGCCCATTTGTTTGATTTGTTCTGAATTGGCCGCATAGCCAATGATGTATCCCAGGGCGGAATCCCGATCGAGACCTGCACCCCCCTTGTTCACCACCACAAATCCCGGTGCGGTGTTGTTGGGCAACGACAGATTGATGCTGCGGTAGCGGTGCGTGCTGTCGCCGATGTCGTAGGCGTTATCGACCAGGGGCCGGATCGCCATCGTGTTCAGGCCGCCACCCCAGATGGTGGTGACGATCCCGACGCCAGCGACGTCAAAATCAAACTGCGCTGGATTGGACCGGATCGTGAGACGCGTCATCGCGGGACTGCCCGATTCGAGCACCAGTCCCGACGCGATACCCACACCTTTGCCAATGAGGGGCGACCCATTGAGGCCCGCCTGGAAAGAGGCGGCTTGGGTAAACGTCCACGCCCCGGTGATCGTTTCGTTCGCCGCGATGCGCGTCAGGATGGACCCATCAATGAGTGCACTTTCGGGCACCGTGCCCGGGGTCGGCGAGAACTGTGGGGGGAAGGCAATCGGTACCGCCACCGCCTGGAGGATGCGGCCATCGGCATCGACGTTGATGCGCGCCACGGTGGTAGCATCGCCATAGATCCCGGCTGCGACGCCATTGTCTTGCAGTTGGCTGGGCCCCACACACCCGGAGCATTGCAGGGTGGTGAGGGCCAGGGTGCCGATGGTCACCGTGTCGGCAAAGGTGAATCCGGCACCACTCGCGCCGAGGTCGAACACGGCATTGCCGTTCTGGTCCACCCCGATAGTCAGGGCATGGGCAGGATCATAGGCTACCGTCAGTTGTGGGGGCGTGGTCGAGGTGAAGATGCCACTGCCAATGGTCAGGCTGTTGTTGTGGAGGATTTCCGAAATATCGACCCCATCGACCGTGATGCCAGGGTCGACGGCAATGTTGCCGGTGATCGTGCCGCCACCCCGATGCAGGGCGGCCGTGCCCAGCGTCTCGAAATTGGCGTTGACCTGTGAAGAACTGGCCACGGTTCCCGGCACAAAAACATTTGGCACGGTGATTTGTGCCAGGAGTGGTGCGCCAGACAGCAGCCACACCAACAGCAGCCCCACGGTTTTTCTCATCCATCTCTCCTGAGGCCAATCAACACGGTGGCTTGTCCCGCGACGGTCGACCGGACCTTGATGTAGCTGTCGAACTGCACTTGTTCACCGAGGAGGGTGTACAGCGCAGGGGCGGTGGGTGGGGCAGCGGCAAATTTCCAGTGCACCGCCACGAAGATGATCCGACCTTTCCCGAGAATCCGATGCCGGATGGTGACGGCCATTCCGGCACTGGGAAATTCCACTTCGTGGTAGTCCCACTCGGCAAGGGGTGTGGCCTTTTCGAAGTCGATCGAGAGGCGTTGGAGGTCCCGTTCGAGGGTGGTATCGGCCTCAGACATCAGGGCTTATCCACTTGTGTTTCCGCACGGGTATCGACCTTGTAGATCAGGGCATCGGCGTTGGGCTTGTACTGGCGAAACGCCCATCGGTAGGCAAAACAGACCTTTGCCAACCGTCGACGGGCCCGCGTAGTGGACTGGCCTGAGCCCCATACCGCCTGATCCCACTGGCCTTCATCCCAGATCATCCCCTCACTACGCAGGTCCAAAATGAAATGTCTCAGTCGGTTGTCGTTGTTGTAGTTGCGAAACAGCGCCACTTCCATTTCCGAGGCATTGACGCTCGCACCCACCCAGAAATACCCATACTCCAGGCGTTTCTTGATGAAGGGCGTGGCAAAGGTCTGCCACGGCAACACCACCCGGAAGCCAATCGTGCCCACCGACCAGGTCCACGCGGCATTGGGAACCAGCGAGAACAGCTCCCCCGTTGCCAGGGTGATCATCGAGGCCGTGTTCGACCCAATCCGCTTCACCTGCCAGCCATCGGGGTCGCCATTGTTCACGTACAGGTAGCGTTCACTGAGACCGGCCCCAGCGGTGTAGAGCGGTCCTGGTGTGATATCCACCGTCAGCTCGGTGGCTGTGCCTGAGACCACCTTCCCCTCGAGGAGCCCGCCTGGAGTACCATCGTTGAACGATCCCCCATAGCGAAATATCTGGCCCTTGTAGCCTCCGAGATAGACATGGGGGGTCGACAAGGCATTCTGCACGGTGGCAAAACTCGCCACGTCCATGCCGGTCCACTTGGTGGCTTCCCACTGGTTGAAGCTGTACTTGAAGGGCAGGATCAGGTTGTTCTGCAGCGAGCCCATGGCCGGCATCGCCCAGAGAATCCGCTGGTTGATGACATCGAGGGCGGCCACCACGCCCGTGGTCTGCAAGGTGGGATTCGGGGAGGCGGCCCGCGTGGAGAGTCCGACATCCAGGGCCACCTGGTCATCCAGTCGCCCATGCGCGAGGTTCTGGATGGGCCCTGAGCCGCTCCAACCCACGGGGCCGCGCTCGCTCCACCAATACGAGGTGCCCTCGATGTAGACCACCGAGCGCTCGTTGAGGCACCCCGTCGTCTGGGAGATCATCCTTGGGACCCAGGTCGCGGGATCCTCCCCATACAAGGCCCAGGTCGAGTCCTTCTTGAAGACCACCAGGACTTCATGGGCGGCATGGAGCGCGATAATCTGCTGACCATCGTCCTGGTTGACCGAGAACGAGTTCTCCGGGTCCCAGGCCTCAGGCTGGTCGAGATTGGAGTAGTAGACCCGTGAGCCATCGTGACCAAACAGCCGCGAGACGTGCGCCTCGATGCCCTGCAGATTCAAAGGGGGCGGGTTGTTCTCCAGGAAATCCGGGGCGATGAGCGTCAAGGCGTCCAGTTGATCCTGGGTCAGTGACACGGCCGCCGTGTTGGTGGATTTTGGAATCTCGGCGACTCGGAAGTGTTCGGTCTGTTTGGCGTCTTGTCGCAAATACACGCGGGTATGTGAGTAGGGACGATCGCTGGGGGAAGGTATCCAGCTGACGGTGATGGTCCCTGGACCGCCGAGGTAGAACGCCTGGGCTGGCGATGCCGAGCTTTCCAGCCCCGTGACCGAATCGTAGTAGGTCACCAAGGTCGAGTAATCGCCTGGTGGGCAGTTGCCGACGCTCCCCGTGACCCCTGGAAGACTGGGGGCTGGCAATCCCGCTGTCCAGATGTAGGTGCCATTGAAGGCCTTCAGCGGATCGATGCCATTGGCGATGAAGCAGTGGTTGTTCATCGTCGCAAAGCTCGGAGGGTAGAACCCCGGGGTAAAGGGGGTCGGATGTGCGGCCTCGACCGCTTCCAGACGCAGCGGGGCGGGAATCAGCTTGTCGAACCGTCCCGTACTGCCAACCACGAGGTGCATGGCACTGGTGACCAACGGGGATGTTGCGCGGATGAAGTCGTACTGGCCGAGAATTGCGCCATCGCCGGCTTGCGGGATGACGTTCTGCAGGGTCCAGCCCTCGCGCTGGCCAATGACGGCGCTCTGCCCGGTGTTGTGCAGCAGGATGGTGTTTTCCCCTACCGCAAACGTGCCTTTGGGCGCCATGTCCTGGGCCGGCGTGGCATGCGCGCCCAGGGCCCACGAATCGACTGGCTCAAACACCATCTGGCCCATGATCTAGGACCCCACAAAGGTCGGCATGTTGTCGTTCCAGGTCGATTCCTTGTCCTGGACAAAGAGCGGCTCAGCGCCCAGCACGGTCGAGTCCTTCAGGTACTGCTCGAGGGCCACGACCCAATGGTCTTGCTGAATGGTCCAACTGGCTCGGGTTTCCTGCCGGATATCCGTGTTGTACCCAGCAAAGAGCAACAACGCGTCCCAGACGAGCAGTTGGCTGTAGGGACTGGGGAGTTCTGGCACGTCGTAGTCGTTGATCAGGACCAAGGGCTTGCGGAAGAAGCGGTAGCTGAGTGTTTCTGGGACGTCGGGGGACTGCGCCAGGAAAATCTGGCGATACTGCTTGCCCATCTCGATGGACGACAGGGTCAGAACCAGTGTCTGGCCCGCATCGGCGGTGATCGTCAGGATTCCAGAGAACTCCCCGCTTTTGGTGACCGAAATGATCTCCTCGAAGGGGTAATACCCGGTGATTGGGGTGTGGCCCTCGAGGGTGAAAATCTCGACCATCACGTCGCCCTCGGGATTGATCCCCTTGACCGCCACCTGGAAGGCGGTGCCGATGTCGGAGTTCGACGAACTCTGCACGGTCAGGACCCCTGGCGTCGCAGGTTGGGACTTCACCGGGGAATGGCCCCAGAACATGAACTCGGAGGCGCTGCCCTTCTCGGAGACCCAGTCGAAGCTCCCGGTCGAGAGTCCGCGATTGGGAATCTCGCGCATCAACAGCTCGGCCGTGTCGTTCCGCAAATAGAGGATGTTCGCGACCATCGGATTGAGCGTGTAGCGCTGCACCCCTTGGAGGGTCTGGATCACCATCGGTTTGGGATGCAGAAGGAAGTACTGCGAGTAGGCCAAACTCCGCATCTGATGGGCCTGGTTGAGAAAATCACTCGCCAGGGCCTTGGTTGACGGGGCGTCGTCCTCTTCATCCAGCTCGCGCAAGACCTGCCGACGCAGGGCATCAAAGGTGTAGATCATGTGCAGGCCTCCAGAGGCAGCGTGTGGGCGGGTGTGCCTCGAGGATGGATTGCGGACGACAACGGGGAACGGTCAGCCTGCTCTACTGGCGGATGCAACGGGTCTGCTTTGAGCCCACCCGCGCCTTGCTGTGGATGGGTGGCGGCCGACAGCAGCGTACTCCCTCCCGACACGGCTGGGTGCAATGTGTTGGCAGCAAGTCCTCCCTCGCCTTGTAGCGGATGCACCAGTGAAGACAACGGGGTGGTCCCCCCGCACAACGACGGGTGGAGCGCCGTGTCCCACCCGATTTCTGACCGTCGACGCTCGAGCACCCCTTCGACAAACTCGGCCCGGAGATCGAACGGGTCTCCAGTGGCGACCAAATGGCGGATGAACGCGCCATCTGCCCACCCCAACGACACCGCAAAGGCCTCCGACTCGATCAGGAAGCCTCGCAGGAGCGCCAACGGGTCCAGTTGGATCCCCACCCCAAAGGGGGCCGCCTCGAGCAACAACCCTCGCAGGAGAGCTGTCTCGTTGACCCCCAGCATCAACGTGAAGGGGGCCGGATTTAGCACGCGCCCACTCAGCAGTCCGCTGTCGGCCGCTGCGACGGTGAGCGCGAAGGTCTCCGCCTGGAGGCTGGTGCCCTTGACCAGCAGTGTGTTGAACGGGGGGAACCGCCATTGCAGCCCGAACCACTCAGCGCCCAGCGCAAACCCCCGCACCAGGCGGGAGTCGGTCCACCCAAGTGTGAGCCCAAAGGGGGTGGCCGCCACAACCCGACCTGCCAACACCCCACTTGAGGCATACCCAAGGACGAGGGCAAATGGTGCACTGCCCAAGACATAGGTCCGGGAGGTGCCAATCGGAGCAATGGCCAGTGCCAAGGCAAACGCCTCGACCTGGACCACATGACCGATGAGAAATCCCGCTGGGGCCGTGGCCAGCCAGATCGTGAACGGCTCGGCCTGAAGGGCGTAGAAAAACGCTACTCCATCATCGAGCAGCATCCGGTCGCCGCTCTCATGGAGCAGGATGCCGGTGCCGTCTTCGAGTTGGAGCAGATCCATGGGTTAGCTCGGGCTATCGATCCCGGCGAGTGCGTTCCACAGGCTCATGATTTGCGACTGGAGATCGAGGTCAAGAATCGAACAGGTTGATTTCTTGGTCGCCTCGTCGTAGACCGTGGTGTTGATCACGTTGATGCCCATCACGATCTGCGGCCCGCCCTGCTGGGTGGCCATCCCCGGGCTGCGCACCACGGCCTGGGCATACTGGGCCCGCAGCGGATGGTAGGGGGTGCTCCCTGGTTCACTCAGCACCTGGCCCGAGACCTGGGCAAGCATCGCCTGGGCCCGTTCCATGAAGCCGCCCGAATCGAGGTCCCGGGTGAGGGCCATTTGTTTGGTGGAGATTTCGACGGGCATCAGTTTTTCCTGGCCACTTCCTGGAGCTTGGGTTCATCGGAGCCCTTGACGTGTTTCAGCTCCTGGGTTTTGTCGGCGAGTTCCTTGTTCAACAAGGCAATTTCGTAGTCCTTCTGACCGAGCAACATCAACAACACCTGCAGGTCGAACTCCATCAAGGCTCCTCAATTGGTGGTGTAGCTGAAATGGTAAAAACAGGCGCGATTGGCGCTGTAAGCTGAATGGACCATGATGTCGGCGTGTCCTGCACCAGGTCCCACCGTGACATAGCCCGTTTCTCCCGGCACATCGGTCGTGACCGTACCTGACCCGCGTACCGCCAGCACACTCCCTTGCAGATAATACGTGGGCAAATAGATCCGAAGATGGGCTTTGCCAAGGGCCGTGGTTTGTAAATCAAATTGTCCTGACACTGTGACCACATTGCCGACACGTGTCCATTGGCAGGGATAGTAGGTCAGTGTCGTGACGTTCGCAATGGACCCCGCATTCAACGTCGCCAATTGACCAGCAGCAAACCCGGTGTCGTTGACCAGGGACTTGCAACTGAAACTTCCCCACAGGGTGAGGTTTCCTGCGCTGGTCAACTGCATCGCCGGTCCGGTATTGCCAGGCGTGGCAAAATTGAACGCCGAGCCACACAGCAGGATGGTTGATCCATCCAGATGGATCGCATTCGCGCCTGAGTTCTTGGCCTGAATCCACCCACTGGTCGTACTCAGTGAACTGCCAATGATCAATCCACTGACCGCCAGGGTTCCCGTCAGGCGATCCAGTGTGGCGTTGCCTCCAACATTGAGAGTTTCTGCGTCGTTGACAAAATCGAACTTGATCTTGGACTGGTAATAGACGACACGCGCCTTCTTGGCATCCACCGATCCATTGGGATTGGTGAAGACCATTCCTGGGTGGGTACTCCCACGCAGTTCCAGTTGGGTTGTCGTCGCAAAAGTATCCCCATACAGATTGGCACGGCCATTGACCTGAAAGATATTTCCAATCAGTTGCGCCAGATGTCCCGTATTCGCTTTGTTTGAAAAGTAGTAGTTGTCTGAGAAGCCTTGGATGTTGACGGTATCCAGCAACCATCCGATCGCGCCATCCGACCGGACGTAGTGCCCGGTTCCCGACTGGAGATGCCCACCCGTCTTGAGCGTGCCGTCCCGGGTAATGGTCAACACCGAGGTATTGGTCGACACGAGGTCGTTGGACGCCATGATGGCTAACTGCGTCCCACTATTTTCAATCCGCCAGAGTCGCTGATCGGCGGCTTGCGCGGTGTCGATCAACTGGATCTGGGCCCCAGCTGGACCCGTCACTTTCACCAGCGGGCCAAATGTGCCTGTGCCCACCGCACTGACATTGCCAAAGACGCTCAGGTCCCCCAAGCCCGTCAACCGCATCGCATAGAGCTGGTTGGCGGCATTGGTGAATTCGATCAGGTCGCCAGAGATCAGGACGTTCCCGCCCTCCAACTGGATGACGTTCCGCCCCGAATTCATCGACCGAATCCACCCACCGGTGGTACTCAGCGTTGTGCCAATGACCTCCCCGCTGGCCGCCAGCGTGCCCGCGCGATCGAGGGTGACACTGCCGCCCACACTGATCGTCTCGGCGTCGGTGACAAAGTCGAGCTTGATCTTGCCTTGCGCATGAACGATGCGTGCCTTCTGGGTATTGGCGGGCGCATTGGTATTGGTGAGGAGCAATCCAGGATGGGTATTACCGCGCAACTCCAATTGCGTGGTGGGTGCCAGGGCCCCTCCATAGATGCGTTGGTTGTCACTGAAGATGTTGGGCTGGTCGGTCCAGGCGTTGTTGACCAGCACATCGGCCCCGCCCACCTGGTGGCTGGCGGCATGGGCCCCAGGTACCGCCGCTGGCAAGGCCGCAAAGGCCCCACTGGCCTGAAGCCAGAGGGTGGTCCCACCCGGGAACCCTCCGGTGACCTTGAGCACATCCCCCGAGAGCGCCGCATTGGGGATAGTCGGACTCGGCACCCCCAACACCCCACTGCTGACCGTTACATAGCCGGTGCCGGGAGGCGCGGGACCGGCTGGACCCTGGGAGCCGGTCGGGCCTTGGGAACCCGTGGAGCCTGTTGGCCCGAGGGGTCCTTGCGGACCCGTTGGGCCTTGTGGACCAGGATCCCCCTCTGGACCCGTTGGCCCTTGTAGACCGGTAGGACCTTGCGTGCCTTGGGGGCCGGGTGGGCCTTCTGGGCCCATCCCCGCTTCCATCGCCACTGGCCACGAGTTGTCAGCCCCCTTGGGTCCATACAGAATGTCGGTGGTGGTGTCGACGTAGAAGTCCCCTTCGACGCCAACCCCGACTCCAGGCACGGTCGTCCCAGTCAGGATGTCCTGGCTCGCGGTTTTGTCGATCAGCTGCGCGACCGTCACCCGGCTGCTGATCGGACTGGTCGCTGGGTTGGTCACCAGGTAGATCAAGTCCGTGTCGGCAATCGTGGCAGCAACCGGAAGCGCGGTGAGCTTGGTGTCAGCCATCGCCTAGGACACCGTCCCCCAGGCCGCCACTGGGAAGTCGACCTTGAAGGTCTCGCCTGGCAACAGCGCCAGAGGAGCACCATAGTCGTAGAACCCAATCAGCGGCTTGCTGGCGGGCGTGTCGTTGTAGAACACCACCCAGCGAAAGGCGGCCATGTTGGCCGGACCAGCGGTCCACACGGTATCGACCGCCGTCATCTCCATCGCGGCGCCATTTTCGACGCCTTGATTTTGCACATCCAACCCACCTGTGGTGTAGCCGTTGCCGGCCGCAATCTGCACAATGTCGCTCAGCACAGCATTGGTTACGAGCGGGAGGGTGTTGGTCAGGATGGCCCTGATCGTGTCATCGGCGCCGTACCAGTCGTGGACCTTGTTCGAAAAGTCCTTGGCCAGGCAATTGAACTTGGTGAAGACCGCCATGGGGCTATTCCTTTCTGGCCTGCTGGGCCTTGACGCTCTCAGCCACGATGGCGTCGAAGAACATCTTGCGGGTAAACGGCTTGCCATCCCCCGTTCGGCCAAGCTCCTCCATGAAGAACGCTTGATGCTCCTTCTTCAGAATCTGGTAGTAGCGATATTCGGTCACGGCCTTCCAGCCTCCCAGAATCACGACCACCAGGACAATGAAGCTCAGAGCGCCCTTCACCTGGTCAAACAATGCGGTCCACCACGACCTGGGCGGTCGGCGCACCCCCGGTGACGGTCCCCACCACTCGATAGACCCCACCGCCGAGACAGGCATTGACAATGGTGTTGGCTGCAGCCGTCAGGCCTGGATAGACCTGGAGCCGTGTGGCGGCGACCGCCGCCAGACCCGCAGTGACCACCCCAGGGAGGTCCAACCATGCCCCTCCAGGGGTCTGCTGCTGCATCTTGACGGTTATCGTGCCGCCATTGGCCGCGCTGATATCCGTCCAGATGTTGACGCCCTTGGCGCCATCGAGCGCGAAGGGGGCTTGATTATTCGTGCCTACGGGCCAGACTTTTGACCCACTGCGATATCCGGTCACGGAGTACCCCCAAAGCGCTTGGTCTCGGGCTGATTGAGCCAAAATGGCGCTGGCCCTTCATACCCCCGAGACTGGATGTCAAAGAGTCGGGTGAACTCGTCTTTCCAGAGAGCTTCACCCAGATTTTGCTTCTCCCGGATTTGACCAGCCTCCACTCGCTCTTCATGGGTCTCGAGGTCCTTCCAGAGTCGAGCGAGGCCATCCCGTTCGGGGTCCGTGAACCGGAGATGCTCGAGCAGGCGTTCTCCCAACGGCCAGTTCATGACCAGTTCCTGCTGGCCACACCGTGGACACTTGGCCGCATCAAGGGTGTAGACCACCTGTTGATAGTCCTGCCCGCAATAGCTACAGGTGAGGAGGCTCCCGGGGGAGACCTCCATCACTCGATAGAACCCGGTCGCGCAGCGCACCCAGGTGTCGTAGCGATCTTTGGGATCCTTGGGGCGGGCCGCTTCGCGGCCTTCCCGTTCAATCTGCCATCTGTTTCGCACGGGACTCCAGCGAATGCGCATCGCCTCCCGGAAATCCCGGAACAGACCTTCGGCAAAGTGCCTCGGCACGCGAGGGGCCAACATGATGCACTCCTTGAGCTAGGTCCAGGTGCCCTTCATCGAGGTAACGAGCCAGCCGTCTTTCCCATCGCCAATCACGGTGATGGAATCGCCCACAGCCGCACCCGTCAAGGCCTGCCCATCGGTCTTGGCCCCCTGGAGGAACTTGTCTGCGGCCACCGGGGTCATCTTGTGGGCTGCCGCCAGGCCGATATAGAGGGTGTACTTGAGCCCGAGCTTGGTGGCCGGAAGCTGGAGGTCGACCGCTGTCGCCACGTTGGCCACAAAGGCTGTGCCACTGGCATAGAGCGGCGCCGCCTTGGCCCCTGCCACGGTCAGGGGCCAAATCTTGTCGGAGTTGACCACCCCGAACATCTCGCCGTTGTGGTGAATGATGAGCCCGTCGTCGTTGGCCGAGAAGCCATGCGCGGCGCCGGTACCGGTCGCCGTGGGGCCCTTGTGAATAAACCGCGTAGCCATGGTCGAGTCCTTTCGGAGAAGACGGAGGCGAGGAGCCTTGCTCCTCGACCTCCGGGGGGTAGGCTCCGGCCGTCCCCGTGTGAGAACTCAGGCTTCAGCGAGGTCGCTGAGCAGCCCGTTGCCGTTGCGCGACAGGCACGCCAGGTTGCCGTAGTGGAACAAGTAGCCCTCGTAGGCGTCCTTGTTGGCCACGCGCGACAGGTAGCTGCCATCGAGATCCGCCCAGTCGAAATCCGACGTGCGGAAGATGCTCATCGTGTCGGGGACCATGAAATACATCACGTTCTTCCGGCACTGTGAGTCCGCCACGAGTCCGAGCCCATTGAAGTCCAGCGCGGTGAACCCCCCGTCCAGCTTCATGGTGTTGACATGGCGACGCTCGGCCACGCAGAGCTTGTAATACGCCCTCCGCATGCCGTGCGAGGTGAGAATCAACTTGATGTCGTTCTCGGTGTAGTCGCCGTTGGTGGCAATCGCGTCGATGACTTCCTGCATGTCCTCGAACGCCAGCTGGCGGAGCGATCCACCATTGCCAAACACCTGCGCCTGCCAGTAGGGGGTGGTCGCCGCATCCAGCCCCTGGAGTGGGCCCAGCGGCGGATTGACATCCGAGATCACGCCCCGGATGCCCATCATCGCAAATCCCAGCGAGTTGGCCTTGACGATGAAGTCGCCATCAGCCAGACCCGCTGGGAGCGCCGCGCCGGTCCAGGAGGCTTCATACGAGCCGCCTGCGACCTTGCTCACGGTGACGTCAAGACCCGCCTGGAGGATGGTCTTGGTGGGCAACGCGCTGGTGTCGACGACGTCGACCCGGTCGGTGCCGTTCATGTAGACGAAGTTGTTCCCCTGGCCATCATCGAGGGCCGAGGGGCTGGCGTTGTCACTCGAGGTGAAATACGCCAGCGGGTCCGTCCCATCGCCATGCAGCATGCGGTTGATCGCACGCTTCATGTCCTTGGTGACCCCATCCACTTCCGACTGGATGGCCTCCACGAACGCTCCAGCATTGTCCCGAGTCGCGGCAATGGTCGGCCCGGTGATCAAGATCCTTGAGTAGAGGTACTTGTTGGGCACCAAGGTGGTCGTATAACCCTGCTGACCGGCGGTCGGCAGGTCGGACCCATCGTCGAGCGCAATTGCCGCGGCGACGTTCCGGGAGGTGTGCAGCGGAATGGTGAAGTCCTTGCCGCTGACCATCTGGATCTGCTTGTTCAACTGCTTGAACAGCAGGATTTCATTGTTCAGCTGCTCGCGGATCGTGCCGATGTACCGAACCTTCAGCACGTTGGCCGCCGCAGCGATGTTCATGCCCATGCGGATTCCTTACGAGGTCATGCTGGCGCGCATCATCTGTTCGATGTCAGCCATCACGGCACTCTTGAGACCAGGATCGCGAAGGTTCCCATACTTGGGTCCTTCGGGCGGCATCATGCCGCTGCCCCCTGGCGGTTCAATGCCTTGGGCGCCTTGCGGTCCCCCTCCCTGCGGGAGGGGACCGCCGGCTTCCCAGTTATTGTCCCGGGCCAGCTCGCGAATCTCATTGGCCAGCAGCGCTTTGGCATCGGCAATGCTTTGTGGTTCGTAGCCTCCCACCTTGAGCCGCAGCTCGTTGAACAGGGGCAGCTTCTTGAGCAGCGGATACTGACTGGAGAAGGCATCGTAGACGCCTCTCAGGTCTTGCAGGTACTGACCCTTCAAAGTCTGCACTTGCGAATTGTATTGCTGTGCTTGATACCGCTGGTCCTGCTGGGTGGAGAACTCGTCAAACCACTGCTTGCGCATCTGCTCGACTTGCGCGCGGGTGAGAATCTCGTCCCCATCCGATCCACCTTGAGCGGGGTCCCCCGTGCCGTGCATCTCCTGAAGGATCTGGGCCAGGCGTTGTTTGTCGGAAAGCACACCCCGGAGTTCATTGATGGCTTTCTCGTACTGCCCGAGCCTGGTTGTCCATTCCCCTTCGCGACGCGACAGCTCCTGGGTCCGCTGGGTGTAATCAGCGTGACGTGAGTACCCATTGAGCAGCTCTTGCAGCCCCACTCTGAGGGGTTTCCCTCGATAGCGGAGATCAAACATCTGCTCTTGGCTGGAAGAATCTGTCGGCGGAAGACCGCCGCCAGATTGAGGGGTCGTGGGGACTCCACCTGAGCCTTGTCCACCCTCACCTGGGGGCAATCCTCCTGTCGAAGGTTGTTCTCCGCCGCCACTACCAACTAGCTCTTCAGACATCTACATGATTCCAGGGCCCGGTTGGGGTTGTCCTGGACCTCCAAGTGGGCCCCCCATCTCGGGAGGTTGTCCACCTTGCTCTGGGCCCGGGGGCATCCCGGGCGCACCTGGGGGTGGAGGCGGCATCATCATCTGCACCGCCTGCACCAACGCTTGATCGCCATTGAGGCCCTCTTCCATCAACATCTGCATCGCGAGGGGCGGCTGGATGAACCGCAGATGCAACACGCAATGGGCCTTGAACTGCTGGCCAATCATCGGGTCCAGCTGGCGGAACTCCTCACCCTTGAGGAACGCGCAATGCATGTCCCAATGCACCTGGTGGTCTTCCCAGACATGGGGCTTCTGGAGTCTGGCCACCTGGCCTTGGGAGGCCATCTTGTTCTCCATCCGCGCTTGTGACTCATCATCCTTCGAGAGGTCGTAGGCTTCCTCGATGCCGCCCATCTCGAGGAGCGAGAGCGCGGTGCGCTGGACCTGCGGGGAGGCCGGATCCCCCAGCAATCGCTCCCGGTAGAGCATCATCACGGATTCCTGGCGGGCCGCCTTGAGGGTGGGCAGCGCACTGCCCACCTCAATCACGATGTCGGCCATCTCGTCGATTTGCGACGAGCTGAATTCGAACACCTCTGGGAGGTAGGTCTTCCCCAGGGCCGAGATCAATCGGGGCATCGTGTAGTACTGCTTGATGATCCGGCGGATCTTGACGCAGGCCTCTTCGACCGCGAGTTCATGGGCCCGGATATCCGGCCCATGGACCATGTCGGCCGCTTCCTGCAGCAGATTGACCTGGAAGCCCGACTTGGTGGCCCCAGCGGCCCCTTCGGTCACCGGGTAAATCTGGGTGATGTCGTCGAATTCCTTCTGAATCAGGTCGATGGCGCGCCAAATATCAGAATTGACCTGTGGGGGGAACCAAGGCTGCGGGGGAGGCAGATTTGGCGCGCCAACGTATTCGACAATTTCACCAGGCTCCGAGGTCCACGCCGCACGCGCGACCTGATGTTGCTTGGCCACCAGGAGCTTGGGGAACGCCATGAGCCGGAGGTTTTCGGCCAGCTTGCTTCGCAACAGGTTGTATTCCCTTTGCAAATCCACCAGCTGTTCGGCCATCGTCGGGGGCCAGAACTGCCCGGGGACGTTCTGGTCGAAGAACTCGACCACGGGGTAGGGATTTTCCAAATTTCCCATGCCCAGAGGCATGCCCTTAATTTCCTTGAGCAGCTGCCCGCCGGCGACGACGCAGTATTTCCCCGTGGGCTCGCTTGGACAGGGTTTCTGGAAATATTCCAGCACCAACACCCGGTCGTCAGTTTCCTCTTTGCGCGATTCGCCCCCAAACTGGTTATTGCTGAGCGAGGCAATCTGCTTCTCGTAGAGAAAGACCGTGTCCTGGTCCCCCGAGGAGGTCATGCGTTCGACGTGGACAGGTTTGTCGGCCTTGTAGCGCGCGACCACGTCCTTTTTGATCCGCAGCTTGGCCCGGATGATCTCCACCTGGTCGCCGATATCGGGCACCCCCAAGTCGGGCACGAACATCTCAAACGGTGAGCCCGGTTCGACCAGGACATCGCCCACCACCTGGTCGCCATAGACCGGCGGCATTCCTGGTTGGCTCTGCATCACCACGCGGGCCATCTGGGACGGGTCCCAGTGAAACCACCAGAAGCCCTTGCCAGCATATTTCGCCCAATGAATGGCGTGGCGCAGCTTCTTCTCGAGCTTTTGTTTACGCCAGAGGTAATCAAGCACCTTCTGGGTGCCCTTGGCGTTGGCGTAGTCCTCGTAGTCGGTGGTGGCGGGAACGACAATCGGCTTGGGGCGGTTCTTGAGGAACTTGGCGGACCGGGCGCGCAACTTGGCCTGGTACCGATTGACCTTCATCCGCACACGATGGGGAGGCACCTTGGGGGTGAAGAGCCGTCTCGAGCCATCATGGAATTCCACATAGTGGTTGCCACGGTCGAACGCGGCGTTCAAGAACCACTGGCGTTCAAAAGGCTGACGCAGCTCGCGCCAATCATTGAACCGCTGCTCAATGGCCGCAACGACCTCGCGCTCGGCCGCTTCCTGATTGGCATCAGCGACCAGCTGTTCGAGATTCTGATTCGGGAGGCTACTCTCGCTCCCGTTGCCGTCGTAGGGGTCGGCCATTCAGTACCACCTCGTTTTCGTCCTCGTCGCGCTCGACCATCCAGCTCTCGTCGAAGCGCCCCGCATGGACCTCGGGGGGTCCGCTCGGGACCAGCAAATCGGCGACCTTTCCCAAGGTCTTGATCATCTCGGCCATCAGGCCCATCTGCAGCTGATTGGTGCGGAGGATTTCCTCCAGCAGCCCGTCAGTCCCAGGTGAGTTCGTCTTGGATGAAACGATTCCGGGCGATTTGCTCGGTGACCCGCGCATGCAGCGTCTCCAGAGGCGTGACCGGCTTGAGTTCGGTGGCTGGCGCGGTCGCCAGGTGCATCACGTTGCTCACCGCCAGGCACAGCGTGGAGGCAAGGTCATCATGTTGGCCAACGGGAGCTTCGACGTGGACGATGCCGCTTGGGGCCAGTTTCCGCTCCAGCTGGCGGACTTCCCGGCACAAATCGGCGTTGTCGAGCAGCCGGATTCTACCCTGAAAGAACAGCTGCTGGAGATTTCCATACTTGGCCGACTTGTTCTGTCCGGTGTAGGCCTCGCCGATCATCGTCACCCCTCTTTCGAGGAAGAGCTGTTGGAGTGACTCAAGATGGTATTGGTCTGAGTAGACCATTTGCAGCCCATAGGCCTTGAGAATCGGCACAATCTCCTCGAGGATGACCGCTGGCGACAGGGGATGGCTCTGGGTCCCAAACCAGCGCTGGGAATAATCGTGGAAGACGATTCCTTCCTGGTTGTGGACGATGGTCAGCGCGAACGCGTCTCGCCGGAACCCGGGGTCGATGGCCGCCACATAGGTCAGCCCCTCATGGGGAGGTCTCGCGGCCAAGCCGTAATCGGTGGCACGCTCGACGAGAATCGTGGGGATGAACCCGGAAATCGAGTCCTGGAACTCCGCCAGTGATTCCCTTGAGAAATTGGACTCATCCCGATGGAAGTCCTGCTCGAGGTCTTCTCGGCGCACGACTGGATTGGCCATGCCGGCGGTCGTGGAGTGGAGAACCAAAATCCCCTTGTACTCCTGCCTTCCAGAGGGGAGCTTGGCGCCCTCGGTGCCCGCCGAATAGAACCGATAGAGCAGTCCCGCCTTGTTCCAGGGTGAGGAGATGCCGACGATCTTCTTGAACGGGAACTGCAATTGGGCGGGCTTGAGCGCCCGATAGATTTCGTAGTCCGGGTTGGCGGAATCAGATTCCTGATACCAGACGCCGACTTCATCGAGCACTGCCACCGGGACGGCATAGCCTCGAATGGCTTTCAACGTCGGGGGCACACAACACACATGAATCCCGTTGTGGAGTTCTATCGTGTCGGCAGTGATGTTCTTGATCAGCTTGTAGCCAATCGGACTCGATTCAATCGCCGCCTTCACAAAGTGCAGCGAGTACCGAGCCATCCGCAAGTCCTGGCTGATGAGGGCAATCATCGCCGGCTGGCCTTTGCGGACAAATTCTTCATGGCCTCCGCACACGGCCTCATAGGCGACGATGGAGGCCGCAAAGACGTCCGTCTTGCCGATTCTTCGCCCGCCTATCAACCACGCTTCAGGGAATTCTTTCCCTGGATAGGGGATCCAGCGGTCGATAGCGGCGCCCTGACCGGGGTAGCCCAGGTAGTCGTAGATGCCCCACCCCTGGAAGCGGGACCAAATCTCTGGCTCAGAGAACCCGTAGGGGTCTTTGGAGGCCTCGTTGAGCGGCGCCCCATAGAAGGACTTCAGCGCGACGCGCTGGGGAACACTCATCCCCTCTTCGGGGGAGAAGAACCTCTTCCGAAACAGGCGAGGGTCGGTTATTGCGGCCCCGAACGGGATTCGTAAAGTGGCGATCTAGACCTGGCCCTTCATGTAGGCCTGATGGAGACGGTCGTTGAGGAGCCGGACCGCCGTCTGGGCTGACGCATCCTCAACGGGGTCGAGGTGCCCCAGGTTAGTGTTTTCGGCCGTCGCCCGGTAGGACCCGTGGGGGAGTTTCTCCACCCGAATGGTCGACTGCTGGCCGCTCGTCATGTCGTTCGAGCTTCTGAGCATTGAGCACCTGTCTTTCCTGGCGAATCTCATCCAGCGCCACGATCCCGACCCCCCGGGTCTCGGCCGGGAAGTTGATTTCGAAGCTCTGCTTGGCCTTGACCGACGTTTTGACGAGCCCAAACAGCGCCATCGTGAGTTCAGCCGCTTTCAGGCTGCCCTCGTTGAGGTGCTGCTCGATGACCGCCAGAGCCTTGGGCATGAGGTCTCTGAAGACTCCTTCCTCGATCTTCTCGAGCACCCCCGACTTGTCGGCATTGCTCAAGCTCTGGGTGACCTCGCCTGGGGTCAGGCGGTACTTGCTGGCCATCTCGTCGATGGTCATGCCCAGCACCTGGTCCCACTTCATCAGGCGATCCCGGGCCCCTTTGACGCGGTTGGTGGTGATGTCGTCTCGGGCCATGGAGTGGTCTGGACGGTACCACAGGATGGGGTTGGGCCCTGGTTTGACACGTCAAAAAGGCGAATGAACCCCTCTGTGTCGGCCTAGGACCGGGGTAAAACTAGGGCAAAACTTTGTAGGTCTACGGACTGGGTCGCGCCTATATAAGGAACAGGGGACCGGCCCACCCTGTGGTCCTCGTCCTCCCCCCTCCCTTCGGGAGGAGGGGGGAGGACTTCTCTTTCGAAAAAGGCCTGGATCTACAAAGCGACCCAGCTGTTAACCAATTCTTGTGAAAGGACTTAGCGTTACGCGAGTGAGCAAAGTGGGTCACGGATGAGACCCACCTGATTTGCACTTTTCTGGAGCAAATTTGCAGGAAAACCCGTAACTGGGTCATTACCGAAAGAAATCGACCCAGCCAGGAGGGATGATGGACCCCGTCATTGTTGAGAAGTTCTGGTCCTTTGTGGACAAAGGCCCAGATTGGGACCCAGCCGGCCCCAACTGTTGGATGTGGATGGGCAATCTGCATTCAAGCGGGCGCCCTCGTTTGCCCATCGGTCCTGCGGGGTACCTGTGGGCCCATCGGGTCAGCTGGGAGATTCACCGTGGTCCGATCCCGGAAGACCAGTGGGTCTACCACCGCTGTTCGAACAAGGCCTGCGTGCGCCCGGAGCATTTGGCCTTGGACGATGCCTTTTCTGGGAGCTTGAACCCGACGATTACGAGGTGGATCGCGCCGAAGATTCCCCGTACACGGGGTGACTACTCGGCATTCCTCGAGCGCACCGCCAAACGCCCGGACAAGTTCGCTCGAAAGCCTCGCATCTTCAAACCCGGCGACAAACCCTGGGAGGATTCGTGAGGCCTCTGGCCTCACGAAAAAGGGGTCTGGGGCATGGCCCCCCGGCGGCTTCGCCGCCAAAGGGCATGGCCCCCCAGACCCCCTTCTCTGGCCTCGAAAGGGAAGGAGCTACAAGAACCTTCCCCTTTTTGGCGGCTTCGCCGCCAAAACTGCCGCCCACTGTCTCCCCGGCGGGGCGGCTTCACCGGCGGAAGCCCTTCCACGCAAGAGGGATGTTGACCCTACGTGGTCAGGTCGGAGCGCGGCGCGCAGCTCCCGACATGCGCAATCTTCAGTAGATTCTCCGCCCTTCCTTGGTCGAGCGATGGCGATTCGGGTTGCGCCACCCCTTGTAGGGCTTGAACAGCGGCAACCACCAGATGACCGCCACCAAGCCCAGCCAGATGGCCACCCAGATGCTGAGTTCGCCTGCGCTCATCGCACCCCGAACACCCCAAGAATGGGTTGCCCACTCCAGACCGAGGCATTGCTCATCCAGAGCAGAATTTCCTGACGCTTCGTGTCGAGACAGACCGAATGCCCCGTCCCGTAGACATTGAAGGTCGGTTCATTGTGGTAGGGCGACTGGGGATTGGCGGCGCGCCCGGGGAAAATCAGCTCGGGAAACATCTCCGCGAGCCGACTGTAGGCCTCAGGCTGACACCCATCCGCATTGCGCGGCAGTTCGCCCTTGACCAGCTGAATCAACCGCTCAACCGTGAAGTGGAACATGAACGGATAGAACGGCCCTTCGGACTTACCGCCATTGGCAAACGACTCCTCGGCCGCGAAGAAGGTTTTCTCGCTCGGAGGGCCCCCTCCCACCGGTTGCATCCATGCGGGTGCGGCTCCATACCATTGGGCGCCAGTGCGGAGGGGGCCAAAATAGACAAGACCCTCCACATTGCCAGTCTCCACCCAGGCCCCGCCCCAGAACGACTCCTCGTAGGCGTAGGCATAGTGGGAGGCGTCGAATTGCTCCTGACCGAGCGGCGCTGTCCCACCCTCTCCCGTGGGACGGTCCGCGTTTTCATCCCCCGTGATCAACCCAGTGGTGGTGATGAGCGCTTTGATGACCCCATTCGTGACGCCAGGTGTCACGCGGCGCAGCCGAATGTAGGTGCCTTGTTCGATGGGCCCAGGTCCATCGGGATCGACATCGGGAAACCACAACTGCGGCCACCAGAACACATTGACCGCCGCCGATAGGTCGTCTGCGCCTGCGGCGAGCTGCCATCCTGGGGCTTCGGCCCAATTGGCGCCGTTCCATAGTTCTGGCACAAAGCGACCCCCTTGCGCAGGAGTCTCCATTCGCACCGACACGCAATCGATCCCCCCATAGTCGTGCT